>Ga0209194_1001358_pt1 | contig 15559 bp, 15 predicted proteins | sample COGITO_mtgs_1004_FD_184787 | JGI IMG/M metagenome (GOLD analysis project Ga0209194, IMG submission 184787) | Pelagic marine microbial communities from North Sea - COGITO_mtgs_100413 (SPAdes) (version 2) | ecosystem: Environmental > Aquatic > Marine > Epipelagic ...
AGGGGTAACTTTTATTCATGCTTTAGATAAGTATTGTAGCTCTAGAATATTAAAAATACGAATATATATTTAATACTATTAAATTTATTTTCTTAATCTGATTCACCAACACTAACCTTTGGTCTTCTAATTCTACTTGTACTTGTTGTAACTCTACCACTTTCAGGTGATGAATAATAGTTTACAAAGGTAATATCTGTTGTTTGGCCCTCTTGTCTTTCAAATGTCATTGAATAGTCAGCTTGTGATCCCTCCCCTGGCTCTAAATGAACTATATATTCTCCAGTATCTTCATCTTGAGTAAAATCTACATCAATTAAGGGATCCACGGTAAAGTTTAAATCAAAAGTATTATCTCCATTATCAATAATACTATAGGAATTTAAGTGATCATCTTGTTCATTAAGTTCTGTTCTTGAAAATTTGATATCTTTATCACTAACTCTTACTTTAAAAGTACGGTCTGTTATTGTGTTTTTTAAATTTACAAAGAAACTTTCTTCTGAGCCAGTAGACATTGATTCTGAGATACTTTCTTTAACAGCACCAGTTTCACTGTAAAGATCTATGTCTAAACTGTTTGCTTTATCATCATTGGTAATAGATGATGCAACATTATTATTGGTTTCTAAGTTCAAAGTATAAGCTCCAGATGCGTTTCTACTTAACATAACTTTTCCAAATAATTCTGAACTTGGTTCTTCTAAGAAAGTGGTTTCTTCTTGTGAACATGATGAAAAAATAAGGGTTGTAATTATAGCAAAAATTGATAAGGGTAAATTTTTCATGATACTGATTTTTAGGGTTTTATTAATTTATTTTTAATTGTTGATGATTTTGATTTATGTGAACATCAATAAGGAGTAAAACATTAGTGATATTACGAACCTTATTTATATGATATTATTTTTGACCGCATACATAGCGAGGCCAATTGAATTCTTGACATTTGTTTTCTTGAGTAAACTTTTTCTATAAGTATCTACTGTACTCTGGCTTATATTTAATATTCCTGCAATTTCAGTAGAACTATGTTCATTAGTAATTAACTTTAACACTTCAACTTCTCTTGGTGTTAAACTATTCAAAATTGTACTTTCTGGTCTTACACCAGATTTTACATTTTTACCCGTATAGAGTTTTAGTAAATTGTTTTTAATAGCATCACTAAAATACTGATCCCCTTTATGAACGGCATGAATAGCCTCAATAATGTGTAAACCTGCACTATCTTTAGAGAGAAATCCATTTGCACCTAGATTAATCATTTCTTGTACTAATTTGACATCATCATAACTGGATAAAATAATAGCTTTTTGAGTAATTTTTTTTTGTTTAAAATATCTTAAAACTTCAATGCCATCATATTCTGGCATATTAATGTCTAAGATTAAAATATCTGCGCTATTGGATTTTATCCATTCAATGACTTGTTTTCCAGTCAAGGAATAACCCTCTACTTCAATAAATTCATCGGTATTAATGACAGCAATAATTCCCTCAATGAGAATTTTGTGGTCGTCAGCAATGTGAACACTAATTTTATTTTTCATTTTTTCAAATTTACAGGGGTTAATTATGTTTTACAATACCCAAAACTAATGAAATTAAGTAATCCCCATAAATAGGTAGAGAAATATTTTTTAAAACAATGTAAAAATGTAAAATAATGATATAAAAAAAACCAGAGTCAAGACTCTGGTTTATCGCATTTAATATAACTAAAGTTATAGGTCTATCGAAGTCTATCAACAGATTTTACGAGATCTTCATCCTTCTTGATTGCCTTATTTGCTAAAAAAGCAAATAAGATGACAACAATAGGTAAAAACATCCCAATACCTTTCTCAGAAGAAACTTCTCCAGGTAGGGTTAGAGATAGATAAATCAATATTCCTAGTAAAAAGAGATTGATCAAAATAATAATACGTACAAGCACAAATTGTAACTGTCTTTTTTTAAATTTAAAAAATGCAATAGCTGCAATTAAAGCCGATAAGAAAAAAAATACAGGAACTAATTTCGATAATAGAGTTAACTCAGAAAATAAATCTAAAGCAAAAACTTCTTTATTAGAATTTTTCCAAAGTTTAAACACAAAAGGAAGTATTGCTGAAAGAACAATTACTATTGTTAGGTAAATTGACTGTATTCTCTGTATCATCTATTATAAACGTACCACAAAATTATCATTTATTTTTTTTAAAAAGAAACATAAACATATAAAATAATTGTATATATTTGCCTCGAGACAACTACACTAAATACTGATTGTATAGTACTTTATACAATATTTATAAAATCAAAAAACTTAACAAATTCTTACACAAATTAAGAATATTAACTTAACTAAATATTTATGTTCGAAATTTCTGAACTAAAAGCAAAAACACTTGTTGAATTACAGCAAATTGCTAAATCTATTGGCTCTACTAAAACTAGTCAATTAAAAAAATTAGATCTCGTATACCAAATCTTAGATATACAAGCAGCAACACCAATTAAAGAAGAAAAAAGGTCAGAAAACCCAAAACCAAGGGTGAATAAGCCCAAAAGAAAAAGAGTTGTAAAAAAAGTAGTTCCTGAGGAAAGTACCACTAAAGATGTAATAAAACCAACTACTGAAGTTGTAGAAAAAAAATCTGTACAAGATTCAGACATTTCTAAGGAAAAACAGCATAAGAAACCTGTTCAAAAAATAGAGGAGTCAGAAAAAACGGAGGCTACTCATAATACAGTTGAGAAAAATTCTTCAAACGAAGATAAATCTCCTCAGAATAAGGCAAAACCTGTTCACAAAAAACAAAAACCACATCACAACAATAATAGAAACCAAAAAAATCAAAACCAACGCAATTCAAATAATGGGAACAAATATAAAGATCCTGACTTTGAATTTGATGGAATTATTGAAAGTGAGGGGGTATTAGAGATGATGCCAGATGGATATGGTTTTTTACGATCTTCAGACTATAATTATTTATCATCTCCCGACGATATCTATGTATCTCAATCTCAAATAAAATTATTTGGTTTAAAAACTGGAGATACAGTAAGGGGAAATGTGAGACCTCCAAAAGAAGGTGAAAAATACTTTCCTTTAATTAGAGTCTCTAAAATTAACGGATTAAATCCAAATATTGTAAGGGACCGTGTTTCGTTTGAACACTTAACTCCCTTATTCCCTGAACAAAAATTTAATTTAGCTGAAAAGGGGAGCTCTTTATCAACTAGAATTATTGATTTATTTTCTCCAATAGGAAAAGGGCAACGTGGTATGATTGTAGCACAACCAAAAACGGGTAAAACAATGTTATTAAAAGACGTTGCTAATGCTATTGCCGCCAATCACCCCGAGGTTTATCAAATTGTTTTATTAATTGATGAACGTCCAGAAGAGGTAACGGATATGCAACGTAGCGTTCGTGGAGAGGTTGTAGCCTCAACTTTTGATGAACCAGCTGATAAACATGTTAAAGTTGCTAATATTGTATTAGAAAAAGCCAAACGTTTAGTTGAATGCGGTCATGATGTAGTCATCCTATTAGATTCTATTACACGTCTTGCTAGGGCCTACAATACAGTTGCTCCTGCGTCTGGTAAAATATTATCTGGTGGTATAGATGCCAACGCGTTACACAAGCCAAAACGTTTTTTTGGTGCTGCAAGAAATATTGAGAATGGAGGTTCGTTAACAATCATTGCTACAGCACTTACAGAAACTGGTTCTAAAATGGATGAAGTTATATTTGAAGAATTTAAAGGTACCGGTAATATGGAATTACAGTTGGATAGAAACATTTCTAACAGAAGAATTTATCCTGCAATAGATCTTATTAAGTCCAGTACACGTAGAGATGATCTTTTATTAGATTCTAAAAATGTTCAACGTATGTGGGTATTAAGAAAATACTTAGCAGACATGAACCCAATTGAAGCTATGGAATTCATTAATGATAAGGTTAAATTCTCAAAAAACAATGAAGAGTTTTTGATCTCTATGAATGGTTAAACAACATATATATAACAAAAAAAACCGCTACACTGTAGCGGTTTTTTTATGGTAATTAGTAAAATATCTTGTTATTGTACACCATGAAATGCAGCCCTGTTATCTTGAACATCTGATGTTTTCTTTAGAGCATTAAAAATCGTTGGTACTTTATTTTTTCTTTCTTGAGCTAAACGTTGTCTGTAAGCGTCATAGTTTGGCAAACTAGTAGCTTTTTCTTTTTTAGACAATACAAAGGCAAACACACCTTTATTACCTACAACTTTAGTATACAGTTGGTTTTCTTTAGCATAATACATAGCTCCTATAACTTTAGGTTCTGACCCTACTCCTGTTATAGATGGTGATTTTAATGACGTATTGTCTATATTAATTAAAGAAACATTGTTCGCAGTTGCAATATCACTTAACGACGCTCCAGTCATTTTTTCTTTAATGATAGCAGCTTTTTTCTCATTTAATAATGTAGGTCTAAGTCTATTAATTGCTTTTGAAGCACTTACTAAACCTTTTTCTGTTTTATTCGTTAACATCGCAACCACATAACCATTATCAACATCAAATCTTTGTATAGATCCAACTTTATTATCACTACCAAAGGCCCATGTTATCATTTGTCTTTGTGTTTCTAAAATGCCAGGTACCCTTTCGTCCATAATCCTTAAACCAACTGCTGGCTTAGATTGATATGAATTCTCTTTTACAACATCATAAAAGTTTTTACCATTAGAAGAGATTTCTAAAGCAAATTTCTCAGCATTTAAAAACGCAGTATTTTCTGTTTCCTGAGAGGCAATGATTTCTCTTCCAAAAGTAACCATCTTTACTCCTTTTTGTCTATTTTTTTGGTCGTCAATTCTAATGACATGAAAACCAAATTTAGACTTTACAACACCTACTTTACCTTTTTTGTTTTCAAACATAAAAGCTGCTAAATCAGCATCAAATCCTGGAGAATTATATGAAATATCGTGGGTTACCCATCCAATATCACCACCTTTATCTTTACTAGCATCTGTATTAATTACACTTGCTATCTCAGAGAATTTATTTTTACTTCTTCTTACCAATTTATAAATACTGTCTATTGAGGCTTTTGCTTGTTCTTCTGTTTTTGTAGTAGTTTGTGTAGCTCCTTGAGAACCTAGAAAAGGCATAAAAATACCACTTGCCTTTACTGAGTCTGGTCTAGAAAAAACATCAGTTATTTTAGATATTTTGTAGTAATTTCCATCTACATAGGGTCCATAAGTAGTATTAACTTTGCCTTTCATTACTTCTTCAGAAATTGCTTTTGGCAATTTATCTTTCATGTAATACGACTCCTGTACAGGAATATCTGAACTGTTTTCTTCAAAAAAGATAGCATAATCTGTTGAATTTTTTAATCCTTGAATTACGATCTCTTGAGCTGTTGCCTTATTAATGTCTTTTCTGTCTTCTAAAAAACTTGCAACGCTGTTTTTAATATCCTCTTTATCTTGATCTGTTGGTGAAATATTAAACTTCACATAGGCTAAATCTCTAGATTCATCAACTTTGTGAGCTGAAGGATTATTTTTGATGTAAGCTTCAACTTCACTAGTGGTTATAGAAACCAAACTATCTGGTACAGAAGTGTAAGGAATGTAAACAAGATCAGCACTTAATAAATCATTATCTTCTCCGTACGTGTAAGCTCCTTCTTTTAAAGAGGCGCCAAGACCAGATTTAATTAAATTATTGTAAGTATTTCTTTTTAAGTTTGCCCCAACTTCATTTATATAATTGCTCCAGGCATTCCATAGGTTTTGATCATCACTTTCTTTAGTATCTTTCAAAAATTGCATAAAGCTATCTCTATCAAATAAACCTGCTTCATTTAAAAACTGAGGATTATTTTGTACAGAGGGTGAATTTATAATGGTATTTAAAATATCCATTTCTCCTACCGTTACTCCAGCTTGATCAATTTGCTTGCTAAAAACTTTATCTCTTAAGATATTATCCCAAACAGTTTTAGCTGCTTGCATGTTAGAGATATTACTGTTATTTCTTGTCTTATAGGTATCTAATGCCTCTGCATATTCTTGTCTAGAGATTGATTCTCCATCTACTTCACCTACTTCATTTATTTTAGAAGAGTCAAAGAAATCTGTTAGTGTAGATGGATCTAGCACAAATGCGAATAAAGCAAGTCCAATAACTGCTATTAATGCGATAGAACGATCTCTTATTTTAGATAAAATTGCCATAAAATCAATAATTTAATTTGAATGGGCGAATATACAATTTGCGGAGTAAATAAGCAACCAGAAGCCTATGTATTTAAAGAAATTATATAAGTAATTGAAGATTAATTTTCTTCTGTATCTAAAATTTTCAAATAAATTTCTTCAATTTTAGATGAACTTACATTGAGTATTATAATTTGATAATTTAATATGTATAATTCTTCACCTTTTTGAGGAATATTTTCAGTTTGATTGATAATAAAACCTCCCAAAGTCTCATAAGCTTCCTCTTTAGGAATATTAATACTGTACTCTTCATTAAGGTAATCAATTTCTAATCTTGCAGAAAGTTTAAATTCATTATCATTAATTCTAACATCGATTAATTCTTGCACATCATGTTCATCCTCTATTTCACCAAAAAGCTCCTCAACAACATCTTCAACTGTTATCATACCAGAGGTTCCACCATATTCATCTACTACTACAGCTATGCTTTTTCTTTTTCTAGTTAAGCTATTAAGCACATCACTAATCATCATAGATTCTGGAACAATTTCTATAGGTAATAAAATAGATTTGATGGTTTTAGGCTTTTTAAATAATTCAAAAGCATTAACATGACCAATGATATCATCTAAGGATGTTTTGTACACTAAAATTTTTGAATATCCACTTTTAATAAATAATTCACTAAGTTTTGAAACAGATTCATGAATTTCTATGGCTAATATTTCTGTTCTAGGAACCATAATTTCTCTAGCCTTAACTTTTTGAAACTCCAAAGCATTTTGAAAAATTTGTATTTCAGAATCAATTTCCTCTTCACTATCATTACCATTTTCTAGCTGCTCAGTAATGTAATCGCCTAACTCCTCTTTACTAAAAGCCGTCTGATGTTGATCTTTATCAGTGCTGAATATAAACTTGAGGAAGAAATCTGAAATCCCATTTATTAAATAAGAAAAAGAATATAATAATAAATAAAAAAAATAGGCAGGTAAAGCAAAAATCTTAAGCGTCTCGTTTGCATAAACTCTAAAAATTGCCTTAGGAAGAAATTCTGCTGTGACTAGTATTATAATTGTGGAGATAAATGTTTGAACTAAAATACTACTCATCCCTAAATAGGCTATAATTACTTTACCCATAAAATAACTATAAATAACTAAAGATATATTATTACCAACCAGCATAGTGGTGATAAATTTTGAAGAGTTTTGAGTTATTTTTCCAAGGATGTTTGAAAAAAAACCCTTTCTTTTCTTTTCTAACTCAATGTGTAATTTATTTGCAGATATGAAAGCAATTTCCATACCTGAAAAAAAGGCTGAAGTTATAATTGAAAAAAGAATGATGATGATATCAATCTCCATTTACGATTTAGTTCTCTTCTCTATTTTTTTTCTAAAATTTCTTTTCAAGAAGAATATTAATAAAATAAAGATAGAAAAACCAAGCATAAATAACGCTTTATTTTGATCTTCTTTCCATTCAAATATCGCTTCAACTAAAAAAATGAGAGCTATTACAAAATATCCGTACTGTAAAAACTTCCAGATTTTATTCATAAATCATTATTTTTAGTGATTAAATTACCAATAGTTTTTTTAGCAACATATTTTTTTAAATTTTCTTTAGATTCAAATCCCTCACCTACAATAGTGTCATCAATTTTTGTAAGGATGAAACTTTTTTCAGTGAAAAAATACTTGTTTTTTTGATCCCAAAATAATTGATCGGTCTCTAATCTTGTGGTATCTGAATGATTGATCACAATTACATTCCCATTCAGTTCAGATATAGATGTCTTTGAATATGATAAGGCGTAATCACCAGTAACAGTGGTAGAATCATTACTATTCTTATCAAAGTTTATGATTTTTATTCCTTTTGGAAATTCGTTGTATGGATGATTTTTTCTATTGCTAAAGTCATTTAGAATGGAGGTCATTAACTTAGAGGTTATTCTTCCTGAATCTTTATAAACGTGATGTACATCTTTGGCAACTCCAATGGGTAGATTTTGCTCTGCTAAAAAATCTCTTACTTTTTTTGAATCATTGGTGCAAGAAAAAAGCATTACCACACATAGAATTGCAGCAATGCTTTTTTTTATTGTATTTGATATCGGATTCATTATTATTTACCGCTGGAAGTGATCTTTACAGATTCATTAATCCAACATTTTACTTTGAATGCATCTCCTTCATTAACACCTTCTGTAAAGATAACTTTTTTAGAAGGGAAATTAGCCTTATAATTTCTTGTAAACTTTCTAGCAACAGAACTTATACTAGGATCTACTCTACTTGCTCTAACAGCTTTATTATGTGCTGCTACATAGGTCATCCTTTTTTCAAATTCATTTGTACCACAAGCATTCACAGAAGATGCATATAAACTAGCAATAAATAGGTAAGCTCTACCCATATTTGGATTTAAAGCAATAGCTTCTCTAGCCAATTGTCTTGCTTTTGACTTTTGACCTCTTTTCTTGGCAGCTTGTGCAAACTTTAATTTAAAATTTGCTTTTTTAAGAGGGTCTGTTTCTAAATCAAATGCTTTCATTCTCATTTCTTGAGCTCCTGATACATCACCTTTTTTTGCTAATACCCCGGCAACAAAAGAATATGCATCTGCAGAAGGAGATGCTTCTGCATAGGCAATGGCTAGTTTTTCAAAAAGCGGATCATCTGTACATTCTTTGTTAAACATTCTTGACACTGCTCTCTTTAACCATTTTGAATTTGATTTGTTTTCCTCAAAATCTCTTTCATATAAGGGAATTAAACGATCGCAAGTAGATAACACTATAATAATTTTATCTAATCCAGATTCTACTTGTCCTAAAGCTTTAGAATTTATAGTATAAGCTCTAAGGTTTTTTGTTTCTCTTTTATCTAAATCTTGTCCAGCTTCGGTTTTATCATTCAATGCCTTTAACTTTTTAGCATAATCTGCAAGCTTTTCTCCAACAGATTCTATTACATCATCATAGGTGTCAAAAACTTTTTGAGGATTGGTATCTTTGTAGTTATCAGTAATCCCCTGAAAATATCTGTAAATATTTCTTACGCTCATGCGAGTAGGATCTATACTGTAAGCGAGTTGTAAAGTTTCAAAAACTTCTTCATCAGAAGCTAATTTATTTTTTATTAAAAAAGTAGCATAGTTACTGTGAGCTTTTGCAGGATCTATGGTTGGAAAATTTTCTAATCTTTGGAGATATACTCGTTTAACAAGAGCTGCAGCTTCTGTTTTATTCTCTGCATTTTTAAATCTTACTTGCGCTAATTTATCTCCCAATTTGTATACATTAATAGATAACTTTTTACAATTATCCATTAAATATATCCAATTTGGATACGCATCTTCATACTTTTTTGATTGATAATCTCCCTTAAATAAATTGTATTTTATATTACACTCCTGCTGTGCATCCTGAGCATTTAAAGCAAGTGTCCCTAAAAAAAGAAATAGGTTTGTAAGTAAAATAATTTGTTTTTTCATTTCTAATCGTATTTGTTAATCAATTTTTCTCTTTTTAAACCAAACGTCATTTAATGAAAGACTTAGTCTAAAATTAACATATTTTTCTTCTAATAATCCGTTATCTGTAGTTCCTTTCTTACCATATTCAACTCCTAGGTTTATATTAGATAATCTATTACCTAACGGGAAACCTAATCCAAAAGATATGCCAAAGTCATCTATACTTGTAAAAGAGCTGGTATTAGGGTTACCATTAACTAGAAGTCCTAATTTCTCAAACTTTAAACCTCCTCTATAAGTAACTCTTTGCCAGTAGCTAGAAATTGAATTTATTTTTGGTATAAAAAAACCTCCTGCAGAAAGCCTAGTAGATTGTCCATATTGAAAACTTTCAGCACTGTTATCAAAATAACCTGAGGCTACTAGTGCATCTTGAGTTTTATAATTTATTCCTGCATACCACTTGTTTGTCTTCCCTAAACCCAAACCTACTATGGCTTCTAGAGGTCTATCAAGTTTTGCTGATAAAGGACCAGAAAATATGGTATCTCTTGGCTGTTCAAATCCTGAAGCACCTATAGATAAAGAATATAAATTTTCAGTTCCAGTAGAATTCAATGAATTCCCTAGCTTAAGAGAAGCTCCAACATATAAATTTAGGTCTTTAGTTACTGTTGTTTTGTATTGAGCTCCTAATTTTACTGAACCTCCTCTGACATTTGAATCCTCAACATTTTTTGTAGCTAAAGTAACATCCTCACGAACATTTAACACACTGTTTTGTATGTTTCCGAATAAAAAATCTAATTCTAGACCAACAGAAAATCCTTTAAAGAGCTTTAATCCAACTCCTCCATAAATTCTATTAACATCACCTGCCCCAACATATTGAGTAATTTCTTCAGCATTACCATCATCATCATTCAATGTATTTACTAGAGAGTAGCCAACTGAGGAAGTAGGTTGCATACCAAAGACTACCGCCATTTTTTTAGTTAATGGAAAAGCTATACTAAAATAGCTTAAACTTGTAGAGTTTGTTGATTGATTTATAGTTTCATCGCTAATGGTCAAATCATTATTCAATACTCCAAATACATAAGTTGCAAGTCTTAATTCAGATAATGAAGCAGGGTTTACAAAGTTTAAATAACTTGGGCTACTATATGCAGCTCCAATACTACCCATACTTATTTGCTCAACAGTTCTTGTTCCAAATTCTTCACCAACACCAAAATAAGAATACGGAGATGAAGTTGACCTTTGTGAAAAAGATTGAGCTGAAATTAGAACAGCTAAAATGAATATGAATTTTTTAATCATTATTGATTGTTAAATGTCAATATTTTATTTAATCCCCTAAGGAGAAAATTTTGATGAGCAAAGATGCTATTTTTTAATTGTTTGGACAAGAATTTTGTGTCTCCTCCTGTTAAAACTATTGTTAAATCACCAAAATCTTGCTTATACTGAGCTATTACCCCTTTAATTTCACAGCTTATTCCATTAATAATACCGGAATGAATTGAAGATTTAGTTGATGTACCTATGATATTAAACTCCTCATTTTTAGATAATAAGGGCAGATTTCCGGTATACTGATGTAGAGATTTATATCTCATAGCTATTCCTGGAGAAATTGCACCTCCCAAGTATTCATTTTTAGCATTAATAAAATCATAAGTAATGCATGTACCCGCATCTATGACTAGTGTGTTTTTAAATGGATGTATACACACCGAAGCGGCAGCCAACGCAATTCTATCATTTCCCAATGTTGATGGAGTTGCATAAAGATTTTTAAATGGTAATGGAGTATCAGTATTCAATGTAATTAAAAATGGTAATTTCTGTAATTCTTCAAGATATTCTTCATTGATATCCTTTACTGAACTCACAATACTTCGTTTAAAAGCATATTGGTTAGAAATTCTTTTTAATTCCTTTACAAGATTAATTTCCTCACAAACAACAGCGGTGATAATTGTATCTAATTCAAAAACAGCTACTTTAACTTTTGTATTTCCTATGTCTATGACTAGATTCATTCTTTATTTGAAAGTGAATGTCAAAAATACAATAGATTTTTCTATTTTTATTTGGTAGTTGTGAAAAACTCGCTTTATATTTGCGACCGCTAAGTGCAAAGGTACCTTAGCTCAGTTGGTAGAGCAAAGGACTGAAAATCCTTGTGTCCCTGGTTCGATTCCTGGAGGTACCACATTTTAACCCTTTAAATCACTGATTTAGAGGGTTTTATATTTTTATCACCCTAAATGTGTACACTATGGTGTACATTTTTATGGTTCTTTTTTGTATATTGGGTACTCAATGTATACAAAATGACTATAAAATTACTTCCTCATTTTAGAAAAAATAAATCCTCTTATGAAAACAATGATGAAATCTATTTTATCATAAGAGTCTTTGTTGATGGTAAACGAATGAACATTTCTACAGGTATAAAAATTCGTTATAAAAATTGGATTGAAAATTGGTTAAACACTCAAAAGAAAAACCCAATAAGTTCTAAAGAAGAAAACCATCAAGAAAAGAATCTACTATTAAAATCAAAACTTAAAGAAATATCTGATATCGTTTTTGAAATTGAAAGAAATGGAGGAATACCAACAACCGATTTAATAAAAACTCATCTAAGAACTGACAAGATTCAAAAAAGAAAGAAATCACTTTCTGATGTTCACTTTTTGATACTTCTTGAAAAATACAACGATTGGATTACCTCTGAAGAATATAAAATATTAACTCAGAATTCAGATTCATACATCAGAAGTGTGATAGGTTCCATTAAAGATTTAATACGTTTCACTAATATTTTTGAACAAAGAGAAAGTATTCAATTAACTACCGAAGATATTGATACAACTTTTGTAACTGGGTTAATTAAATTTTGTGACAAGAGAGGTTTACAACCTTCTACCATAAAGAAAAGATTAAAAGTATTAGTATCTTTTAGTAAATGGGTTAAAGATAAAATCGGAATTACATTTACTATTCCTATCCCTAAAAAAGTATTTAGAGATTTTGAAAAAGAAATAATTTTTTTAACACGAGAGGATATTGTTCGGTTAGTGAACTTCAAAGATTTTGATTACTCTAATGAAAACCATCTAAATTACAAGAATAAAGGTACTCTTCACTACATGAAGAATACTACCACTAAAAGAAAAAAAGAATACTCAATTGTAACTTCTTACGAAGTATATAAAGATATGTTGTTGTTTTTATGTGGAACGGGAATGAGATTCGGTGATATGATAAAACTTAGAGTTGATGATAAAGAGTTTGATTCTAAAGATAGAATGAGAGGTGAAATCAAATATCAATCAGAAAAAACCGAAAGGATAACAAGAGTTCCATTGAATAGATTAACGATGGAAATCTTTAATAAGTACTCAAAAGGTAAAGGAAAAGAAGACTACCTATTCCCTAGAACAAATCAAGGGAACTCTATTTCAAACACTAAATTCAATAAACATATTAAAGAAATTTGTAGAGAAGTTGGATTAAATAGAGGGGTAAAATCACCTCAATACAATCTTGATAGAACCATCGTAAAAGGAACAGATATCTCGGTGAATTTGTATGAAAAGGTTTCTTCTCATATTGGAAGAAAAACATTTATAAGAGAACAAATTGAGAGTGGAACTCCACCCCGAATTATAATGAGTATGACTGGACATAAATCTCAAAAGGTTTTTGATGGATATTACAACATTCTAAAAGGAGATAGGATGAAAAATAATGATAAAATATTCAGTACAAATCTAAAAGATGACAAATCAGAAGAATCTTCTGGAATATCAAAACATCAAAAAGAACAGTTAACTAAATACAAATCTCTTTTCGATAGTGGATTACTTCCAAAAGAGGTTTATTTAGAAGAAGTAAGAAAGGTAATTAAATGATTAACAATTAGATATAACTTACCCCCCAATTATTAATAATTTTAAAAGATTTTAAATTTAAAATAAGAAAGATTATTTTTACGTGGACTAAGAAAGAAAAAATGAAAAAACTTTTAATTATCTTTTTTATAACACCTCTTTTATCTTATTCTCAGAAGGTATACTCCGTTAAGTATTCCAACCAATCTGATGTAAAGGTTTATGTAGTTGATTATGAAAATCAATGTGATTTAAAAGTGTTTAAAGTTGATTATCCTAATCAAGTGGATGATAATAAAGGTTTGTGGTACTTTGTAGATTATCCTAATCAATCCGATAAGAAGATATTCTTCGTTGATTATCCCAACCAAAGTGATTTAAAGATATTCTTTGTAAAATACAAGAACCAATCAGGTTGGAGAAATAAATCGAAACAACACTTGATGTATTAAATGTAAACAATACTTCCCTATCAAATTACTTAGAAGAAAAAAATTGACTCCGATATAAAAACGGGTCAGACCCCCATTTTAGAAAAAAGTAATTTTCTCAGTTACAAGAAACCTCCTTTCGATATAAGAGTTTAGGAAAATGTTGAGGTGTTAGATGTAATATATATTGAACTAAGTTTTTTTAGACTAATTAAAACGTATTGATTCACTAATTAAAGTAAACTCTTTAAGAGAGTCTTCTAAGTTATTAATATTACAATAACCATACATACTAATTACATAATCATTATAAAAAGTTGTCCATATATATATATGTTTATTAATTGAATTACTATAACCATTAATTAATAAAAAAGGATGATTATTGTATTCTAAAACTTGACTATCAAGATTTTCCATATCATATTTATCAGTAAAGGTTTGTTTAAAATAATCTACTTCATATTGAGATTCAAAAATATTATCTCTTTCTAATGGAGAAACATAGGTGTCTAGTTTCCCAATATTAATTGAAAATAATTTGTCATCATCTGAAAACATTACGAGATTAGTTTCTCCTCGATTAACTTTCCAACCAATAGGTTCTTTAACTTTTATGTTTAAACCTTTTGATTGTTTTATTTTAGATAACTCGATATAATCACCGAGGTAAAAATCATCAAAATCAGTCCAAAAAACATCAACAACATGAACTACAACATCTTTTTTGTAATAATAAAAACTCCAATTTATTTGGGATTTTTTAAGTTCTAAGTATTTCCCAGAATTGATTAAGTTCTTCAAAAAATAGTTTTTTTCTAATTGAAACCAACCATCTGGTACTTCATAATGAAAAATAATTGTTCTTCCTATATGGTTAACTTTAATACCCTTTACACCAGTTTCAAACTCTGACGAATATTTAATTTCATAATCTAGTTTAGAAGTAATATCATTTATTTCCTCAAATGATATTTGACCAAACATAGGGAGATTGGACACTAAAATGAACAAAAATAATTTCACTTTAAAAAAATTAATCATTAAATTTGTGATATATTGGTACAACAAAACATTTATATTGAGTTCAAATATAAAAAGAAAAAAGTAGAAGAAATCTCAATAACATCATAAACCATTTAATGTATGTTCACAAATAAATTAACTAAAAACCAAAATCTCCTAATAAGTTTTTTGGGATTAATTATTATTTCAATTGTAATTGAACATATTCAACTTGGAAAATTTGGTCAAGTTTATAAATTTGGATATTACCCTTTAAAGTCTCAATTTGGTATTTATTTAGGGAATTTGTTAAGGTTTACTTTTTTTTCATTTTTATTAGGTGTAATAAAATTTCTTTTTTTAAAAATTAAAAAAAAAAAAATACCTTTTAAAAAATTAATATATGATTGTAATTATTTAATTATTATAATCCATATTCTTTTAAAGTTAAATAATTTTTACTAAAAATTGACTCCGATATAAAAACGGGTCAGA
>Ga0209194_1001367_pt1 | contig 15487 bp, 9 predicted proteins | sample COGITO_mtgs_1004_FD_184787 | JGI IMG/M metagenome (GOLD analysis project Ga0209194, IMG submission 184787) | Pelagic marine microbial communities from North Sea - COGITO_mtgs_100413 (SPAdes) (version 2) | ecosystem: Environmental > Aquatic > Marine > Epipelagic ...
AATTTCAAAGTAGAGAATTAAGTTACCGTCATTTTTCGGCCAACCTTTCATTTCTTTGCTCATAAATCTCTTTAACTGAACAATATTTCTTCTCAACCAAAATATAATTACGGCTACTAAAACGAGAAATGCTAAAATTTCAAATGTTCCAATTAAAAAACCATATAGAGAATTTCCAAGAAGTGGTTGAAAAACCCTGTGAGTGCCAAACAATCCGTCAATAATAATTTCTAAAACTTCAATGTTAATTACAACAAAACCTATGTATACAACTATATGTAAAAATCCAGCTATTGGTCTACTAACCATTTTTGATTGCCCTAAAGCAATTCTTGCCATATTTTTCCACCTTTCAAGTTTATTATCAGACCTATCTAGGTCTTTACCAAGTTTGATGTTTCTTACCAGTTTTAATACATTAGAAACAAAAAAACCGATTCCTAAAAGCAATGCTATCGCAAAAATCACATTTGGTAAATAATCCATTTAATTATTTTTTATTTGATGTAAATCGTTTTACTACTATTAATAACTCTAAATATTACTCATTGAAATTATTGTTTTTACTTTCTTCCTTCGTGTAAGGTTTTGCTTTCTTACCAAATATCGAAAAATGAACAAATCTTTTTGGATTTAACTTCATCTCCTTTAGTAATTCTTCTAATTCTCTAGATGCATTCGTTAAATTTTTGTACATAGTATCGTCAGTAGCTAATTTACCTAATGATCCTTTTCCGTTTTCTATGCCTAAAAGTAGCCCATTAACATTTGCTAATGTAGTTTGAAGTGTTTTAACTGTTTGCCCTAAATTTACTGTAGCTAGAGTATCCGAAACCTTCACGAAATTTTTTGTAATTTTCTTGGTATCCTCAAGTACTATATCAATATCTACTTTGGTAGAATCTATCATTTTATTGAAAGAACTCAAGGTGTTAGTCATAGAGCTTATGGTAGTTTCTAATCCTAGAATAGTTCTCTTAAAGCTATCTCTAGATTTTAGATCTAATAAATCGTTTAAAGCAATGAGTAATGAATCTGCTCCAATAATTACTCGTTCCACCTTAGTTTTAAGAGGGTTTAAAGTTTCACCTACAGAGGTGAAAATATCTGATTCTACTTCTCCCTTTAAATAATCACCAGAAACAGCAAGTTCTCCCTCATAACTTGGAATAATTGCTAGAGATTCTCCACCTATAATACTTGTTGAATAAATTTTAGCTACACTATTTTTAGAAAACTCAAAGTCATTGTCTAAGGCTATTTTTACAACTAATTTTCCTTTTTTTAAAGTATCTTTATTAAAAATAATTTCTGTTACTTTTCCTACCTGTAAACCATTGATGCTAACAGTACTAGCTTTGTTGAGCCCTTGGATATTATCGTATTCTATATAAAAAACTCTTGAGGCTGGTTCTAAAAGGTTTTGACCTTTCAAAAAATTAAAACCCCAATAGCCTAAACATAAAATTATAATAGCAGCTACACCTGTTTTTAACTCTTTAGACATTTTTTAAATTTTTATTACAATAATACTACTATTTTTTGTGAGATAACAGGAAAAAGAACTATTTCAAAACCTCGGTAAGAGATACTTTTTTTCCTTTCTTAAAAGCTGCTATGTAAGCATCTGAATACCCTTTGCTTTTTGCTTTTAAAAGTGAGTTTTTTACTTTGTTGTAAATAGTAGTAACTCCAAAATAATATTTATAATAAGACCCAACTTTTACTCTTTGAACGTTTTTCAACCCCTTAAAATTGTATGATTTTAGTTCGATTTTATTTTTACTTGAAGCTATTTGAATTTTAAAAATAACCTCTTCGTCTAACTTATCTTCGTCTCTAATAGTAGCATCAACTTTGCTGTTTTCAATAGAAATCTGATCATTGACAACTACAGTATTTAGCTTTAATTGATTGTAATATTTCTTGATGGATCTAGCTATTTCTTTAGCCATCTTTTGTTGACCGCTTTTGGAATTTAAAAACTTTCCTTCATTTTTATTCGTTAGAAAACCTAACTCTATCAATACACTAGGCATATAAGTCTGATGTAAAACTACAAAGCCTGCCTGTTTTACCCCTCTATTTTTTCTTTTTAAAGCTTGGGAAAAATTTTGTTGAATATCAGCAGCTAATAAAAAACTCTTATCAAGGTTTTCCTCTTGCAATAACGTTAGGCCAAGAACAGACTCCTCTGAATTAGGATCAAATCCTTTATATCTTTCTCTGTAATTATCTTCAAGAGAAATCACAGCATTTTCTCGTTTAGCTACATCAAAATTTCTTTTATTGGCATGTAAACCTAGCACAAAAGTACCTGCTCCATAGGCATTTGATGAATGAGAATCACAATGAATAGAGACAAATAGATCAGCTTTAGCTTTGTTAGCAATTTCGCCTCTTTTCCAAAGATTAATTAAAACATCTTTATCTCTAGTCAAGATTACTTTGATGTCATTAATTTTTTGGAGTTCATTTCGTATTTCTTTGACAACTTTTAGCGCAATAGTTTTTTCTCGATAACCATTACCAATATTTCCTGGATCATTCCCACCATGGCCAGCATCTAATACCACAATAAATTTTTTATCTTGTGAATAAACAACAGAAGAATTGAAAAAGAGAAATGATAAAACAACTACTATGACTAGGGTCATCTTGGTATCAAATTTGTCTTTATATGTAGGATGTATCAACAAAATTTAACTAATTTTGGCTATTCTAATTTGGTGCTTCAGTTATTGAAGCATATTTTTACTCATACACAAAAATAGCATAATAAATATTGCAATCAAATCTGTCTTACATACTTTTAATTTTACTTTTATGTTGTTCTCTAACTAACATAAAATCACAGGATATAAAGCCAGAAGTTCCACCAATCCCCATGATTACCAAAGACAGTATAGCAAAAACAACTATTTCACCAACTACAACTATCAAAAAAGACTCTTTATTAGCACAAAAAAAAGATAGTATTCAAGTAGATAGCATACGTCCAAAAGAATCCATTACAGATTTAATTTCACATGTAGCTAAAGATTACACTATTCAAAATGCAAAAAATAAAACAGTTACACTCTACAACGAAGCTCACCTAGTTTATACTGATATAGACTTAAAAGCTGGAATTATTGTAATAGATTACATTAAAAACACCCTATTTGCTAAAGGCATTAAAGATAGTACAGGATATAGTCAAAGACCAGTATTTAAGCAAGGTAGTCAAGAATCTGAACAAGATTCTATGGTTTACAACTTCAAAACTAAAAAAGCAATTATATACGGTATAAAAACCAAACAAGAACCTGAAATGTTTGTTTTAGGTGAGAAAGCAAAACGAGTTAATGACTCTACAATCTATATGCGTAAAATAAAATTTACCAGTTCAGATAAAGAAAAACCTGATTATTATATTGGAGTAAAAAAGGCGAAGGTAGTTCCAAATAAAAAAATAGTTGCGGGGTTAAGTAACCTTGTAATTGCTGATGTCCCAACACCTGTTTTTCTTCCATTTGCTTATTTCCCATTAGGGAAAAACCGAACATCAGGTTTTATTTTTCCAGCTATTCAAACAAGTACGTCCAATAGAGGTATAGGAATTCAAAATGGAGGGTATTATTTTGCAGTAAATGATTATGTAGACCTTGAACTATTGGGAGATGTATATTCCAATGGAAGCTGGGGTTTTAGAACTAATTCTCAATATTATGTTAGGTATAAATTCTCAGGAGGTTTCAATCTAAGTTTTGAAAAATTAATTAGAAGTACCAGAGGTTTTGATGATTACTCTGAGGCCACTAACTTCAATGTAAGATGGAGTCACAGGCAAGACACAAAATCTAGCCCAAATTCTAATTTTAGTGCATCAGTAAATTTAGGTAGTAGCCAATACTACAGGCAGTCATTAAATGAGTTTAATAACTCAAATTTTTTAACCAATACCTTTAGTTCATCCATTTCATATCAGAAAACCTTTACTGGCACACCATTTAATATGAGTGCAAATGCCACTCATTCTCAAAATACAAACACAGGGACTGTTACCATGGCACTTCCCTCACTTCAGGTATCTATGAGTAGAATTTATCCATTTGCTGGAAAAGGTGGAATCAAAAAGAATCCACTCCAAAAAATGGGATTAACATACAATATGCAGGGTGAATATAGAATCAATACAAATGAAGATGATTTTTTTAAATCAGAAATGTTTAAAACAGCCAAAGCAGGAGTTCAACATAGGGCTGATGCAAGCACAAATATTACCCTACTAAATTATTTTACTTTATCTCCCCAAGTTAACTATAGGGAGGTATGGAATTTTAAAAAAATTAATAAAGAATTTGATCCTTCAATACAAAATACAGATGGTTCATTTGGAACTGTAGTTTCAGACACTATAAGTAGTTTTAGTAATTTTAGAGAGTATAGCTCTAGCCTAAGTCTGTCTACTAATATTTACGGAACCTTTAATTTTAAAAAAGGACGGTTAAAAGCTATTAGACATACAATAAGACCATCAGTTTCTTTTTCTTACAGACCTGATTTTGCAGAAAGATATAACGAAACTGTTCAAAGTAATTTAGAAGGGACAGCATTTGAAACATACTCTCCTTTTGAGGGTGGAATAGGCCTTTATGGTGGTCCTGGATCTGGCCTAAGTAATACTATCGGAATTTCTCTAAACAATGTCATAGAAGGTAAATTAGCCCCTGAAGACCCCGATAGTGACGAAGAGGATAGAAAGATTACAATTTTAAATAACTTGAATTTTAGCTCATCTTATAATATAGCAGCAGATAGCTTACGTTGGTCTCCTGTAAATGCCTCATTAGGTACTAGAATATTTAAAGATAAACTAGCTCTAAATTTAAATGCCACATTAGACCCATATCAAATAAATGAAACCGGACAACGGATAGACAAATTTGTAAAAGGATTGTTTAGATTAACTAGAGCCAATATGACAGCTAATTATACACTTTCTAGTAGAGATTTTGATGGAGATGATAATGAACGTACTAATTCTGGAAACGGAAATCAAAACACTCCAGATGTACTCGGTAAAAATATTAATCCTACTAATAGCTTTGCCTCCAACCCTAATGACCAACAAAACAATAGTGAAGAAGAGGAAGTTACAGAACTTTACAAATCTAAAATTCCATGGAGTTTGAATTTAGCCTATTCTGCCTCATATGTAAACAACGGAGTAAGGGATATAGGGATTCAATCTCATTCATTAATGTTTGGAGGAGATTTTGACTTAACACCTAAGTGGAAAGTAGGGTTCTCTTCTGGGTATGATATCCAAAGTGGAGGCTTCACTTTTACTAGAATGAATTTTTCTAGAGACCTAGATAGTTGGAGGCTTAACTTTAATTGGGTGCCATTTGGAAACAATCAATCTTATGTGTTTTTTATAGGAGTTAAAGGAGTATTAAGAGATCTTAAATATGAACAAAATAAACCTCCAGACAGAGTGCTATTTTAAAAAAACAATATCATGAAAAAAATAATTAAGACTTCAAAAGCTCCAGCCCCAATTGGGCCATACAATCAAGCCATCCTATCCGGGAATACATTGTACACATCTGGTCAAATTGCAATTGACCCGTCTTCTGGAAAATTAAAAATTGGCACTATTAAAGAAGAAACTTTATTAGTAATGGAAAACATGAGAGCTGTGTTAGCTGCTGCTGACATGACTTTTGAAAATGTAGTAAAATCCTCAATTTTTATCTCAGATATGACAAATTTCTCGGAGATAAATGAAGTTTATGGAAGCTATTTTAATGAGGATACAGCTCCAGCAAGAGAGACTGTTGAGGTTGCAAACCTTCCTAAGTTTGTAAATGTTGAAATTAGTATGATTGCCGTAAAATAAAAAAGTTGTCTCAATTGAGACAACTTTTTTATAGTATGTGTTAGCTCTATTTATAAGCTAGCTGCATATTCTATTAAATCTACAATCTTAGTTGAATACCCTATTTCATTATCATACCAAGAAACTACTTTTACAAAATTATCATTTAAGGCAATTCCTGCACCTGCGTCAAATACAGAAGTTCTAGTTTCTCCTACAAAATCTTGTGATACAACTAGGTCTTCAGTATATCCTAAAACTCCTTTCATTGGTCCGCTTTCTGAAGCAGCTTTCATAGCTAAACAAATGTCTTCATAAGAAGCTGGTTTCTCTAATTTCACAGTCAAGTCTACAACAGAAACATCCATGGTAGGGACTCTAAATGCCATTCCTGTTAATTTTCCATCCATAGAAGGTATTACTTTTCCTACTGCTTTTGCAGCACCTGTAGATGAAGGTATGATATTATGAATAGACGAACGACCTCCTCTCCAGTCTTTCATGGAAGGACCATCAACAGTTTTTTGAGTTGCAGTAGCTGCGTGAACAGTAGTCATTAGTCCTTCAACAATTCCAAAATTATCATTTAAAACTTTTGTAATTGGAGCTAAACAATTGGTAGTACACGATGCATTAGAAAAAATCTTCTGATCTGCTCTTAATTCTGTATTATTAACACCCATTACATACATAGGAGTATGATCTTTAGATGGAGCAGATAATACTACCTTTTTAGCACCGGCTTCTAGGTGTTTACCTGCTGTTTCCTCAGTTAAGAAAAAACCTGTAGACTCAATAACATAGTCAGCTCCTACTTCATCCCATTTTAAGTTGGCTGGATCTCTTTCAGCAGTAATTCTAATTAAATTACCATTAACTAATAATTTACCATCTTTAACTTCTACCTCTCCATCAAACTGTCCATGGACAGAATCATATTTTAACATGTAAGCTAGATATTCTACATCTAATAAATCGTTGATTCCAACAATTTGAATATTTGATCTATTGATTGCGGATCTAAATGCTAATCTACCTATTCTACCAAAACCGTTTATTCCTACTTTAATCATTTTTTATTTAATTTATTTTTATATTATGTTGACATAATATCAGAAACTCTTAGGAGTTCTTTATTAATTTCATGCCCTCCAGTAATTGCCTCTTCTAGGTCTGTAGTTATTACTGTATTATTCTTAAGACCAATCATTAAATTGGTTTTATTTTCTATGATCATTTCTACTGCTTTCACGCCAAGCCTACTAGCTAAGACTCTATCAAAACAAGAGGGTGTACCTCCTCTTTGCATGTGCCCTAAAACTGAAACCCTAACGTCATATTCCGGCATATTTTCTTCAACATACTCAGCTAATTCAAAGACATTTTTTCCTGATTTATCACCCTCAGCCACTACAACTATACTTGAAGATTTACCCGATTTTCTACTTTTTATTAAAGATTCCAGCAATCTGTCTAATCCTAAATTTTCTTCTGGGATCAAAATTTCTTCTGCTCCAGCTCCAACACCAGCATTCAAAGCAATAAATCCAGCATCTCTACCCATTACTTCCACAAAGAATAATCTATTGTGAGAAGATGCTGTATCTCTAATTTTATCTATTGCATCTACTGCAGTATTTAAGGCAGTGTCATAACCAATAGTGTGTGAGGTTCCGAAAATATCGTTATCTATAGTACCAGGTATTCCTATAACTGGAAAATTATATTCTTTATTAAAAACTACACCTCCAGTAAAAGATCCATCTCCCCCAATAACTACTAGACCATCTATGTTATTATCTTTTAATTGCTTAAACGCTTTCTTCCTTCCTTCAGGAGTTCTAAATTCATCAGATCTCGCAGATTTTAGTATGGTACCTCCTTTGTTAATGATATTGTTAATATTTCTAGCAGTCAGCGTAGTAAAATCTCCTTCAATCATTCCTTGATACCCTCTGTACACCCCAATACATTCTTTACTGTAGTAGGCGCAAGTCCTTACTACTGAACGAATTGCAGCATTCATACCAGGAGAATCACCTCCTGATGTCATTACGGCTATTTTATTAATTTTTCCCATAATTTAAATGTAAAAATACTTATTAAAACTTACTTTGAACAAAAAAAAAACGAAATCGATTTCGATTATTTTACTAGCAAAGTAGTATTACTTGTGAGTTAATTTCACTCTAATAAATTTACAGAAATAATATCAAAAATTTAATTGTTATTATTTTTGAAATTTAAAAGTCCTTTGTGATTAGATATGATTGAATCTTTTGTTTCAATCATTTTATTATTTTTTTTCTTCTTTAATCCGATTTTTTTTAACAAATCAGACAACGAATTAAAATTAACTTGATAAGACAATCCTATCCCTTGAGTATATCCTTCCTCTTGAGCAGAATATTGAATTTCATTCTGCCTATTAAAAATTACACTTCTGAAATTACCTGATTCATTTAATAACACCTCAACTTTTACCTCCCCAACAACACTAGATTGTGTTTGAGCTCCAACAGGTACCCCAACCTTACCATTCACAATTATATTTTTACTAATTTGAGTGGTAAGTGATACATCAAATTGATCGTCTGTGATTAGCTCATCTTGAGGGCTTTGTATCCCTCCAGTTGAATAACCTAAATCTAATCTTACTGTATTACTACTTATAATATCTGACAAAATTGAACCTATTGCATTAGATGTTGTTCCAGTTAGTAGTTCACTTCCATTAATATTACCTCCATTAGGATTTGCGAATGTTCCTGCGGCAAGGAGTGTTAAAAATTGACGCATTTTTGAATTCACATCATTGTCATTTAACACAAAGTCTAACTCTGAAGCAATTGTAGAATTTGAGTTTTGAATTTCAATATCAAAATCTTGTTTAGAATTAAATAAACTACCTGAAATATTGGTAATCAAATCAACAGGTATTTTTCTATTTGTATTAAAATTCTCTAATAAGACAGCTGGATTGGCATTGGTTGTATACACTGCTGTTACATTTAAATTAGCCTCGTAGGGATTGCCACTCCATGCGATAGTTCCTCCTTTTAAAATAGTAAATGGTTTATTAACTATTCCTCCATATTTAAAGTTATAAATACCTGTATCTATTGTGTAATCTCCAAACATAGCAAACTTACCATTTGTATTGATTTCTATTCGTAAATCACCTAATCCTCTTCCACTTAGTTCACTTCCATTTACTTCATCTATTACTATTTGAGCTTGTGCATCTTTTGTGACCTCTAGGTCTATATTTAATGACACTCCTTCAATAGCATCTAAAGCTAATTTTTCTTGAAGTTCTTCTACTGTTTGCTCAGATTTAAAATGAATTAGCCTATACGTTTCTATCGATGCAATGTCTTTTAATGGAATCACAAAACTTGTATTGGGCATCGTTTTTGCATTTACATCTATGGTAATATTATTTGTTAAGCCGGTAATACTGGCGTTTCCTTGAATAAAACCTGTTCCGTAGTATAAAGCCTCATCAGAATTTTCAGTGTCTAATACCAACAAGTTTGGTGTTAAAATATCAATATCTAAAGCCCATTGATCAAAATTTTGATGAGTTATAGTACCATCTAAGACTCCTTTAGTCTGATATTTAGTATCTAATAAATTAATATTGTTAAATTCAAAGGATTGGCCATTTAAACCAACAGTTGTGTCACCATCAAAATCAAAATCAATATTTAGATAAGGGAATTGTAATCCTGCATCTTTGAGCAATAACTTGCCTTCCATTTCAGGGTTTCTAAGAAACCCCCTCAAAGTAAAATCACCTGTAGCATCACCTCTTATTTTTGACAAGACGTCTTCACCTAAAGGACTAAAAGCATTTAACTCAAACTCTTCAAGATTAACACTAACGTCTATTTTTGGTCTTGTTTCTGAGAAATCCAAGGAGCCTATAGCAGAAATACTTTTTGCTTGCTCTCTCTCTAAAGAAAAGTTAACATCATATTTTTCATAAGAGCTTTCACCTTCAATATTTAAAGATAAATCACCTTGTTTAAAATTATTAATTTCAAAATCTTTAACCGACAGATTTCCTTTTGGTCCGTAGACACCTTCCTTTTGATAAATAGTTACAGTACCGTCTAACTTTCCCTCTAATTTTAGGCTATCTATTGTTGGTAAAAAACTTTTTAAATATACATTAGTAAAATCTATATCAATATTTTTAAATGTAGAGTCTCTAACAGTTCCTTTGAAATTAATTTCTTGTTCATTGGATTTTAATCTAAATGGTGAAAACACATACTCATTTGCATTTATATCAAAAATCATCTTATTTTCAGAATTATTATCTGGATTTAGATCCCATACGTTGCCCTTGTAATTAAATGTAGATTTCTCTATTCCTACAACAGATTTTTTATTGTTGTCTATTGTGTAAAAGAAATCTAAATTAAATTTCTCTTTTTCAGAAACTCCACCATTAAAAACTGATTTAAAAAATAACGTATCATTAATTGTTTTATTAAAAAGCAATACTTTAGATAGAGAATATGATGGTGTTTTTATACTTTTAGCACTTAAGGAAGTGTCATATAGACTTCGCTTATTATCTGTATTTAAAGACAACGAATCTATGATGGTTTCAAAGGCTGTGATTTTTGGCGAGTTAATTTTTACTTTTAATTGATTATCATCTGATTTAATACTACCAATAATCTTAGTACCTGGAGCTACTGATATTTCTGGATAAAAAACATCTACTATTTTATTATATATTACAAAATCAAACTTCAGAAATTGATTTAATGAAACTTCATATGGAGTATAATTGGAGTACATACTTCCTAAAGCATTTTGTGCAAGAGGTAGCATTTCTTCAAACTTAAAATCACCTATCAACTCACCTTTTATAATATCTTCAGAGTCAATTCTTATTTGTCTAACTCCGTCTTTAAGGGTAGAGAAAATTAAAAATTGTTTAAATGGATACAATTCTTTTTCATTGGTATATTCAATATTTTTAAAATTTGCTATACCTATAACATTGTCAAATTTATTACCTGTTAAATCTAAATCAATTACTCCGCTTAACTCAGAAATACTATCTCTAGAATAAAGATTTAATGCTCTTAGGTTAGCGTAATTTATAGTTGTTTTAAAATCAAATTTATTAATTTCCTCAGATAAATCTGCTAATCCTTCAAAAGTTCCGTTTAAATTATCATCAACAAACCCAAGCTTACCATTGAATAAATTGTTTTGATATAGACCATTGACGGTTATATTTTGATAATTATACTTATTAAACTCTATTTGAGAAATAGTTCCTATAAGTTGTGTATTAATATTTTCTAATCTAAATCCTTTTCCATCTACCAGTCCCTCAAATGAAAAATTTCCAAAAGTATCATCATCAAATAAATTTCCTAAATCAAATTTATCCAACAATACTTCTCCATTATATACTGCATTATCTAAACTATCAAAATTATTTAATTCTAAATCTGCAACTACCTTACCAATTTCAGAGTTAATATCTAAAGTTGCCTCTATTGAACTAGGTGTAATTTTTGTAAATCCTGACAATGAAAATTCTCCAAATTTTATCAATTCTGTTGGTAGGGTCTTTCCTAATAGGTTTGGAAATACTTCTTTTAATTTAAAATAATCTGCTGAAGCATTTTCTAGATTTGCAGATAAAAAAAACTCTTCTTGTTTTACGGAATTAATTAATTTTACATCTCCAATAATTTCAATGCCTTTGTCTGAACTTAAATTTAAACTTTGTAAAGAAAAATTATTGAGGGAACCCTTTAGAGTGGTTTCAAATCTTAAAATATCATTTCCATCAAATTCATTGTAAATTTTTTTTAAGTCTGTAGTAGATACAAAACTATTCTTAAAATTGGCATTGATATTTACCAATTCAATAAATTTGCTCAAGTTTTCCCTTTCATAATTAAAATCTATATCAGCAAACAAAGTAGAAGTATTTGTTTGAAGAATTGTGTTATAAAACTGCATTTGAGATTTTGTATACTTAAAATCTGTAGTCAAATTAGTAATTTCTAAACCTCGATTTTCTATAAAATAGAGTCCTCTTATTTTCAAAAAAACATTTGGACCTACAATAGAAAAATCTTGAAGACTCCCTCCGCCATGATAAGCTGCAAAATCTAATGGAATGGTTTTATTTTCATCAATTTGTTTGTAATTAATATTCTCAAAATAAATATTTGAAGAACTTATTTTAAAAGGATTTGATGAAGGATCTGTTGGATTATCATCTTCAAATTTATCTACAAATACAGTTAAATTATCAATTTCTTCATCTTTGTAATTCTTAACATTTACATATACTCCTTTGAGTGAGGTACTTTTTAATTGAATGTTATTTTCTAAAATTCTTTTTACATCTAACAAAGAAGACCTTAATCTTTCTACGTAAATTAATGTGTCTTGATGATGATCTTTTATTTCTATACCTTTAAGAGAAACAGATCCAAGGAAGGAAAGATCTACTTTACTAATCTTTAAACTTGTTCCAAAATCTTCATTTAAGTTCTCCGTAACTAGCCCAGCTAGTTTTGTTTGAACCGCAGGAATTGAAAAAGTAATGATAAGAAATACCAAGAATAAAACTAGGTACTTTAACCACTTGAACAGTATTTTAAAATTCTTTTTGATTTGCTTTTAAATTATAAATGTTGGCTTTTGGATAGTAACGCAAAAATAGAGCCTTTCTATACAAAGAACGATAAAATTAATAAACTAATAAATTTCTCATTTAAAAAGAAACAGACTATTTTATAATAGTTAATTTTGTGAGAATAATTTATGACTACACAAAATACATATATTTTAGGAATTGAATCGTCTTGCGATGACACTAGCGCTGCAGTAATTTGTAATGGTAGAGTCCTTAGTAATATAGTAGCCAATCAAGAAATACATGCAAAATATGGAGGTGTGGTTCCAGAATTAGCTTCCAGAGCACATCAACAACATATTGTTCCAGTGGTTCAACAAGCCATTGAGCAAGCCGGCATTACTAAAGAAGATCTACATGCTATTTCTTTTACTAAAGGCCCAGGGTTAATGGGGTCTTTACTAGTAGGAACTTCATTTGCCAAATCCTTGGCTTTGGGTTTAGACATCCCTTTGATAGATGTAAATCATATGCAAGGACACATTTTAGCTCACTTCATTAAAGAAGAAAATATAGAGATCCCTCCTTTTCCTTTTGTTTGTCTGACAATTAGTGGAGGTCATACTCAAATTGTTAGAGTAACTGATTATTTTACATTTGAGGTCTTAGGAGAAACAATTGATGATGCTGTAGGGGAAGCTTTTGACAAATCTGCTAAAATTTTAGGATTACCCTATCCAGGTGGACCTTTAGTTGATAAGTATGCTCAACTAGGAAATCCTAAAAAGTTTTCATTTACCAAACCAAAAGTAGGTGATCTAGACTTTAGCTTTAGTGGTCTAAAAACAGGAATTCTTTATTTTATTCAAAGGAATTTAAAAGAAAATCCAAAATTTATTGAAGAAAACTTATATGATATTTGTGCATCAATTCAACACACCATTGTAGAAATTTTAATTGAAAAACTAAAAAACACTGTTAAAAAAACAGGCATTAAACATGTAGCTATTGCTGGTGGAGTTTCTGCAAATTCTGAAATTAGAAAAAGACTACAGCTGGCTCAAAAACACTGGGGATGGACTACTTATATTCCGAAATTCGAGTATACAACAGATAACGCTGCTATGATAGCAATCACTGGATACTTAAAATATAAAAGCAAAATTTATGCAGATATTTCTGTAAAAGCTCAAGCTAGACTAACAGTATCAGAATAATATAATTAACTATTCTACTTATATATTCTAACCAAATAATTGGTTTAAAACTTTAGCCAAACGCAAGCCCCCTTTTTTTAGTTGAGTTTTTACAGTTGAAAAATGATCGTACATATATCTATAGCTTAAATTTTGGTCAATTTTTGCGGAGTCATAAACCATCATCGCGAGTTCCCTAGATTCATTAACCCAATCTATAACAGTTCCTTTTTGAATAGCTTCTTTTTGATTTTTTGAAAAATAATCTAAATTATCAGACAACTCAGTGTAAGTCATATTATAAGACTCAATCATTTTTGTATCCCAAACTGAATGTAAGTTTGTTTTCCCTCTAAACCATTTAACTTTTATCGTATTCCCTCCTCTATCTTCTGCCCTTCCAGTATGTAAAGGTTGATGTAAATCTCCTAACAAATGAACTAATAGTTTCAAGTGAAATATTTTTTCTTCATCATTAGATTTGGGATCTAAGATTATCTGCTGGCATATTTTAATTCCTTGAACTAGGTCTCCTTTTGGGTTTTTCTCTGATGTTTCGTAGGTTTCTCCTACTTCAAAATTCACATAATGCCAGGAACTATATTTTCTGTAAGAATTATCAGATTTAATTTCATCTGCATAGGTAGATATGGTAGCTAAACCCTCTCCTTTTAATAATTTTTCTATGTTTCTTTTCGCTTTTTTTGAAAGATGACTGTAGGCTATTTCTCCAACAACTCTATGGCCTGTTTGCCCCCAAAATGGCTTGTTATTTGCTCCAAAAGATGCTACTCCTAAAAACAGAAAAAAAACTAAAATCTTAATTCTAAACATAATGTTTTGTGTTATCATGTAGCTAAGGTAAAAAATTGTTGAAGTAAATTTTTAAAAAAACAAATATTTTATAATGAAAAGGTATTAAACCTTTATTGATTTATAAGGTCCTATGTTTATATAAAATCAAAAACCCTGAAAAATGAAAAAAAACCTCTTATTAATCCTATTCCTTGTAACATTTAGTCTAGAATCATGTGTAGTAAGGCAAGTAGCCTCAGAACCAAACCTTGTTGTTGTTAAAAAAGCCCCAAGAAATCATCAAGTAGTATTTATAAAAAAGAAAAAGTATTATAGGTGGGGTGGAAAATACTATAGAAAAACAAGAAGGGGCTATGTTGTTGTTCGTCTATAAAAAAGAATATTCAATTTTAACTTTAGCTTTTTCTTTTCCAAAAATTCCATTAACATTTCTTTAAGATTTTTTAAAAGTGAGAACTCGTATCTTTAATTTATGATACATCAATTAAAGCACTACTCATGAAAAAAATCTTTACTATACTATTTACAATAGTCTCATTTTCTTTATTTTCACAAGAATTCTCCATGGATTTGGTTAAAAATATGACTCCTAGAAATATTGGTCCAGGTGGTATGAGTGGTCGAGTAACCTCTATAGATGTTGTAAATTCAAATCCAGACATTATGTATGTTGGGACAGCCTCAGGAGGTCTATGGAAATCTACATCTGGAGGAATTAAATGGGACCCAATTTTTGACAAAGAAATAACTGCCTCTATTGGTGCTGTAGCTATTCAACAATCTAACCCGAGTGTTATTTGGGCAGGAACTGGTGAAGGAAATCCTCGAAACAGCCTAAATGGCGGATATGGTATTTATAAATCTTTAGATGGTGGGAAAAACTGGGTGCCTATGGGACTTGAAAAAACCCGTCACATTCATAGAATTATCATTGATCCAACAAATCCAAATACGGTATATGTGGGTGCTATAGGATCCCCC
>Ga0209194_1001371_pt1 | contig 15466 bp, 14 predicted proteins | sample COGITO_mtgs_1004_FD_184787 | JGI IMG/M metagenome (GOLD analysis project Ga0209194, IMG submission 184787) | Pelagic marine microbial communities from North Sea - COGITO_mtgs_100413 (SPAdes) (version 2) | ecosystem: Environmental > Aquatic > Marine > Epipelagic ...
CATAGTAGAAGGTGATATTAGTGGCTTGCAAGGTTCTGATGTACTTCTACCAGACCTTGCAGCCTTTTTCTACCTTTTTCCCGTCCCTTAAGTCAGTGCCATTGGTATTTAGAGTACTAACATGGCGAACAATAGCAGTCAGAAGAAGCAGGCGAACTCCACTGCGGGCATTGGCTTTGCCGACCAGCCTCAGGCGGCGACCCAGACCGCTCAGCCAGACGCCAACCCGCACAAAGCATCTCATAGCCCAAACTCAACTAGCTCAAACTCAACTAGCCCAAACTCAACTGGCCCAAGCTCAACGCCAGAGGCATCGGAGCAGGAGAGTCTTAATAAGATTCGAGATATCCTGTTTGGCCAGCAGGTGCAAACGCACGAGCAGCGGTTTGAGCAGCTAGAGCAAAAGGTAGAAGATGAGTGCGATCGCCTGCGCACAGACTTTCAAACGCAAATCAGCAGGCTAGAAGACCGGTTGATTAACCATGTTGATCGACTTAGCGAGCAGATAAAGACAGAAGCTCGCGATCGCAAAGCAGCTGACGAGCGGCTAAGCAGCGCCCTCTCCGATAGCGAGGACTCGCTAAATCGAGGCTTAGAAGGACTCGACGAAAAGGTCGGCGAAGTCCGTCAGACGCTTCTCGATGAGATGAAGCATCAGGTGCTTACGCTTAAGTCTTCAGTAGACGATCAGCTCGACGACCTGCTAGCTAAACTAGACAAAGAGACAGCTTCGCGAAAAACTAGCATTCAGCAGGAGAGAAGCAAACTAGCTGCACTATTGGGTGAACTTTCTCAGCAGATAGGAGAAGACAGCTAATTTTTTAATTGAGTTGAGACGAGCGTGTCTGATGGCTAATTCGCAAACATCTTCTACCGATAGCCCAGCCAATCGCCGGGCTCTTAATGTCAACGAGCCTAATATCAACGAGCTTGATGTCAACGAGCCTAATATCAACGATCAGAGCGCTAAAGCGCCCAACGCTGATATCGGCTCGCTAGAAACGGCTGACTTGGAGACTTTGCGGCAGCTTATCTTAGGCGATGCAATTGCGCAGACCCTCAACTCGTCGCTTCAGGCGGAAGCGGTAAGTCGGGTGCTGCCAGGGGCGATCGCGCAGGCGAGCTATCAGGAGAATGAGCTGACGAGAGCGTTGATGCCGACCATAGAAAAGGCCATTAAGGAGTCGGTGCGGATAGACGAAAAGATTCTAGCAGAAGTGATGTTTCCCATCATTGGCCCAGCGACGCGCAAGTCGATTGGCGCAGCGATTGATGGGTTGCTACAGTCGCTCAATCAGACGCTGGAGTATAGCGTATCGGCCAAGAGCTTAAGCTGGCGATGGGAGGCGTTTAGAACGGGCAAAACCTTTGCTGAAGTGGTGATGCTGCGAACCTTGGTCTTTCAGGTCGAGCAGGTGCTGCTGATTCATAAAGAAACCGGGCTGCTGCTGCTGCAAAGAGTAAACGAAAACGTAAAGTCGCAGGATCCCGATCTAGTTTCGGCGATGCTGACGGCCATTAAGGATTTTGTTCAGGACTCTTTTAGCGTAGAGGCGGGCGATTCTTTAGAAGCGCTAGCGCTGGGCGATCTGAATATTTGGATAGAGGAAGGCCCTCATGCCGTTTTAGCCTGCGTCGTTCGAGGCCGGGCGCCAGCGGGGTTGAGAACGCTGCTAAGAGGATCGCAAGAGAAAATTCAGCGGCTTTTCGGCGAGCCGTTAGAAAATTTTGCAGGAGATCCAGCGGTACTCAAGAGCAGTGCGCCCTATCTAGACGATTGTCTGCACTTTAGGTTTGAGGGCCAGCCGGTAGATGAAGAAAAAAGGGTGCCACTCTCTAAAGGGAGGAAAACGTTTCTCTGGGCGATCGCAGTTATCATCGCCACGGCCATCGGCATCCGCACTTTTTTGAACTACCAGGTTCAGCAAAACTGGAACACCTACCTCACCGATTTAGAACAGCAGCCAGGACTCGTCGTCATCAGCCAGCATAAGCAAGGACAGTATGTACTCAGCGGACTGCGCGACCCGCTCGCAGTAGATCCGGTAGAAAGATTGGCGATCGCCCATCTCCAGCCCGAGCAGGTAAAGATGAGCTGGCGGCCTTACTGGTCACTCGCGCCAGAGCTGGCAGACAAAAGGATGCAGGCATTGCTCAGCCTAGTTTCTAGCGAACGGGAGAATTTAGAAGTATGGCGATCGCGCATAGAATCACGCCGACTCCAGTTTCAGCCCGCGAAAGCAGTGCCAGTAGGACATGATCTTGATTTACTAATCCGCCAAGCAGACGACATTGCGGTATTAGCTAAGCAGGCGAGCGCTGTTGGCGAAGCAATAGAAATTACGGTTCAAGCCTACGGCGATCGCCGCGGAACCCAGTTTTCAACGGCAGACTTAGGTTTAGCTAGAGCAAGCTATGTGAAAAGGGTTTTAGTTAGCCGAGGCATTAGCGCCACTACAATTAAGGCTAAGCATTTGGCTTTTCAGAAGGAAGATTTGGCCGATTTAAGGGGCAGCGCAGTTTTCAAAGTCAAGTTCACCCGATAAGCTAGCCTCAGTCTAAGCCGCGGCTAAAAACATGATTCAGAAAAAAGTTTGCATGGTGGGTGCTTTTGCAACGGGCAAAACCAGTTTGGTTGCCAGGTTTGTTAAAGGAATCTATTCTGACAAATATCAGACCACTATTGGCGTAAAAATAGACAAAAAGCTAATAGAAGCCCAGGGCCAAACCGTCAAGATGATGCTTTGGGACATTCACGGCGAAGACGAGTTTCAAAACGTTCGCATGTCCTACCTTCGAGGCTCAGCCGCCTATCTTTTAGTCGTCGATGGAACGCGGCGAGCCTCTTTAGAAACAGCGCTTAATCTCAAGGCAAGAGTAGCCGCCAGCATCGGCGATATTCCGTTTATTTTGGTGATTAACAAGTACGATTTAGCTAGCGAGTGGGAGATCGCAGAAGCTGATATGGCAGCGCTTGAAGAGAGCGGTATTGAGCTAATCAAAACCAGCGCCAAAACCGACCTAGCCGTTGAGGATTGCTTTCTGCGGTTAGCGACAAAGCTGGTGCAACCCCTGTGATTTATGAGCGTTCCAGCCGCTGATCCCGCTTTTGAAGTTCCGCAGGCAGTTGCAGACTACTTAGTAGAGATTGCACTGGAAGATCACGACTTCGCTTATTTGCAGGTTACAGCTAAAGGCCATTTGCTCAGCAGCGGCGGCAACCTGCAAAAGTATGGGTTAGCCGCGATCGCCCCTGGCGAATACGTCGGCGAAGCCTTTTACTACTTAGAAGGATTTTTCCCAATAGAACGTACCGAGGTTATGCAGCATTTGCAGTTAGACTGTGGCCCTGTGGTCGATATCCATATTGTGCAGGCCTGCGAAAATAAAGGAGATGGATGGGTACTGCTACTCGACACCACCGAAGAAGCTCAGCGCATTCAGCGGCTTCAGCAAAAGGGCAACGATCTTAGCCTGCTACGCCAGCAGTACACCAAGCTGCTCAATCAGCACCTGACGCCCTCGCAGCAATCCGCCAAGATAATTGACTCAGGTGCGATCGCTCACCAAACCATTAGCGTCCTCGTCATCAAATTTTGCGGCCCCCAGACCGATCCGCTCAGCATTGGCAAGCCGTCTATCCTTAAAGCGGTCAATGCTAGTCTTTCATTCATCATGCAGGTAATCGTCGAAGAAGGCGGCCTGATTAACCATGTTCTAGGCGGCACCGCCGCCGCCTTCTTTGGCCTATTACCTAGCCAACAATCCGCCCCGCAGCAGGCAGTGTATGCCGCTCAGCGAATCCTTAAGCAACTGATGGCAGCACCGCACTTGGCCCTGTCGCCCCTACAGAATCTAGCGCCTTCCAATGGGGAGACCTTTGAACATTCGCAGTCTGAGCCGCTAGGCTTTGGTGCTAGCATCACCTCCGGCGAAGCCGCAGCGGGCGTTTTGCACAGCCCAGGCTACCAGCAGCTCAATGCCGTTGGCGATCCTATTCATGCCGCTGCGCAGATGAACCACTACATTCAACCCGGCACTATCATCCTAGATTGCGCCACGTTTGAAGCTGTTCAACCCTATCAAAGCGGCTTTCAAATCTTGCGCATTGCGCCTAGCTCTATCAGCGGAATCGATTCGAATATGACGCTGTACAGGATTAAATTTAAGTGAAGCCTAATCTAGAGCGATAATCGAGCTGTACCGAATTTATACTAAGTTATGCTAAGTTATGCTATGAAAAGACTATTAAACAACAGCCCCAACACTCCCGGCCCTTGCTCTAATTAACTTTAGACCCTAGCTCTGATAACGCCTAGCTCTGATAACGTTAGATTCAGAGGCAACCTCAAATGGGCGGTTGGATGGCGCAACTTTTATGGAAGGCTTACTGCTAAGCAAAATTCTATCAACGCTTGAAGTTCTGCCGTTAGAGTGGCATGGAAACAGACAGCTCTCTGTTTTAGGCGAATTACCCAGTTGGGCCAAACAAGAGTTCGACTGTTTTGAGCAGCCCGACGCCGCCCTGGTTTCGATTAACCAGTTCTCCCTTTTTCTAGAAAACTTCATGGTCGATGCCCAAGAGTTTTGGCAAGCGCAGTCTGTGAGCGCGCTAAAGTCGGGAGCTTGGACAGAAATTGGCCGATCGGGAAAAGAGATTCATCTAGAGGCGATCGCCCTCTACATCAAAAGCAAGCAGCGTAATCGTCATATTCTTCTCATCGAATCGGTGGCGCGATCCGATGAGAAGTTTCAGTGGTTGCAAACCGCCCGAGAAGAAAAGCTGAATTTCATTTCCGAACGGAAGATTGCGGCCACCAAGACTCTGAGCGCCACCTTTTACGATTCGCTCACCGGCTTGCCTAACCGCAAGCTGTTTTTATCTCAGCTCTCCAGCTTTTTTGAAGCTTCTCAAGTAGGCGATCGCACTCCGTTTACGCTAGTTATCGTCAATATCGATCGGTTTCAAAACCTCAACAGCAGTTTGGGCACCGTCTCGGGCGATCGCGTCATTCAAACCTTGGCCGATCGCATTCGAGGCTGTTTACGATCGTTCGATGTGCCGGGTCGATTTGGCGGCGATGAGTTTGGCGTTCTTATTGGCGAAACCGAGCAAATGCAAGATGCCGTTGCCGTCGTCAGGCGACTGCTCCAGGCAATTAGCGAGCCTATTGTGATCGAAGGCCGCCCAATTGCGCTAACGGCCTCGGCGGGCGTTGCCATCTGCAGCGCTCACTACGAGCATTCACGCGATTTGCTGCGCGATGCGGGGCTAGCCATGCACCGCGCCAAGGCTTTGGGAAAAGGTCGCTACGCCCTGTTCAATCATCAGATGCGATCGCACGCGCTAGAGCTTTGGAACTTAGAGACGGCGCTGCGTCTGGCCATTAGCAACAGCGACCTGCAGCTTTGGTATCAGCCCATTGTAGATATCAACACGCGCCAGGTAGAGAGCTTCGAATCGCTTATTCGCTGGCAGCATCTTGAGTATGGTTGGGTCTCGCCAGACAAGTTTATTCCGCTAGCCGAAGAGTCCGGGCTCATTACCGCTATCGACAAATGGGTATTGCAAACGGCCTGCAATACCATTGCTCAATAGCAGCGCGAAATCGGTAAAACGGTGAAGCTAAACGTTAATATCTCGTCTCGGCATTTTTCTGAGAACGACTTGTTTGAGTCGGTAAGAGATGCGATCGCCACCACGGGTATTTCCCCTAGCGCCTTGTGCTTAGAGATTACTGAAAGCTCTTTGCTCACCGATACCAAAGCAGCCATTCGAACGCTCAACCGGCTAAAAGAGCTCGGCGTCGAAATTGCCATAGACGACTTTGGCACGGGCTATGCCTCGCTCAGCTATCTGCAAGATCTACCGCTCAACAAGCTCAAGATCGACGGCTACTTCATCGAAATGATGAGCATCAACGGTTCCAGCATTGTAGAGACCATCATTAATCTCTCTCATCAGCTAGGCTTTGGCGTTACCGCAGAAAGAGTAGAAACCCTAGAGCAATACGAGACGCTTCGGCAGCTCAGATGCGACACGGTGCAGGGGTATTTATTCTCGCAGCCAGCTCCTAAAGCAGCCGCGCGATCGCTAGTCGATGTAGAACTTGGAAATATAAACAGGCGCTAGCGCCATTAATAGCCAACTGATAGCTGTTGAAAGACAACCACAAAGCAGGCGCTATTCAAAAGAAACGTAATGATCGCCCCAATGATGACCCCTTTTAGAGTCTCCATTGAGTTCTCCTTGCGGAGCTGTTGGCACAAGGGGATAACGTAAAGCAGTTGAGTAATCGAAAAGAAGATCAGAGCAATTCCTGAAATAGCCTTTATCACAGGAATAAGCAAGGAAACGGCCAATACTGCAGCGACTACAAGGCTGCAAACTGCAATTAGCAGCAGGCCATAAAATACGTTGTTTTTAGTGCGATCGCGCAAATTCAAAGCGTAGCTTTCAACCTTATATAAAACATAAACATATATAGCAGAGCACAAGAGCGCATACCCAAGTTTACGTTTCCTTGGTTACATAGCGCTATGTCATTGGTCTTCGAGAATACACAGCCCGAGAATACACAGCCCGCGACTACTCGCGGTTGGTCACTAAGTGATGGCCCGCGCTTCCTTCTCGGTAAAACATGTTGAAGGTATCGAAAGGAATGATCCGCCCATCGGGATGGACAATGTGAATGCAAGAACGTTTTACTGAGCGCACATCAAAGTTGTAGGCATCTAGAAATTGCACGATGGTGATGCGGAAAACGTTCTCGTAGGTGATGCCCGCAGGCGTAGGCAGTAGGGGCAAACAACAGAGCAATTGTTTGAGAGAGGTCGTGGCCGAAGCTGGAGAATGCTTAGTTGAGAAGAGATCGAATATCTTCTGTTTAAGCCCTTCACTTTGCTCGTACAAGATGCTGTTAGGCACCGTTTCTACATAGGCTTCAGGTGAGATTAAACTGGTTAGCGGGATTACCTGGCCTTTTACCTTTAGAGCGTAGGCCATGGCCAAACAGTCGGGATGGCAGGGCACCGGCAAAATGTCTTCGGGCGAGAAATAGTCGCTTTGTTCGAGGATGGCGCGGCGCACTTCGGTGAGCGTGTAGCGATCGCGTCCTGCTTCAAATTCTTCTAATCTTCCCGCCGCCTGAATCGGCTGAAAGGTAACTCCTCTCACGCATTTTTGAGCCAGCGCATGGTCGAGGATTTTACCAATCTCGCTGTCGTTCACCCCTTTTTTGACGGTGACGACAAGATTCGTCGAGATGTTGAATTCGTTGAGGTTGGATAGCGCGCGCGATCGCACCTCTCTCAAATCTGCTCCCCGTAGCTCCTTTAGCGCATCTGCCTCAAAGCTATCAAACTGCAAATACACCTCAATTCCCGGCATGTACTCCGCTAGTCGTTCGCAAAACGCCCGATCTTTTGCAATCCGCACCCCATTGGTATTAATCATCAAGTGCTGAATGGGCCGCGCTTTCGCCAACTCCAAAATTTCAAAGAACTCAGGATGCACCGTTGGCTCGCCGCCGCTAATTTGCACCACCTGCGGCGAGCCTTCATTCTCCACAATCGCATCCATCATCTGCGCAATCTGCGTTAGGCTGCGATGCTTGCGCGGTGCGTGGCCTACCTCATTTTCTGCGCCCGAGTCGGCATAGCAAATCGGACAGGCCAGATTGCACTGGTCGGTTACCTCAATCAAGGTCAAACAGCTATGCTGCTCATGGTCTGGGCACAGTCCGCAGTCGTAAGGGCAGCCGTATTTAATCGGCGTGTTGAACTTTAGCGGCATGTCCGCCGGCTTAATAAAGGCGTTGCACTTTTTGTAATACTCCACGTCGTCGGCAATCAGCACCTCTTCTCGCCCATGAATCAGGCAGTGCTTAATCATATACACCTTGTCGTCGCGGAAGATGATTTTTGCTTCCAGCTTGTTCATGCAGGTAGAACAAACGCTATTGGTAAGGGTATAGAAGAGGTAAGGGCGAGTGGGCATAGGATTGTGGCGCGATCGCGTTACGAAGGACAAGCAAGCAGGCGAACAAAATCTTTGCGGTAATACAATAGCCCGCCCAGGCAAGCTATCTGAATCGCACTCAGGCCAAAAACGGGCCGAAACTCGGGTTTTATAAAATCGACCCCAAAGCGAAAGCTTAAGTAAGCCACCATAAACAGCTTGAACAAATCGCCTTCTCTTCTCGGTTGCTGTTTGTACAGGCGTAAAGCAACAAACAGCAGCAGCAAAAAAGCCACTTCGTATAGCTGAGTTGGATGGCGAGAGATCCCGTCACCAAAATCGACGCCCCAAGGTAGCGTGGTGGCAATACCGTAAGTGCGATCGCTTAGCCCCGTCAAAAAGCACCCCACCCGGCCAATCGCCATTCCCCACAGCACCGAATACACAAAGCTATCGCCCGTAGAGCGCCGCACCCCGATGTATTTCTTAGTCACTTCTACGCCGATTAGCCCGCCGAGCAACGCCCCCACAATCGTCTTACCCTGCAGCAAAACCAGCAGAAACATCCGCCCGTTTGACCCCAGTAAATCGAGATGTTGAAAAGCAACCAGCAGCTTAGCGCCCAGCAGAGCACCCACTAACGCGCCGACAGAAATAGACGTTCGCTCAGCCGGTAAAATCTCCGGCAAAGCAGGCGGCAAAGCAGGCGGCAAAGCTGACGGCAAAGCTGACGGCAGAAAATTGAGGTTCGGCGCAGTAGGCTTATGCAAGCGACGAAAGAGCGCCAGGTAAAGCCCTAGAGCATAAGCGACCAGCTCCAGCACAAAGTGAGGATGCAGTCGCAGCGGGCCAACGTTGAAGTAAACGGGAAAGCTCATAGACCCGCCGAATAGCGTCAGAAGGATTAGGAGAAATTATCTTACCGTCGCCGCGCTCCCGTCGGATACACGCCCGGTTTTACCGATAGCTCTAGCGTCTGAGCGCCTCTAGCAACTGTCATCGGGATCGCATCGCCCACGGCAGTCGCTTCTACAATCTGCTGCACCTGCGTCGCGTTCGTCACCGCCTGAGCGCGCATCGACACAATCACATCACCCGGCTGCAAACCGCCCGCTGCCCCAGGAGAGTCAGCCGCCATCTGGACAATCAGCACGCCCGAATCAGCCTGAATCTTCGCGCCCGCCCGCAGGCTCGCATTCACCTGCTCTTTTAGCACCGGCGTCAGCGTCTGCATCTGAATGCCCAAATAAGCGTGATCTACCTTGCCGTTCGCAATCAGCTTATCGGCAATATTGCGAGCCTGATTAATGGGAATCGCAAAGCCCAAGCCCTGCGCGTTGCCGATAATCGCGGTGTTGATGCCAATCACTTCGCCCTGCTCGTTTAGCAGCGGCCCACCCGAGTTACCAGGGTTAATCGCTGCGTCGGTTTGGATAAACTGTACGCGCTGGTCGGGAACGCGAATTTGAGAACTGGTTCGCCCGGTGGCACTAATAATGCCAGCCGTGACGGTATTGTCTAGCCCTAGCGGGTTGCCAATAGCGATCGCCCACTCACCCGGACGCAGCTGATCCGAATTACCAATGGCCACCGTCGGCAAATTGCTGGCATCCACCTTAATAACGGCAACATCTGTCAGCGGATCTTCCCCGACCACTTCACCCTTCAGCTCCCGGCCATCTTTAAAGGTCACGGTCACTACGTCAGCGCCTTCTACCACATGCGCGTTGGTCAAAATCGTCCCGTTAGCATCCAAAATAAAGCCCGAGCCAGTGCCGCGCTCAACCCGCTCAGTGGGGGCCTGCTCGGGAACACCCATTTCGCCAAAAAAGTCTCGGAAAAACGGATCGTTGAGAATGCCAGGCCGTCCGCTGCCTCTACTCACGACGGTTCTCGCGGAGTTGATTCGAACGACCGCAGGCCCTACTCGCTCAGCCGCTGAAGCAATAAAGTTAGCGCCGCCCACCAGTCGCTCTGTACCCGCTGCCTGACTCAGCAACACAGGCGTCTCTGCGAAACCTTCTGATAAGCCTTCTGGCAAAACACCCTGGGACGATGGCAAATCTCCGCTGTACTGCAACGTCTCGTAAGGATAGTTTGCGGCGGTATAGTTAGACGATCTGTACTCGGTAACCAACAAAACGGTGCCCGCACTCGCCGCTGTCGTCAACACATAGGAGAGCGATCGCCTTAGCCACGGCTTACGCAGCCACGAATGGGCCGACGCTTTAGCAAGGGGGAGCTGAGGGACAGGTTCGGACTGCTTCATACCTAAAATTTCCAACGATTTCGATTCTGCTTGACCAAGTGATTACGGCCCACCCTGCAAGATGTTCATTCTAAAGAAAGATTCTGAGAATTCGCAGAGAAGCGCCAAGGGTTGGCTTTTGTGTTCTAGCAAATGAAGCAAATCGTCGGGTGTTTGAGGAGTGCCAGTTCCCAAGAAGGTCTAGCCGTAAACGAGTCAGCATTTGTGCCTGTGTTTAAAAGTCTTGAAGGATACAACTGCGTGCGGATAACAGCCTATAATTCGACAAAGCCAAAGCAGCCACCGGGTTAAATGCACTCAGTCATAGATTCTTGACCTGATTTAAGCACCCTTTAAATTTTGAAGCTATAAACATCAACTAAAAAACATCAACTGAAGAATTACCCCGTCTAAGCATCTATCGCTAGCCCCTGCGATTACCCTGAGTACTGTCTTCAAAAAGTTATCTACGCCACATGCAGATATTTCCTGCCAGAAGACGCCGCATCTAGTACTCTAGAAAGTCCTTAACAGTCTTTAGGCTGTTCGCCCTAGTCCGTAACATCCCATGTCAACGTCTCACCGGCGTATAAAAGCAAGCAGTGTTACCTTTACTGCCATCTTCAGTGCGATCGCCTCTAAAGGCTCTCGCTAAAGATTTTGCCGCTAGCGCTACTGGCGATAGCATTCAGCAGCATTCCGCTTCTTAAGCGATTAACCGCATAGCAGTAGGACAATCGAACGCCTAACTGCCTGATAAATAGCCCGCTAGCCCCAAAGAAAATTGTCGAGGTTGATTCGGTGACGCAATTAAAAGAAGATCTTTGGAACCAGGTTCTAGCTCAGCTAGAGACACAGCTCAGCAGCCCCACGTTCGAAACCTGGATTAAACCTACCCGAGTCAGCCAGCTCTCTGATACCAAGCTGGTGCTGCTAACCGATAATCCCTTCGCCAGAAACTGGCTGCAAAAGTACTATTTACCGCAGATTTCTCAGGTCGCTGCTGCGGTCATCGGCCACGAAGTAGAAGTCATCATCACCATTAACGACCAAACCAGCCCGCTGGCTGCCGTTAGCACTCAAAAGGAAGCTCAGCTAGATACCAGCCCGTCTTCGTCTGCCTTTGCACCGGCGGCAATCGCCAAGACAGCTAGCGCCAAGACAGCTAGCGCCAATGAGCCTGCCGACAGCGGATTTAGTGCGCTTAATCCCAAAGCTATTTTTTCCCGATTCGTGGTTGGTGCCAACAACCGCATGGCCCACGCCGCCGCGCTAGCTGTGGCCGAGTCACCCGGACGAGAGTTTAACCCGCTGTTTCTCTGCGGCGGCGTTGGACTAGGTAAAACTCACCTGATGCAGGCGGTTGGCCACTACCGCCTGCAAAGTGACCAAAACGCGCGGGTGGCCTATGTTTCTACCGAAACCTTTACCAACGATCTGATTGCCTCTATTCGCCGCGACTCTATGCAGCGCTTTAGAGAGCAGTACCGCGAAGTGGATGTCATTCTAGTGGACGATATTCAGTTCATTGAAGGTAAGGAATACACCCAAGAAGAATTTTTTCACACCTTTAACACGCTGTACGAGGCGGGCAAACAAATCGTGCTAGCCTCCGACCGACCGCCCAATAAGATCCCTAGGCTGCAAGACCGGCTGTGCTCCCGGTTCTCGATGGGGCTTATTGCCGATATTCAATCGCCCGACTTTGAAACGCGCATGGCGATTCTGCAAAAGAAAGCTGAGTACGAGCAGGTTGCCATCTCTCGCGATGTTGCTGAGTACATTGCGTCTTCGTACACCTCAAACATTCGAGAGCTAGAGGGCGCTTTAACTAGGGCGATCGCCTATACGTCCATCTCAGGGCTAGCGATGACGGTAGACAACTTAGTGCCCGTTCTAGACCCGCCTGCTCAGCACATAGAGTATTCTCCTAAGGCCGTTATCAAGTCCGTTTCGGACGCTTTTAAGATCTCCATAGAAGACCTTAAAAGCAATTCCAGGCGGCGAGAGATTTCCCACGCTAGACAGGTGGGAATGTACCTGATGCGTCAGCATACCGACTTGAGCTTGCCTAAAATTGGCGACCAGTTTGGCGGCAAAGACCACACCACGGTGATGTATAGCTGCGACAAGATTGCTCAGCTCATCAAGCGCGATCTAAACCTGGCGCAGGTCGTTAGAGAGGTGAGCGATCGCATCACCCTTACCTCCGGTAGCTAAACCGAACGCAGCCCGTTCGTTATCCCAGCAGCCTCCTCAGTAATATCCCCAGCAGTCTCCCTGGCTTCGACAATCACGCCCAGTCGAAGCTGGGGATAACTTTTGGCGCGATCGCATCACGCTTCTCAAAAATAAAGCGATCGCAAAATGCAGATGACGGTGCGATCGCATGACTGATCTGGGGTGTGTGCGATCGCATTAGCTTCAAATCAGCGTGAAAAAGCTAAGATATGCAAAGAATTTCCCTGTGGAAAACTACCCTTTTTCTGTGGAAAACCTGTGGAAAAGATGGGGATAACTTTTGGCCTACTGTGGAAAAGAATTCGTCAATATTCGAGCCTGTGGATAACTCCCATAGTTTTCCACAAGTTTTCCACAGGGCCCTAATCGCTGTATCCCAGTCGGCCCTAAGGCTCTAGGATCTTTTCCACAGTTTCCACAGGCTCTACTACTACTATCTTGAATAATATTTTAAAAGAAATATAGAAGGTTTAGAGGGAAAGAAATTTCAAAACCCAAATCCAAAGTCCCCAGGAAGCAGCGCTAACAGAGTGATACTATTGGGCATCTCCAAAACCGTGCTTGCCAAGGCAGAACGCTTTAGAAACTAATCCTCTTGCCCTATTCCAACGGTTTCCCACCCAGACATGAGATTTAGCTGCTCCCAAGCCGACTTCAATACCCACTTCTCTCTCGTCAGCCGTGCGGTTCCGTCGCGTCCGAGCAAGCCGGTTTTGGGCAATGTCCTGGTCAAAGCCAGCACCGATACACAGCAGGTCACGCTCATCGGGTTTGACGAAACGCTAGGCATTCAAACCTCTTTTCTAGCCCAGGTAGACCAGAGCGGAGCGCTCACCCTACCCGCCAAGCTGCTAGGCGACATCGTATCTCGCTTACCCAACGAAGACATCGACATCAGCGAAGATGACGACGAGCCGGTCGTCACACTGTCTTGCTCTGCCGGACGCTACCAGGTCCGCGGACTCAGCGCCGAAGACTATCCCAGCCTGCCGGAAGTAGAGTCTACAGAAACCGTCAAAATCTCAGCAGATGCTCTGTTAGAAGGGCTGCGCGGGGCGCTCTTTGCCATCAGCTCAGACGAAACCAAACAGGTGCTCACGGGTGTTCACCTCACTGCCGATGAGGAAAGCCTCGAATTTGCCGCGACCGACGGGCACCGGCTGTCCGTAGTCAGAACGGTAGAAGAGTCCGGTTCACCCGTCACCAATTTGCAAAGCAGCGTAACGATTCCAGGCAAAGCGCTACGCGAACTAGAACGCATCCTCCAGATTTACCCCAGCAGCGAGCCGGTTGCCTTCCAGCTAGACGAGACTCAGGCCGTCTTTGACCTAGGGCAGCAGCGCATCACCACCCGCCTGCTAGAGGGCCAGTACCCCAACTATCGCCAGCTCATTCCCAGCCAGTTCGAGCGCCAGCTCACGATAGACCGCAAGCAGTTCACCGCTTCGCTAGAGCGTATTGCTGTCATGGCCGATCAGCGCAACAACATCGTTAAGCTCTCTATCAACAACGAAGCGAGTTCTCTTTCTCTATCGGTAGAAGCCCAAGAAGTCGGCAATGGCCTAGAGACGCTACCCGCGCAAATTACCGGCGAAGATCTAGATATCGCATTCAACGTTCGCTATCTGCTCGAAGGACTCAAAGCTTTGCCGTCTGCAGAAATTCAAATTCAGTGCAATACGGCCACTAGTCCTTCGGTGCTAACGCCTCTAGGCGGCACAAAAATCACTTACCTGGTCATGCCAGTGCAGATTCGCAGTTAGGCCTCAATTAAGCCTCAGTGAGCCTCAGTGAGCGCTTAATCCTTCGCCAACGATGCGCCCAGCGGTCGTCTACGGCCACTGCCGATGCAGATACATGCCAATACACTGCCGATGCAGATACATTACCGATGCAGATAAGCCCCAGGCTGATGAAGCCCCGTATAGATAACAAGAAATATTGATTAACTGCGCTTTGGGCCACAGAACTTTTACGAGTTAGCGGGTACTTTACAAGAGGGAGCTGGCGTTAGCAGCCTAAAAAGGCGCTGAATTCAACCTCCGCTTGTAAACTTAGTTCTCTAGAAACAGACTTATGGATTTGATGTTAGCCGCCTTGATATTTGGTGCTGTTCTCGTTGTTTTTAGTAAAGAAGTACTCGGCAGCTAATCGCCAATCGCGAAAGAATGCAGCTTGTTAGACAATGCACAAAATAAACGGCGCGCCAGATGATCAAAAGATCTGGCGCGCCGTTTGCCGGTTTAAGCGTGGTTGCAGTAGGCCTAGCTGCCAACGTTTTTGAGCAACTGGATAGCCCATCGTTGCCCGGTGAGCTATCTAGCCTTTTGTTCCAAAGAAATCAACTCTATAGTCCGAAATTTTAACGCCCGTTTCGGCCTCTACCTGCGCAATTAGCTCAGCGGGCAGCTCAAGCTTAATGTCGATAATCTGGTTGGTGTCGGTGCAGTTGATGTGGCTGTGCGAAGAACTAATATGACCGTACAGCCGACCGTCGGAACGCTCGACGCATTCGATAATGCCCTGGTCGGATAGCGCCTCTAGGTTCTGGTATACAGAAGTATGGCCAATCTCTCGACCCAAGCGGTTTAGCCGGTCGTAGATATCCCTAGCCGACAAATGCTCTTGAATCTGCCAGAGCAACTCTAGAATATATCGCCGCTGACGACTCAGCCGCATCCCTAGTGACTGACACCGCTCAATCGCATCTTCTAAAGATTCAATAGGTGCAACAATATCAGATGATGTTTGCATAGCGAGAGACACAGTGTCTGAAGAAGAGTCTAAATCGTAGTCACTACTACTTTAGCTCGAACTCAAATTAATTGTCTATTTTGGCTGGACGATAGAATCTTCCGTACGGATAAAAGCTTCTTTTTGGGCTTTCTTTTATTTCTCTTTTCTCAGCGAGAATTTAGGGCCGTCCGCTGTCTCCGTCGAAGCAGCGACTTCAGCGGGTGTCGTTTCAATCGCTACTTCGGAAGTGGCCTCAGCGCCGAGTGGGGCTAGTAGCGGCA
>Ga0209194_1001374_pt1 | contig 15438 bp, 14 predicted proteins | sample COGITO_mtgs_1004_FD_184787 | JGI IMG/M metagenome (GOLD analysis project Ga0209194, IMG submission 184787) | Pelagic marine microbial communities from North Sea - COGITO_mtgs_100413 (SPAdes) (version 2) | ecosystem: Environmental > Aquatic > Marine > Epipelagic ...
GTACGGTAGAAACACTATCCATTCCTCATCCTGTTCTCAGAGTAGCCATGATTATCCGCCACGATGTTGATCCTGCACTCTACCTAGTCGACCCGGCTCATTTTCCAGCAGTCGTCGCGGTGGATAGATTTCGAGAAGAAGTGCCAATCGCCTACGACAACATCGATCGATTGCTAAGGCCAAGTCTAATTCCTGAAATCCAGATGGTTTCTCAGACTTGCGATCGCACCGACGGCATGGGGACGCTCATTCACGCTAGCTGGATTTTGACCGCAGCCCATGTAGCCATAGAAATATCACTAGAAAATAAAATTGAGTTTACGGGCGAGGCACATTCCATAGAACAGATAGTTGTTCATCCCGATTTTCGCAACTGGAGCGAGGCCGTCGTGCTCGCCAAACATGATATTGCGCTCATCCAGCTAACGCGCCCAGTGGAAGCGATCGCCCCCATCTGGCTTTATCAGCAAGAAAACGAACTCACCCAAACCGCCACCTTTTTAGGCAGCGGCGATTTTGGCAATGGGGCAATCGGGCCAGACAGCGTAGACACCAGGCTGAGAAAAGCCACTAATCGCGTCGAGGCAGTAGACCCAGAGTGGCTGGTTTTTAAGTTTGATGCGCCGCCACAGGGAACCGCACTAGAAGGAATTTCGGGGCCAGGAGACAGCGGCGGGCCAGCGCTAATTCAAGTAGGAAAAGAATGGGCGATCGCCGGTATCAGCTCAGGCCAAGACTCAGGAACCCTAGGAGAAGGCCATTACGGCGTCTTGGAATATTACACCCGCGTCTCTCAATACGCTAACTGGATTGAGTCGGTTATCGGCAAGGAAAATATCGGCACAAAAAAGGGACAGACCGCATAGCTGCAATCCATCCCGCTTTCATATCCGCCTTTCATCTCAGTTTATAAACGAGCGCGGTGCCTACCAGAGATACAGCAAGATAAACAAAATAATCCAGATTACATCGACAAAGTGCCAGTAGAGCTCTACCGCTTCAATCCCAAAGTGATTCTCTGTAGAATAATGGCCCGGTTTGCGCGCCCGCCACAAAACAGCGAACATCATCAAAATGCCAAGCAGCACGTGCAACCCGTGAAAGCCAGTCAACACATAAAACGTGCTAGCAAACAGATTGTCTCTTAGCCCAAACTCTAGGTTGCTGTACTCGTAAAGCTGGCCGAGCAAAAAGACAACGCCCATGCCGATAGTGAGGCTAAACCAAGTTCTAACGCCGTCAACATCGTTCTTCTTTACGGCAGTATCTGCCTTATGAATAACAAAGCTACTAGAAATCAGAATTAAAGAGTTAATGCCAGGCAGCAAAATCTCCAGGCTAGGCGTTCCCGTCGGCGGCCATTCGGTGGCAATTAGGCGAAAAGTTATATAGGCAATAAACAAGCCCATAAACAACATACTTTCAGCACAGAGGAAAACCAGTACGCCAAACAAGCGATGGTCGGGATGCTCCTCGTGATGGCTATCCGCGCCTTCTTGGGCGATATTGATTGTGCCCTCAGCGGTAGTGTCAATGGAAGATTGCATAGTGTAGTTGCGTAGGGGTCTTAAAAGGGCAAAGGAGGCATCAAGAGTCTGCACCCCCTTTTTCTGTTGTTAAGTCTTTGTCCTTGTTCGAACAGCTTAGGTTGCCAGCTTAGGTCGCTGGAATGGGCGTACCGTGCGCATAAAGCTCCTCTGGATCTTCCTCTGCGATGTAGCCCAAACCATAGTCGTAAGGCCCCGTCTTTAGAACGGGCAGCTCCTCAAAGTTCTCAATCGCCGGTGGAGAAAGCGTCTGCCACTCTAGCGTCAGCGCTCTCCAAGGATTTGCCGGAGCTTTTGGCCCATAGCGCCAGGACCAAATGGCATTAATCAAAAAGGGAATCGTAGAAACCGCCATCAGATAAGAGCCAATGGTCGCCAATACGTTCAGGTCGGTAAACTGCGGATCGTAAAGCGCAATCCGGCGGTTCATGCCCATCAGACCCAGCTCGTGCATCGGCATAAAGGTAAGGTTCATGCCGGCAAACGTAAGGGCAAAGTGAATGCGACCCCAAGTCTCGTTCATCATGCGTCCGGTCATTTTGGGGAACCAGTGGTACACCGCCATAAAGACGCCAAACACAGATGCGCCAAAGAGCACGTAATGGAAGTGAGCAACCACGAAATAGGTATCGTGAACGTGAATATCGAAAGGAACAGCCGCCAGCATGACGCCGCTAATGCCGCCAATCAAAAACAGCGCAATAAAGCCCATCGCAAATAGCATGGCGCTGGTGTAGGCAATCTTGCCGCGCCAGAGCGTAGCCACCCAGCCAAACACCTTAATCCCGGTTGGCACCGCAATCACCATCGTCGTGATCATAAAGAACATGCGCAGCCAGGGTGGGGTGCCGCTAGTAAACATGTGGTGCGCCCAAACAATCAGACCCAAGAAGCTGATAACAATAGAGGAATAAGCGATCGCCCGATAGCCAAAAATCGGCTTGCGAGCGTGCACCGAAACCACCTCACTAATTGCGCCAAACAGCGGCAGCACAAAAATATAAACCGCCGGGTGAGAGTAAAACCAGAACATATGCTGGTAAACCACCGGATTACCGCCGCCCGTAGGATTAAAGAAAGCGGTGCCTGCAAACAAATCAAACGCGAGCAGAATCAGCGCCCCGGCTAACACCGGCGTACTAATCAAAATCAGTAGCGAAGTGGCAATCATCGCCCAGCAAAACAAGGGCATGTCAGTCAAAGACATGCTGGGGACGCGCATTTTAAGAATGGTCACCAAAAAGTTGATGCCACCCAAAATAGAAGCCGTTCCACCAATGAGAAGGCTCATAATCCAGATGCCTTCACCCAACATGCCAGTCGTCAGACTCAGCGGTGGGTAAGAGGTCCAGCCAGCTTGAGGGGGCTCGAAGAAGAAGCTGCTGACCAACAGCAAACCAGAAGGTGGGATTAGCCAGAAGGCGATCGCATTCAGCCGAGGAAAGGCCATATCCCTCGCGCCAATCATCAGCGGAATCAAATAGTTAGCTAGCCCCGCACCCGCAGGCACAATCCAGAGAAACAGCATTACCGTGCCGTGCAGCGTCAGCAAGCCGTTATATACATCAGGCGTCACAATGTCCGGGGCAGGCGTTGCCAGTTCAGTACGCATCACCGTCGCCAGCGAGCCGCCGATGAGATAGAAGAAAAACGCCGTCACCAGATACTGAATGCCGATAACTTTATGGTCGGTGCTAAAGCCGAAATAGTCTGTCCATTTGCGCTCATTGCCCAGAATCAAAGGAGTCTCTGAGCTTAGCGTTTTGGGTTCTGCGATTGCTGTCATACGAACTATGGGTCTTTACGTTTGGAGCTTGTTTTTAGGGTTCTTATCTTTGGTATTCGAGCAGACGTTTAAGCGGAGGAAAATTAAAACCTTACTGAGCGAGGTGCGTACTATGGCCGTGCAGACTATGCTCATGCAGACTCGCCAAACTATCAGGCGCAACGGCGAGCTGCAACGGCTCAACAAAAGGCGCTAAATACTCAGCCTCAGTCCGATCGGCCGGGGCCTTTGGCAAGTTAGCAATCGTCGTATCGCCAGCATTCATCGCCGTCACTCGGCTGTCCACCCAAGCCTCATAGTCCTCTTTAGAGTGAACAATCAGCTGAGTGCGCATCCCACCGTGATAAGGCCCGCAAAGCTCAGCGCAAACCACCGGGTAAGTTCCTTCCAAAATAGGGTTGATTACCAGCTTGGTTTCCTGCCCCGGAATCATATCTTGCTTAACGCGAAACTCCGGCAGCCAAAAAGCATGAAGCACATCCTGCGCATTGAGGTTCAGCTCCACCGGCTCATTAATCGGAACGTGAAGCTCTCCATCTACAATCCCATTGGGATAGTTGAAGATAAAGGCATACTGCAATCCCTTTACCTCAATCGAAAGCACCGGGTTCTCTTCAGTGGCCATCCCCGGCATAATACCAAGTCCAGCCTCACTGATCAGGTTGCCGTCTGCGTCATAGCTAGGCGCATATGCCACTTCAACCGAAGGCGCTTTCATCGCGCCCATATCGTGGTTCATCAGCTCTAGCCCACCCATTCGGCTGTAGACATCAAAGCTGTAAATAGAAATGCCCAGTACAACTACAGCAGGAATCGCCGTCCAGACAATCTCCAGAGGAATGTTGCCTTCCAGGTGCTCGCCGTCACTCATATCGCCCTCTTTACGGCGAAAAGCGATCGCGGCATAAATCAGCGCACCTTCTACCAGCAAAAACAGACCAAAGCCAATGGTCATCATCGTATTGAACAAACCATCTACCAGCTCGGCCTCACTGGACGCGGCTACCGGCAAAAGTCCATGATTCTGACCGTACCAGAGGCTGGCCAGCGTGATGAAGATGCCTACTAAAAGGGTGAGAATAGAACTTGGGATTTTCACAGATGCTTGTCTTCAGACCGGCTAGCGATCTGTGCTTACTTTTGCTTTGCTATTTAACGTTGGCCTTTGATTTTGGCCATATCCAAGGTAGCGCTCTTTTTGAGCATATGAACAGAATTTCAAATCTCTATACGAGCTTTAACATTTTCTCTAGGATCGCTAGCCAACGATTGTGTACTCATACAGGTCGCAATTAATACATTGAGCAATAAAGTCTTTCTTCATTATTAAGAATTCAGCTTTCAAAGACTTAGACAACATCAGATAACAACAGAGATAGTTCACCGCAGCGGCAGGTCATCTGCCTGCTAGCAATTAATAAAATTACCAGATTTTTCATAGTCTCTAACCATTTTACAAAACTAACAATGGGCAATGTAAGCGCTGATACCAAAGCGCTTGACTATCGCATTTCTTTAGAAAAAAACAAGACTTCTTCGACAGAAATCGCCTCCGGCATTAAGCAGTGTTAAGAGAAACCGAAGAGATTGGAAGAAAATGTCTACAGCAGGAGAATATTCAATTGTCTGCGTTATATTTTCTATGCGGGTAAAGGAATTTCTGTGTAAGTAGAGACATCAATGGCGGCTGAGCAATCTCTTAGTCTAGATAGTCTAAACAGGTAAATAGTCTAAACAGCTAAATTTCGATGCAGATGGCAACTCGAATCGGCTGCGTTGTTCCTAAATGTCAAACCATTTAAGTCAAACCGTTTAAATTGTCCTTTCATTTTTGCGATCGCCCGACGGTCTGTTAATACGTCTAAACTTTCCTAATTTTTATGACAAACTTCAGCTTTTCCGACTTGTTCTCTTCGGCGCGTTCCTCCTCCTCTTCAACGCAGACCGATTTGGATCGGTCGGTAGCTGCGCAGACCCTGATTCGACGATGGGTTTGGAAAATGGCGATCGCGACCTTAGCCCTGATGGCTGTTGGTAGCGCAACTCGGGTAATGAACGCGGGCTTAGCCTGTCCAGACTGGCCTTTGTGCTACGGGCAGCTAGTGCCCACCGCTCAAATGAATCTCCAGGTCTTTCTAGAGTGGTTTCACCGCCTAGACGCGTCGTTGATTGGACTTATGGCAATTGGGCTAGTGGGCCTTAGCGTTTGGTATCGCAAAGTATTACCTAAGTGGCTACCTTGGGCCGCAATTACTGCGCTGTTTCTAATTGTGGTGCAAGGAATTTTAGGCGGCCTAACGGTCATTCAGCTACTGCGCTTCGATATTGTGACCGCTCACTTAGGAACGGCGCTGATATTTTTCTGCACGCTGCTAACCATTGGCATGCTGCTGCTCCCTTACAAAGCCACCGGAAACGCAGGCAAATTGACTTGGATCGGTGGAACCGCCGCTGGTTTGGTGTACATGCAAAGCATTATTGGAGGCTTAGTGGGCTCTCGCTGGGCCGCACATCAATGTTTTGGCTTTTCCGATTTGTGCGGCGTCATGAATACGCATATATTTGGCGTTGTCCCACCCACAGTAGCGGTCATTGCCCTAGTCTGGTTAGTTTGGCGAACCCCGGCCCTGAGCAGTGCGCTAAGAGGATTAGCCAATACAGCAGGCGCACTAGTCGTGCTTCAAATTGCGCTCGGAGTAGCCACGTTCAAGCTGCGCCTTCAGGTAGAACCGCTGACGGTTTGCCATCAGGCCATCGGGGCAACGCTACTAGGAACGTTAGTTTGCTTCACGGTACTGGCGTGGCGCGATGCTAGAGCGGGCAGTCTCTCCACGGGCTCTCTCTCGGCGGGCAATCCTTCTGCCAATAGCCTTTCGAGCAGCCTGCCCATAGGCCATCCCTCCTAAGCTTAAAAGCCGACGGATCCCAACTTCCCGCTTCAAACCCTTTTGAGAAAGACTTCAGATTTATGCAAACTTCCTCTTCTATTTGGTCTGTTCGCAACCCAAATACTCAACACCACGACAATTTGTGGCAGGTTGTGCGCAGCTACTCGCAGCTAACAAAGCCCCGCATTATTCCACTGCTGCTCATCGAAACAGCAGCCGGTATGTGGGTTGCAGGTCAAGGCCGAGTCAGTCCACCGCTGCTGTTTATCACCTTACTAAGTGGAACGCTCGCCGCCGCCTCTGCTCAAACCATCAACTGCATTTACGATCGCGACATCGACTACGACATGGAGCGGACGCGCCACCGGCCGCTGCCGTCAGGAAAAATTCAGCCCAAAGACGCGCTGATCTTCGCGCTGGTTATGGCCGCCATGTCTTTTGCGCTGCTAGTCGTCTTTGCTAACTTGCTCAGCGCGATGCTAGCAATGGCCGGAATTGCGGTCTACATCGGCGTATATACCTTTTGGTTAAAGCGATCCTCGCCGCAAAACATTGTCATTGGCGGAGCCGCCGGAGCCATCCCCCCATTAGTCGGCTGGGCTGCGGTTACAGGAGATCTAACGTTAGGAGCCTGGGTGCTATTTGCGATTGTGTTTGTCTGGACACCGCCGCATTTTTGGGCCTTGGCAATGCTCATTCAAGACGACTACGCCAAAGTAAACGTGCCCATGCTGCCAGTGGTGGTAGGCAACAAAGCGACAGCCCAACAAATTTGGCTGTATACCGTAGGGCTAGTGCCGCTCACGCTGTTAATGGCTTATCCGCTGGGCGTTTGCGGTTCGGTCTACGCGCTAGGCGCGACGGTATTGGGTGCGCTGTTTCTGCAAAAGGCTTGGGCACTGCGCGATCGCTACGACGATAGAGACTTAGCTAGAGATACCTTCAAGTACTCCATTTTCTACATGATGCTGCTGTCCCTAGTGATGGTCATAGACTCACTGCCCGTAACGCGAATGGGCGTAGGCGCACTAACTCACAGCGTTCAGACAGTGCTTCAAGCTATTCCAATGGTGGGTTAGAAATAGTGGGCTAAAAAATAGTGAGCTAAAAAATAGTGGGCTAAAAAAGTCAAAAAGCAAGACACAACCCTTTCTAGAAAGCACGCTCAATAAGCTTTCTAGAAAGGGTTTAGTTTTTATGGAGTGGGCCTTTTGCCTGCCCAATCCGAATGCCCTAATACTCTCTAGACTCCATAATCAAGCAGCGGGCCGTTTCAGCCGCCGCCTCACTAGTCGGATGAAACTCTCCGTCATCCAACACGGTAAAATCTGGTGTAAACACCCAGCAGCGATAGCCTCGTTGGGTGCGTCCAATGGCAATCACCCAATCCGGGTAAGTCAAAATATCGACAAGTTCGCAGTCGTGCATATCGCAATGGGGCTATGGTTGATTACAACTGTCTCAAAGGGGTCATCCGATCGGCTGTAGATATTCGCTATATTTACAAACGATTCATCAATTGCTCGCCTTTACGCTGATAACAGATCTATAAGGTAGAGATCTTCGCAGATCGGCTGAAACAGTTTATTTGCTCAAAAAGCATCCGTACAGATGTCATTTTAGTGCGGCTGTACTAAAATTAGTATAGCGAATTTAGCGCGGGTGACAGACTCATTGAAGGTTGAAAGCGCTCGGACGCGCTAGTTCAAACGCACCGCAAAAGCAAACAATCCCGGAAATATCTATGGCTGCCAACGCCTCCTCTGAAAAGCAAAAAGCCCTCACGTCTGTGCTCACCCAAATCGAGCGCAACTTCGGCAAGGGGTCTATCATGCGGCTAGGCGAAGCCAACCGCATGCAAGTAGAAACTATTGCTACCGGCGCTCTTACCTTAGATATGGCGCTAGGTGGCGGACTACCCAAGGGCCGCGTCATTGAAATTTACGGCCCAGAGAGTTCGGGTAAAACCACGTTGGCTTTGCACGCGATCGCCGAAATTCAGCGTCAAGGTGGCGTTGCTGCCTTCATCGACGCAGAGCACGCTCTCGATCCCTTCTATGCAGAGAAGCTAGGCGTACAGATTGAAGACCTGCTGATCTCTCAGCCAGACACCGGTGAGATGGGCTTAGAAATTTGCGATCAGCTCGTGCGTTCTTCAGCCGTTGACCTCATCGTCATCGACTCTGTAGCCGCGCTCACGCCCCGCGCCGAGATTGAAGGCGAAATGGGTGACTCGCACATGGGTTTGCAAGCTCGGCTGATGAGCCAGGCGCTGCGAAAAATTACCGGCAATATCGGTAAGTCTAAGTGCACGGTTATCTTTCTCAACCAGCTGCGATTAAAAATTGGCGTTACCTACGGCAACCCCGAAACCACCACAGGCGGTAATGCCCTTAAGTTTTACGCATCCGTCCGTCTAGATATTCGCCGAATTCAGACGCTGAAAAAAGGCAACGACCAGTTCGGCATTCGAGTAAAAGTAAAAGTTGCCAAAAACAAAGTTGCGCCACCATTTCGCATCGCTGAGTTTGACATCATTTTTGGCGAAGGTATCTCTACGCTAGGCTGCTTGCTAGACATCGCCGAAGAGCACGATATTGTAGTGCGCAAGGGAGCCTGGTACAGCTTCGACGGTAAAAATGTTGCTCAAGGTCGAGACAACACCATCATTCGCATGAAAGAAGACGCCGAGTTTGCCGAACAGGTAAAGGCGCTGGTCATGCAGAAGATAAAGCCCGAAACGCTGCCGGTAGATCCAGGTGAAGATCCGCTGCCTGTCGTAGAACCTGTTGACGTAGATTTTGATACTAAAGAAGTCATTACCGATGAAGCGCCTGAGGAAGAACCTGAACCAGTCGCAGCAGCATCCGAAGCTAAATCGAAGCGTAAGAGCAAAAAATCGTCTTAAGCCAGCCGTTTTGAAAGGTTAAAAAAATGCCGTTGCAGGAGGTTCCCCGCAGCGGCATTTTTTTATCGAAGTGCACACATAAGGCCTCGAATTGTAAAGGCTTTGTCAGGGATTGCCTACCGTTCTCTAAAGCTATGGTAGCCAACCGTAAAAATATTTGAAGTTCGTACGGATTCTGCGCAAAAGTACTGAAACAACTAAAGCCGCATACCGTCAGCGACTCACTACCGCTGGCTGGCATTAGCCTACTCTTGAGTTCCTGAAAATCGTGCAATCCATTCTTCCCACCGGCCTCAGTCTAGCTATTTTAGTTGCTATTCCTGCTTTCGCTGCTTCTGCGCCTGCGAGCTTGGCTCAAGCTCACAGGCCACAGGAAATTGAAGCTCAACATCAAGAAATCGCGCCGTTAGCCTCAGCTCAACCGCTCAGCTTTATCGAGAGAATCACCGCCGGGAAACAGGCAGAAGAGCGGTGGCGGCAGGCCATAGAAAAAAATCCTCAAGATGCCGAAGCCTACCGCAACCTAGCCGAATCACTCAAAGCGCTCAACCGAGATCGGGACGCTGAAGCTATCTATCAGCGGGCAATTCAGCTCGATTTAACCAGCGAGGCGTCCTACTTAGCCTTTGGCAAGTTTTTACAAACCCGGCCCCGACCCTACGACGCAGCGGTGCTTTATCAACAAATGGTAAAAGCCCTACCCGAAAGTGCGATCGCCTATAGCGAATTTGCCAATAGCCTGATGCACGTAAATCCCGAAGACTGGCCCACCTGGAACGCAGACATAGAAGCCGCCTATCGTCAGGCAATTCGACTCGATCCTAGCCAGATTACCCCCTACTACGGATTGAGCGCATACCTATCCAGTCAAGACCGTTTTGCCGAAGCGATGTCTACGCTGCGCGAAATCGTCCGGTTCGCCCCAAACAATGAGCGCGTTTACATTGCGCTAGCAGCGCTTCCCACTCGCCGGGGGGACCTTGCCGCTGCCACCGCTATCTACCAGGAAGGGCTTACTGCCCAGCCCAACAACCCAGAACTCTACCTCAATTTTGCCGAATGGCTATTGGGCAAAGGCCGCAGCGCCGAAGCCGAAGCGGTTTATATAAAAGCGCTCGAACAAATGCCTATGAACGGAACGCTGCAGCGAGAGTTTGCAGATTATCTAAAAGAGTCTGGGCGAGCAGAAAGAGCCATAGCGCTATATCAAAAGACCATCGATCAGGGCCTTGCAGATGGGTATATGACCTATACTCAGCTCGGCGATATTTTGTTCTCTCAAGGTCGCAACGCGGAAGCTAAAGCAGCTTACGAGCAAGCTGTTATGATCTCGCCCGACGCCTACAGCAAACTAGGCAGATTTATAGAATCGACAGAAGGGGCCACCGCCGCGATCACCCTTTTTCAGCAGGCGGCTGAAAAGCCTCGGGTCAAAGACAAGCGCGATCTTTACAACCAGGCTGCTCAACTGCTACAGGAAACAGGGCAAATAGATCAGGCGATCGTAACTTACCGTCAGGCGCTGAACCTAGCCGACAGCCGTAATGTCCATACCAGCGCCGAACCGCTAGCGGAATTACTGTTGCTGCAGAAGCAATATGCCGAAGCCCTCGCGCTTTACGAACGATTTCGATTTTCCTTTAGCAGCGACGAAGAAACTATCGACAATTGGCAAACGGCTCTGCGTGGCTTAGGCAGAACAGCAGAAGCAGAGGCTCTGCCACAAAATATTCAAAAGCAGAATGCCGCAAACAGTGAGGCCCTCTACCTGAAAGCGATTGCCATTAGCCCCCAAAGCGGATATTTCTACGACTTACTCGGCGATAGCTTATCGCAGCAAGGCAAACTAGCGCAGGCCGAAATCGCTTATCAAGAAGCACTTAGGCTAGATTTTGGTGTCTTCAGAACCCGCATCAAACTAGGGAAGGTTCTATTCGAGCAAGGTAAAACAGCACAGGCCGAATCTGTCTATCAGCAGGCGATTGGCCTTTCTCCCAAGAAAGACCGCCAGTACTTTACTTACGATCAGGGCCAGCTCTATCAACAGTTAGGACTGCTGTATGAAGTAACCAATCGCCTGGTACTCGCTTTAGAGTCCTACCAAACTTCGCTGGCGATCGACCCCTACCAGGTATCGGTCGAAGACAAAATAGCTGAATTGTCGGCCAAGGTATCAAGCAGCGGAATCACGAATAGAGCCAGTACCGAAGCGGATGCTAGCAGAACCGTGCCTAAGAACTAAATCAACTTATCTTAATAATTAAGGATACGTAAACGGACATTGAAGTGATATTCATTACAAAGAAAAAACGGAGACATCCGAAAATCTACTGAATAGAGTGAAGAGACCGTTTTTACAACAGTCACATGCGTACTCTTCTCACGGCAACCTTATCAGCCGTACTGTCCGTCTCACTAGGCGTCACTGTCTTATCTAGCTCGGCTTCAGCCCAAACTGTCGGCCATAGTGCCGCTACCCTAAAAAATCGCGAGCTGCTACAGCAAGGCATCTCTGCCCAGGCCGATGGAAACTATGCCGCCGCCGAAACCGCCTACCGAGAAGCGATTCACCTCGATTCGACAGATGCGGTTGCCTACTACAACTTGGGCAATGCGCTAGCCGACCAAAGTAAAGTAAAAGCCGCGATCGCCGCGTACCAAACCGCCATCCAGCTAGATCCCAACAACGCCGACGCCTACTACAACCTGGGCTACTGGTTAAACACCCAGGCAAACACCCAAGCGGCAATTTCTGCCTATCGAGAAGCCGCCCGGCTCAGTCCCTACGATGCCGACACCTATTACAATTTAGGCATTTTGTTGAGTAGCCAGGCACAGTTCGACGAAGCAGAAGTGATTCTGCGCCGAGCGCTCATTCTAGCCCCCGACAACGCTAGCGGACGGCACTACTTGAGCATCGTTCTAGCAAATAAAAACAAGCTCACAAACTAGCGATCGCAGTTTATACAGGCTTGTATGGTGGCCAGTCTGTATAAAATTTCCTGACTAAGCAAATGTCCGTACTCATGACAGTGCCGAATCGCTAGCCTACGATTCACTGAGAGGGTACAGATAGCTTTCGCCATTAACCGCTGCTCGCAAAACATCGATTCCCTATGCAGAACACCCCGCCTAGCATCACCGAGGCCGGTACTACTATCAACGTAGATATCAAACGCCGCCGAATCGCCATTGACTATACCTTTTGCAGCGTTCGGTGGGAGCCTACGCTCACCGCCTTACTCCTAGGCGAAGGACTTATAAAAGGAGCCAGGCATCGCTACTGTCAAAATTTTCTAGAGCGCTCGGGCCACAACAACCTCGACCTGCTAGCCATTAGCCGCAAGGCCCAAAAGCAGCTTTGCAATCTTAGCAAGCATCCTGTTTGCTTAAACCTAAAAACGGCTCGGGTATAGGCTATTCAGGCGCACCGCCGCGACTTTCCAAATCCTGCATCGCCAGCCGAATTTGCTCGATTCGACGACGATTTACGCCCAAGTCCGACTCACCCATCCGAGCCGCAGCCCGCGTATGAATCACACCTTCACCTTCTGGTAAATAAAACTCCGTATCGTCTACAAAGCCCATCAGTCTACTTTCCGACTCAACCAGTATGTAGCTGTCGCGCGCCTCAACAATCTTCGTGCGCGGTACCACGCCCAAAATGCTGACTAGGTTTTTACGGGCGGTATCGCGATCGCCCTGATAGGCAATCGGCGCGATCGCATGTTCAGCATCGCCATTCTGACTCACCACGCAGTTAGGAGACGCTGGGCAGCTTGCCAGTTTGCCATCTGTAATCCCAATATTCTCAGGCCGACTTCCGGCAAACGCACCGCCAATACCCGGCAGCGCCGCTAGTGCAGTATCCGCAGAGCAGAGCGTTAGCCACAGCGCCAGGCCCATCGTAAAAAAGGCCGATAGAAGAGGTTTTAAAAGAACAGATTTCACAGGCAGGTGCTGACTCCTTAATATAGTTAGGTACGCACTAGCATAGAGTTTATTGGATGGATTTGCCGTGGAAGAGTCTGCCAGATTTACCCGACCTATCGGGGCTATCAAACATAGAGCTGCCCAATTTGCCTGACCTGAATGCGTTAAGTAATCTAGCCATGCAGATACAGGCTATCATCAGCCACGCGATCGCCCATCCCCTGTGGACAGTTGCCCTAGTCCTCCTATCTATCACGCTCATTCAAATCGTTGCCGACTTGATTAAGCGATCGCTCAAAGCCATCCTCACGCTGCTGCTAAAGCTACCGCTCTTTGCCAGCCAATGGATTTGGAAACGCACGGTCGGTCAGTCTAAACCACCCACGAATGATCAAATCCGCTCAAAGGCAGAGCAAGCGAATCAGCTAATCGCACAGCTAGAAACCCTACGCCAAGAGCAAGACCAAATTATCACAGAGCTCAAATCCCTGCTCAGCCAGTCGTCACCGCTGCCTGCGCCCTCGCTCTTAGCGACAGCGACACCGTCTCCCCCGACGATGGAGCCACTATCCGAGGCTCAAAGCCCTTCTGCTTAAGCTGCGGACGGATTACATCCGATCCACCTGATTCATTCAAAACCGTCGAAATAAGACCTTCGTAAGCCACTCGCCCATTCTGCGCGGTAGGCAGCATTACCTGTGGATTTAGCAGCTCAGCTATCTCAACCGCAGCCGACCCACCTCGAATAACAGGCGCAATCGTCAGCAAATTAATATCAGCCATCGGCGTAATCGCCACATCCACCGCCTCTACATCTTTCAAACGCTCAGCATCTGGGTAGCCGTGGGGTTCGTAATAAAGGCGCAATCCCCTATCTGGGTTGCCATCTTCTAAATCAGAGCCTCCTAAAAAAGTCAGGACATAGCCATTCTCCTTTTTAAAAGCGCCCACCGGTGCGCCCACAAAAGCCTGTATCTCCAAGCCATCTAGCCGTAGCAGCTCGCCGTGATCTATCTCAGTGACAGACTCGAAGCCATGTTCTCTAGCAACTTGAGCACCATCAGGTGAAGCAACCACCGGAATAGTTTTATCCAAACTAGCGAGCGTCTCAGGGTGCGCGTGGTCAGCTAACCCCTGGGAAAGCAAAATCAGATCAATATTTTCAGGAATTTCTATGTCTACAGACTGCTTCGGGTTCGACGGATCTTTACGCACGCCGCGAACCAACCAGTCCATACCGCCAAAGACCAAATCGCCCACCAACCAAGGGTCGACTAAAATCCGCTGATCTCCCGCCTCAATCAGCCAGGAATTTGCATCAAACCAGGTGAGCCTCATCTACTTCTACCGCGAATAGTTAATAGCTAGGATGGCGAGCTTTATCCAACTGTGCCAACCTCCTTTCGCCAGAGATGAGCCACTAGCTTCAAATAATTCGCTTTGGCTCATTGGCAAAAATCTTCGTAGCCACTCCCAAAAATGTCAGCAAAAGGGCCGAGCCACATCTTTTATTTTGCCGTCAAAAAATAAACAGCGCAAGCGCTTATTGTCACGGGATATAGCATTACGCCGTAACGATGAACTGCTTAGCTTCACTGAGTTAGAAGGGATTCTATTACCTAGAAATCGTGAAAAAAAGCCCTTAAAGTTTTTCTATTTTTGGATTCCTCTGTTGATCCCTCTATGTACAAATATTTAGAAGCCCCTAGTATTTGTAGCTGCGATCCCCGTATAATTTCGTAAATGTGAAGAAGAAATAAGTTTGCCGGATTCCTTTGTAAAGCGTTGCGCAAGCAAACGCGTCTAAACAATTTATGCGTCAGCAGTTAATCGATAATCCTTCGACTTCGTCTACGAGATCAGCGAGGCGCCGCCGAGGAAAAGGACGAGCCTCCCTGCAGGCAAGCACGGGATGCGTTAGTTCTAGGCAGGTGTTTCAGCCAACCACTCGTCATCAGCCGAAGTTCACGCTTACGCCTGTTCGTAAGGTCGTAATTTCGCTGGTGATGCTAGCCCCAATGGCGGCGCTAGGCACCCTCTGTTACGCCCTGGTAGAAAACAATTTGAAGCTGCATCAAAAAAACGATGAGCTAACCGGCATTGCCAATGAGGTCAGAACCGAGATTGACCTTCTAAGTGAAGAAATAGAAACGCTCCAGCAAAGAGCTGGTGTTGTAGAGGGAACGGCTACGCCTAAAGCAGGAGCAGCTAAAGTAAGTTCGGCAGACTCCGGTAAATCTGAGGGAAACCCTGCTTCGGTGAGCGGCGGCTTTGAGACGGGTAGATTTGAGACTGGCGGCTTTAAGCAATCCCCATCGCCTAGAGGAGGACTGGCCAGAGAAGCAGACGCCCTAGACCTGCTCGAAGATGCCAAAG
>Ga0209194_1001383_pt1 | contig 15360 bp, 17 predicted proteins | sample COGITO_mtgs_1004_FD_184787 | JGI IMG/M metagenome (GOLD analysis project Ga0209194, IMG submission 184787) | Pelagic marine microbial communities from North Sea - COGITO_mtgs_100413 (SPAdes) (version 2) | ecosystem: Environmental > Aquatic > Marine > Epipelagic ...
TTTTCCTCAAGGTTCATATATCAATGACATCTATATCAATGACATGTGAATACTTCATGATATTGAAAAAGAGTGAGGAAGTTGTGAGGAAAATAAGAGGCTGAACCCACTGTAATGGTCGCCTCGCTCGCAATATTGATGAGTTGCTTCCTGTGAGTTGCTTCCTGTTTAGCAATTTTCCCCTTTAATTAATTCTCCTCTTTAATTGATTCCCTATAGCTGTCCTAGCTACGTATATACAAGGAGATCTGAAAACTTACGTGAAGTGCTCTCTGCTTCAATCAGCTGAGCGACTCGTAAGGCGGAGGTAATGGCCCCTCCATGCAGGCCATCTCCTAAATAAGCGCCCGCATGATAGGTGTTATTCTCACCATTTGTGGCAACTACTTCATCTCGATAGCGAAATGCTTCAGTGGTGTACAAAGGGGTGTGGTGCTTCTCAATGTGAATAATGCGATCGCGCGCAATCAATTCCTCTAGCTGAAACGATAGAAAATAATGTTGTGATGACGAGATACCGCAAAGCTGATTCAGATGGCCGTTGTATCCCCAGCGGGTCTTTGTCTCAAAGAAATCAAATTCTGAGGGCTTTTGGATGCCATAGCGATCATAGATAGAAGCATCTTTGTGAACTAAGCTGGTTGCATAGCTGGCTTTCCAGGCAGAAAACCGTTTAGTCTCGGCATCGCTTGGATCGGCCAGCAGCGCCATCACCTGATCAGGGGGCGTCGCAAACACAACTTTATCAAACGTCTGAACTTCGCCGGTTGATCGCACAACTTTGACGACATCCGGGCCTCTAAAAATGCGGCTAATTTCTACATCTAGAACAATTTCACCCTTAAATCGTGTCAGTATTTTTTCAATATAAGAATATACGCCGCCTTTCACCCGAACCCAGTGGGCCGCAATATAGTCGCGCAAAGTCGGTATTGCCAATTCTGCTGGAAAATCATCAATCAGCTCAAACGGGATTGAATAGCTGTACATAATCAGCAGCTTTAACCAGGTATTTCTAGCGCATGGGCGTCCTAGATATTGTGACAGCGGCTGATCAGAGAAGTCTTTCAAGTTAGAAAATTGTGTTCTAAGCCATAATCTGGCAGAACGCGCGTACATGGTATCGAGGCGCAAATGTTCAACTAGTTTGCGAGGGCCAGTAAAGTTTCTGTCGATCATGACGCCCGATAAACAGCGGCTGCCATTGTTAAAAAACATGCTGGAACCCACCTTAACAGGTTCTAGTTCCATACCAAGCTCTTGCATGAGCGCAATGAAGTCTTTAAACGCGGTCGGGAATTCGAGCACGCCACTTTCAAGAATCTCACTACAATCAGATTGATTTGGCTTTACGTTTTTGTTGAGTGTGCGAATGTGTCCGCCTAAAATAGGCTGCCGTTCAAACACAGTGACCTGATGCCCCTGCTTGTCGAGCTGGTAGGCTGTGACCATACCGCTAGCGCCGCCGCCAATGACTGCAATCTTCATGGTTGAACCTGTAAGGTTATAAAATTGAGCTTATAAAATTGAACTGACGAAATTGAGCTTATAAAATTAAGCTTGTGAAATGAATAAGGATGGATTCTTTGCGTATTTAGCGATCGCCTAAAATCACATCACCAGACAATCGCTGATAGAGCAGTGCCCCTGTCCAAAAAGTAGGCGCAAAGCCAGGATAGCCCGATGAAGCGTTGCAGAAATAGAACTGATTGAGGGAGGTTTCGTGATTTAGCCGACCTAAGCCCATGTTGCGCGGGGTCAAAACAGAGCCGTAGGAATTTCCATTGGGGCACCAGCAAAAGCGTTCGTTGGTAGTAGGGCTGCCCGTAATATGAAAAACCATATGCTTTCTAAAATTCGGCACGTAGTTTTTTTCCACCACGTCTAGGATAGAATCTAGAATTTCTTGCTTTTTTTGCCTGTAGGCTTTGGGATCTGTTTCCCGTAATCGCTTGAAGTAGCCATAGTTGGCAACGGTTAGAAATTCTACAATTTGGCAATCTTCTGGACAATCTCTTTCCGCTGCGGTCAGTAGCGTGGGCGTTGTAATAGCAAAGCTAGGGTTAGAGAAATCATTGCGCTCATACATCTGCGCAAAAGCTTCATTGAGATCTATGTGGCCGGTATGAGAGAGATTCCATTTGCCAAAACCATAGTCTCGAAGATCAAGATCTTTAACGACGCAATACGCCATGTAGTTAGAGGCTGAATACTCATAGTCGAGCTTTCGCTGTACCGTTTTGGAGAACTTTTTCTCGCCAATCATCTTGGCGGCTCTTTTAGGATCAATGTTGCAAACAACCGTGTCACCGACAAATTCGTGGGTTTGATGGTCGATAAGATTCATCGCCTGCACGCCCGTCATCGTTTTGTCTGCGATCCTAAAATTAGTCACTTCATGATTAAGCAACACCTGACCGCCATGAGATTCAATGACGTTGACTAGCGAATTGATGACATGCTCAAAGTGCTGGGTTGGGTAGAACGCGCCTGCTTGATAGCCCCTGAACAATGCGACCCAGGCATAAAACGAGAGCTGATCAGGGGGCAGTAGAAAGTCAGGCCATTGCAGCGCTAAAAGCGTTTGAGCGGCTTTTGGAAGCTGAAATCTGTCGAAGACATCTTGAAGCGTACTGTTGAGATTTCGGGCGGTACAAAACACCTCGTCTGGATGCTTCAACAGCTCTATGGGTTTAACGGGCGGCGCTAGTATTTTTAAGCCTGCGCCAGTCGTTTCTACTTCATTCACAAACTGGCGAATGTGATGGCTAGACTCAGGAAACAGACTAGACAATCGCTCGATCAGTTCTTCTGGTTTTGAGGGAATATCTATTGCATGCCCTGGCATTCGCATATGGTCAAAGCCATCCGGATCATATCGCTCAAAAGTGACTTCTTGATCTAGGCCCAGTTCTTTGAGTACCCGGTTGACGGTTTGCCCTTCGCCACAGTCCCAGACGTAGTGAAATTGAGCGTTGAACGTATATTTTTTGGCCATTGTAAACGTGTGCCCAAAGCCGCCCGGATGCTCATGCGCTTCAATAATTTGCACAGCCTTACCCGATTTTGCCATCAGCGCACCAAAGACCAAGGCTGATAAGCCACTGCCGACAATTAGATAATCTGGCTTCATAAAAAGATTCCTCAAACAATAAATATCTTCTACACAGTTGCCATATCACCTCTCCTCAAGAGTTAGACCTCTAGTAAGAGCCTTTCACTCAGCTTGAAGTTTTATCAATGTTTTTATTCCGGCGGTATCGGCAATTTGGAGTGCCATCATGACGCCATTGGCGCTCTGGCCTGTCCAAACTTCTGTAGGTGAATTGACCGTGTGCGAGTAGGTCACTTCATCTTTACCCACTTCGATTGCTAAGTTATCTCCTTTGCCAGGGCGATCGTAAATTAAGGCTCTTAAGGGTGCATTCTGAATCAGGTTCTCGTTACCGAGATCTGAACTGATCATTTCAATCGAGATGTGACGTCCGCGATTGCCATTGGAAAACAAATCGAAGAATTCGCTCCATTGTTTGCTCGGCACAGATTTGTCAACGTCAATTGTATTTATCATGATGAGTCCTTATCAATGATCTTTTCTCAACAAGTTCCTTTTCTCAACAAGTGATCTGCGATCGCAGATCACTTGTTGAGAAATGTGCCGAAGAAATGTGCCAGAGAAACGCGATGTATAGCGGGAGTAAAAATATTTCTGTCTGTAAGACTTATAGACTCTAGCAGCTTGATGTTGGTAGGGACCAAGCTTTTCCGTTCTGCTCCTCACCACTTAGTTATATCTCACTATCTGTTGAATAAAGTCAGTCAATAGATGGATAGATAGCAGCGATTCAAAATGCAAGAAATATTGCGAGTTAAAGTTTATATTGGCTGACTCAAACGGCTGAAAGGGCTTTTTTACACCAGCTGTAAGAACGCTATAGCCTGGGTTAGGACGCTGTAGCTTAGGGCATGGGTAGTTACTAAACTGAAGCAGAAATCGAAATAAATTGAAGCCAACCCAGCAAATTTTTTTCAGAGGCTCACAGCTTTCTCACATTCTCTTGCTAAGCTGCAAATGCTAACAGATCAAAAGCTGCTAAATTACTATTAGAAAAAACTCCAGACTCAATCGCTAAATCTCCCTTTCATCCGCTATGTCTGAGTTGTTAGCCCTTGCAAACTTTTTTCTGACGAGAGAGATTTACTTTTCTAAAGACTGCAATTAGGACAATCGCTACAACACCATTTACGAGAGCGTAGGCGATAGGAGATATCCCAGTGATAAAGGCTCCAGTGATGTTCCCCGAAGCGTGAAAAAGCACCACTAGCAAAATACTGCCCTTAGTACTGTTGTAAATCCAGGTATATATAAAAGCATTTGCCACAATGATCGTGAACCAGAGAAAAGGGTACTCAGACATCGAATCCGCTAAAAAGAGAAGCGGTAAATGCCACAGCGCCCATAATACGCCCACAATTAGGGTGGCAGTCAAGGCGTTATATCGTTTTTGCAAGCGTGGTAATGCAAAGCCGCGCCATCCAATTTCTTCGCACGTATTGGCCAAGACATTTACCCCAAGGCCAAAAATAACGTAGGGGGATAGATTAACTGGTGGCACTGCAATGGTGACTGAAAAACCCAGTAGTTTCGTGAGGACTTGCGCCACAGTGAGGAGAACCGCAGGCCCCAGTAGCGCGACGAGATACCAGCCCGGCCTAACTCGCCATCGGATCAGTCCCTTGAGCAAGTCCTGAACGCCTCTCTTACCATGCGCTGCCTGTGAGATAATCACAGCCGCAAGCGCGGGGCCAATGGCATAAAGAATGGAAAGAATCAGGAAGTAAGGGCGATAAGCTGGGGCGATGTTTCGCGAGGCTAAGATGATTGATATCATGCCAACCCATGAGATCCCAAAAGCCAAGATATAGAACCAAGCAACGGGATACTTTCTCATTTTTCTATTCTTTCCTTTGACGTAGAATTGTTGCTCACTGTCGGGTTACAGCCAAGATCGAGGGTTGATTGAGACTTGATCTCGGTTACGAACGAATTGTCAGATGCCTCAAATGCCCGTCTAGCCATTTGTCAACTGTAAAGCCAATGGTCAAATATCCTATAAAAATGAGAGCCGCGCCCAGCCAGCTTTGATGAAAGGCGTAAGCGACTAACAAAACACCAACTATGCCAATCAGCGTCATGGCGATGAAGATAATCAGCCATACCCACCAGGCGTTCACCGTAGAATGGGAGAGCTGCCGACATTCAAGGCAGCGATAGTTTCCCAACGGTGCAGCCCAATATCTTCGCCATGTAATAGGAAAAGCCGTTTGACAATGGGGGCAAACTAACTGCCCTGCAAAGGTGGTTTTGGGGTGGTGATGAATTTTATGATTGTTGCGTTTGTTCATGACTGTTGTTCTATAGATGGTTGCGATCGCAAAGCGCTGCCTTGAGCAGGTCGCGGTTCGATTGGGAATGCCAACCAGCACCAAAAGTACAGAAAAACAAATCCAGGGATGACGATTGCTAAAACAACTGTGATAATTCGAATCGCTTGAATGGGCTGATGCCAGCGTTGAGCGATCGCTGAGCAGACGCCTGCAATTACTTTGTGGCGGCGACTTCGGTAAAACACCGCTGGGGATGGCCCTGAAAGGCTGCTGGTTTTTTGAGAGCGCTGGTGCTGCAATCCAGAATTCAACAGAGCGATCGCACCTAAAGCCGCTGAGGGAATCACGAAAATCGCTAGCCAGTGCGACATCGCTAGCCCAGAAACAACGTCTCCGAGCCAAACCGGGGACGGACAACGAAAGCGGATCGCTTCTGCCGAACAATTAAAGCGTCTAGCCAAATCAAGTGCGACCCAGGTCATCAGAAACGGAGAAATTCCATAGATGACGCAAAGGCCCAACAAAAATAAATGCCAGCCGGTCGAGAGTCGGCGAAAAAATGCGATTCCGGCGATCGCTGGACCCATCAATAAAAAGATGATAATCAAAGGCAGATAAAGCACGAATTCTCCTAAAGTGAGCGGGTCTCTTAAGTTAGCCTCTTGAGTTGGCCTCTTGAGTGAGCGCGAGCGCGCGTCATTCTCTATGACCTGAGCCGTTTACCGATAAATTGCATTATCGATTGTGGCGTGGAAAAACTCTCCTTCTGACTCAAATCGCTCGGTGCCAAAGTACCAGCCAATCCGCAGACGAGTTGGAATGGTGTAGCCGCTAAATGTGCTCTCTTCCTCTAAAATTCCACCAAAGTCTACATACCGAAATTCAGCGCCGTCCGGGCTGCTCCAGCGAGGCAGCTTGAAGGTCTTGAGACGACCTGTTTGATCAAGCGTGAAATCGAGCTTGGCGCTCTCGCCTTGTACGACAAAACTAGACTGCAAGCTGGCGTCCACATGCGATGAATCTGGGCCTGTCCATGAAACGCCATCGCTACAAAATACAGACGGTAAGCAGACTGACTCTGCTTGGAGACGACCAATAGCCGAGCGGGTAATATCTGATCCGCTCGCTGTCATCACCGGAAATAGTCCTAAAATCTTCCACTGCATTGCTCCGATGCCGTCAATAATGCGGTCTGAGCCAACGATGGGTAAAAAGTCATTCATCCATGCTGTCGCGCTCCAAATCAGCCCATGGTCCCAACAGATGACTTGTTCTGCTTTAAACGGAATCCAACGCTTCAATTTGATTTCGCCGTGCATCTTTAAGCGAACCGCAGAAGCAAGCTGTGTTCCAGGTGCGATCGCATGTTCAAGATATCGTCTGGCGGCCTCCGGCAGATGAGCGTAGTCATTTATGTGGAACACACGGGCCTGAGATATGGCTGAATCCCATAGCGTATTAAGAGACATTTGCTTAGTCATCACTGCCTTCAGTGTTTTTCAGAATCTGGTTCACCATCACCTCTACAAATTTGGCTGGCTCATTCATCCAGGGGCTGTGCCCCGATCGCTCGAACCAAACCAATTCTTTGTGCGGTGCGCTGAGGAGATTAAAGTACTCCTTAGTCAGCTTGGGCGGCGCATTGACATCTTGGCGACCAAGCAGAAAGTAAACTGGCACTTCAAGGCGTTGCGCTTGCTTGCGGAAGTCTACATTCCATAACTGCGGGTAGACCACTCCGAAAGTGTCTAGTACGCCTCGAATAAAATTTACCTTGTCGTACAGTCCGTACTCAGAACCTGCAAGGTCTTGCAAAGTGTTGAACCCTGGATTAGCGATCGCAGGATTTGCATTCATGTAATTGAATGTTTCCGTGAGGTAGGCCGCACTCTTCAACGCGACATCGTTGCCGTAATAAGGCGGCGGGCCTTGTTGCTTTAGCTGCTCTACTTTCTTCGTATCTCCGCGTTCTGCTGCCAAACGCAGCGCAAAATCGTAGCAAATTAAATCGTTTTCTAGAAACGCCACCATTTGCCCAGTGCCAATAAAAGCATGAAACAATTCTGGGTAGCGCTGTACTACCATGATCCCAAGGGCGCTACCCCACGACTCACCTAAAACATATACTTTCTCTTTGCCAAAGCGCTGCTGCAAGTTTAAGATCAGCTCGCGAGTATCAGTGATGTAGCGCTCGGGCGTCAATTTTGAACGGTCTACCGCATCGAAAGATTTTCCCGCCCCCGGCTGATCCCAGTTGACGACAACAAAGCGATCCTCTAATTCTGCGAGGGCGCGGCGCTCAGCGACCATTTGGCTACCACCAGGGCCACCCGCTAGAAAAAGCAGCACCGGGTTGCGCGAGTCCTTGCCGCGAATCGTAATCCACTGATTGCTGCCGCCGAGCTTCACTTTTTCTAGCACCGCAATGCTGTTAGGACTAGGCTGGCCGAGTGCATCTAGAATAGGCGGTGTAGAGGCAAATAGCTGCGAGGCGAAAATGGCAAGGAGGGCGATCGCGATAAACCCTGTCAGCTCGGCAAGAACCACACGCACAGTAAAGCCAAGTCGAAACACTGCCATTAGCAGCGCTACCTCTGCCATCGCAAATAGAATCTGAATCGATGGGGGAACGGTGGTGCTAATGGGTAGCAAGGCTACCGGAATAATCGCTAGCGCAATCAGAACAGAAACTAAAATTTTCAGCAGTATTCGGGCGATCGCGCTCACAAAATGAAAGTTGGATAGCCGATGGGTCTGGCGAATCGGCGCATCCAGAAGGTGATTCATGATAAATCTCACTATTTAGACAAACACTACTGAGACAAACACTATGGCGATTCTCCTCGTTTTTCTATGGCTCACGGCAACTCAAAAGCCGGTTGCTCTTTCAATTAAGAGAAAAACTTAAAAGAGAAAAACTTAAAAGAGAAAATCCTTTTGTGCAGATGTCTTTTGTATAGGTGTCTTTTGTGAACACTAGCATATAGAAATGTGAAAATGGTGAGTAAAAAGTCCCCTGCCCATAGCGGGAACTGTGCTCACAGCTTTCTCACAATTGAGTGCTTAAATCACAAGTAAGCAAAGGTAATTGGCAAAAACAGTCACGACAACAACAGTCGCGATTTAAGGAAAATTCTGATGAAAGTAACTGAACCCAAACCCAACATGCCTGTTGCTGCCTCTAAATGGCTGAGCGCAATGGCAATTCCCATTATCGGCTTAGGCATTCTAGCGATTTTGTTTCCCCTGTTTTCCACCCTAACGTCTGCCTCAGTTTTTGGCTGGGTCTTTATCGGCGCAGGCGTTGGCCAACTTATCTATGCCTCTCAGTCTAAAGGTGCCGGTCAGATCATTTGGAAACTCATTCTCGGCCTTTTGTATCTCTTTTCCGGAATTTTTGTTGTAGCCAATCCTCTCAAAGGCGTGCTGGCATTCACCTTGGTCTTGGGCATTACCATTTTTGTGCAAGGCATGATTCAAGTCGCGCTGGCCTTTCAACTGCGGCGGACATCAGCAAACTGGGGATGGATACTGATTAGCGGCATTGTTGGCATTATCTGTGGTGTTCTCGTGTGGTCTAGCTTGCCGTCTAGCGCTGCATGGCTAATTGGTACTTTAATAGGCGTAAATCTGTTGTTTGACGGTATTTGGATGCTCACGCCACATTCAGAGCAGCGTCTATTTGAAAAGCTATAAGCACAAACAACAAAATAAAAAGCATTCGATCACGCTAGTCTCGCCACTCCCAACTATAGAGAATCTATGCAAACTACCCAAATCTCAGAAAGCCGCGTCTTACCCCCCGAACTGCTGAACAAAATAGATGCTTACTGGCGCGCCGCCAACTATCTATCGGTCGGGCAAATCTATCTATTCGACAATCCTCTGCTAAAACGTCCGCTCACCCTCGCAGATATTAAGCCCATGCTGCTAGGCCACTGGGGCACGACCCCTGGGCAGAACTTCATTTACGTGCACCTCAACCGGGCAATCAAAAAATACGATCTCAATATGATCTACGTTTCTGGCCCCGGTCATGGCGGCCCAGCGGTGGTAGGCAATACGTATCTAGAAGGCACCTACAGCGAGATCTATCCCCACATCAGCCAGGATGAGGCTGGACTGCAAAAGCTCTTTCTACAGTTCTCGTTTCCCGGTGGTATCCCTAGCCATGCCTCGCCAGAGTGCCCCGGCTCGATTCATGAAGGCGGCGAACTGGGCTATTCTCTTAGTCATGCTTTTGGGGCGGTGTTCGATAATCCTGATCTGGTTGTGGCCTGCGTTGTGGGCGATGGTGAGGCAGAAACTGGCCCGCTGGCAACGGCGTGGCACTCCAACAAGTTTCTTAACCCGGTTGGCGATGGCGCGGTGCTGCCGATTTTGCACCTGAATGGCTACAAAATTGCCAACCCCACTATACTTGCTCGCATTGAGCCAGAAGAGCTAGATCAGCTGCTGCGCGGCAACGGTTGGATACCTTACTACGTTGAGGGCGACGATCCTGCGCTGATGCATGAAACGATGGCGCAGGCTCTTGATCAGGCGGTGGAAGAGATTCACCATATCCAGTACGCCGCTCGGGTTTTGGGCGATATCCAGCGCCCCCGCTGGCCAATGATTGTGCTGCGATCGCCCAAGGGCTGGACAGGGCCAAAATGGGTAGATGGCCTCCAAATCGAAGGCACGTTCCGGGCGCATCAGGTGCCGCTCTCCGATCCACGGACGCATCCCGAACACCTCAAACAGCTTGAAAACTGGCTGCGCAGCTACCGACCAGAGGAACTTTTTGACGAGCAAGGGCGGTTGACTCCAGAGCTAGCCGAACTTGCGCCCAAAGGCGATCGCCGCATGGGAGCCAACCCCCACGCCAACGGCGGCCTGCTGCTGCGCGATTTGATTATGCCCGACTTTCGAGACTACGCGGTGAACGTGCCTGCCCCCGGAGCGGTGCGGGCGGCTGATGCCCACGAACTCGGTGTATTTTTGCGCGATGTCGTTCAGCTCAATCAAGAGCAGCGTAATTTTAGAATTTTTGGCCCCGACGAAACCCTCTCTAATCGTTTGAACGCCGTGTTTGAGGTGTGCGATCGCCAGTGGGATGCCCAAACTCAAGACAACGATGAGTTTCTTGCCCCAGATGGCCGGGTGATGGAAATGTTGAGCGAGCATCAGTGTGAGGGCTGGCTAGAAGGCTACTTGCTGACGGGGCGACACGGTCTCTTCAACTGTTATGAGGCGTTCATCCACATCATCGATTCAATGTTTAACCAGCACGCCAAGTGGCTGAAGGTGACAACAGAGCTGCCGTGGCGACGACCAATCGCATCGTTAAACTACCTGCTGGCCTCTCACGTCTGGCAGCAAATGCACAACGGCTTTACCCATCAAGACCCTGGTTTTATCGATCACGTTGTGAATAAAAAAGCTTCCGTGGTGCGCGTTTACCTGCCGCCCGATGCCAACTGCCTGCTGTCGGTTTGGGATCACTGTTTGCGCAGCCGTCAATACGTCAATGTGGTGATTGCAGGCAAATATCCTGCCCCGCAGTGGCTAACAATGGACGAAGCCGTTAAGCATTGCGCCGCAGGTATTGGTATTTGGGACTGGGCCAGCAGCGACGGCGGTGCCGAACCTGATGTGGTAATGGCCTGCTGTGGCGATGTGCCCACCCTAGAGACTCTGGCCGCCGTTTCAATTTTGCGAGAGCATTTGCCCGACTTGAAAATTCGCCTGGTCAATGTCGTTGACCTGATGCGACTGCAACCAGAGCGCGAACATCCTCACGGACTGAGCGATCGCAATTTCGACCAGCTGTTCACCCAAGACAAGCCAGTGATCTTTGCCTTCCACGCCTACCCGTGGCTGATCCATCGGCTTACCTATCGCCGCACCAACCACAACAACATTCACGTACGGGGCTACAAGGAAGAGGGCACCATCACTACACCCTTTGATATGACAGTGCTAAACGACCTTGATCGCTTTCATTTGGTCATGGACGTGGTTGAGCGCCTGCCGCAACTGGGTGCTAAAGGAGATGAAGGAGCCAAAGACTCTAAAGGGGCGGAACTGAGGCAACGGATGCAGGCCAAGCTAATCCACCACAAACAATACATCAGCCAGCACGGTCAAGACTTGCCAGAAATTCGCAACTGGCAGTGGAGTTCAGAGTCAACGCCGCAAGCGCAGCCGTTAGTCAACAAAACGCCTGTACTGACATAAAACGTAAGGAGACAAAAATGTCTATTCAATTTAAGGAAGAAGAAAAAGGCAAGGTTCTGATTATCTACGCTAGCGGCAAGCTAACTAAAGCAGATTACGAGGCCTTCCTGCCCGAAGTTGATCGCCTCATCCAGCTATACGGAACGCTTTACATACTGGTTGACATGAGTGCCTTTCACGGTTGGGAAGTCGATGCCCTGTGGGAAGACATCAAGTTTGGCATTACCCACTTTGCCGATATCAAGCAGATGGCGATCGTTGGAGATAAGCAGTGGCAGAAAGCCCTAGCCCTGTTTGCTAAGCCATTTAATAAAGCGACGATCCGCTACTTTGATCATGCCGACATCACGGCAGCGTACCAATGGTTGTCTGAAGCACAGCGCAATAAGACAGCCACTCTCATTCCAGCAGATCGCCGTGTAAAGACAAACTAAAACTAACCACAATATTAAAGATTTTAAAACTTGCACGGTGATGGGTGAGAGAGAATTCGGAAGCTAACTGAACTGAATTAGAGAACGCAAAAAAGGAGATATGTCATGGATGCCATTAAGATTGAAATTTTGGGTACAGGCTGTAAAAAGTGCCGACAGCTAGAAGCCAATGCTGAAGAGGCGATCGCTAATCTCAATTTAACTGCTGAAGTTTTCCACATTACTGACCCTATTGAAATTGCTAAACGAGGCGTGATGTCTACTCCAGCCATGACAATCAATGGCAAAGTTGCCAGTAGGGGTCAAGTCATCAGTGTCGAACAAATTCAGCCCTTATTACAGCTACAAAATTAAAGCGTAAAGAGACAAAGTAATGTTCGACCCGTTCTATCCGTTTGACTGGTTGGCAACCCAAATGATTACCAAGCTCTTGGGCCTGTCGATTTCATCGCATTTAGGGTCAAGTCTGCACTTCTTTCTTTACGATGTGCCAAAGGTCTTGACATTGCTGATTGTAATTAGCTTTGTTGTTGGCACATTTCAAAGCTTTTTGGAAGCAGAGCGCGTGCGCTCTTTGCTAGAAGGAAAGCACACGCTTACAGGAAATACTTTGGCAGCAATGGTAGGGATTGTTACACCCTTTTGTTCTTGCTCTGCTGTTCCTTTGTTTATCGGCTTTTTAGAAGCAGGTGTGCCTTTAGGCGTGACCTTTTCTTATCTGATGGCAGCGCCAATGGTAAATGAGGTTGCTGTTATCCTTCTCTGGGGACTGTTTGGGCTGAAGGTGACGCTGATCTACATTGGCTTCGGGGTGGGTTTAGCGATCGCGTCTGGATATATCATCGGACTTCTGAAATTAGAAAAATGGGTAGAACCATTTGTTTGGAAACTGCAAAAATCTCGTCAGGCAATGCCTATAGAAGATGCAGAAAGTCTAGAACCAGTGGCCTTAAGTTGGGGACAAAGATTTGAGCAAGGAAGGTTCCAGGCGAGTGAAATTGTGCGATCAGTTTGGCTCTATGTGGTAATTGGAATTGCGGTCGGTGCCGGAATTCATGGCTATGTACCGACAGATTTTATCACCCAGTATGCAGGCGCAAGCAATCCTTTTGCAGTGCCGATCGCAGTAATTTTAGGTGTTCCACTCTATGCAAATATTGCGGGTGTCATGCCCATTACTGAAGCTTTGGTCAATAAAGGGATGTCTATGGGCACAGTTTTAGCTTTCACGATGGCAGTAACAGCATTATCTTTTCCTGAAATGGTGATTCTTAAAAAAGTGCTGCGACCACAACTGTTATTTGTATTTATTGGGCTGATGACCGTTGGCATTGTTAGCATTGGTTACCTGTTCAACGCCATCATTAATTAACATTCTCTTTTACAGTAGGAAATGACCATGCAAGTTAAAATCCATACGGATCACAACATTGAAGGAATTGAAGCCTTAGCGGATCAGGTCAGTGGCGTTGTGGAAGATGCCCTAAGTAGAGTGAGCGATCGCATCACTCATGTTGATGTTCACCTGAGCGATCAGAACAGCGATAAGAAAAGCGGCACTAACAATATGCGCTGCCTAATCGAAGCCCATCTCGAAGGCCGTCAGCCCGTCGCTGTCACCGATCAGGCCGCCACCCTAGACCAAGCCGTTGACGGGGCTGCGCAGAAAGCGTCCCACTTGATTGAGCATACCCTCGGACGGCTAGAGCACCAGGCGAGCCATCGAACTGACCCGCCACTCTCACGATCTATTCATTCCTCATGACCCATCGAATCTTTACCCATCGAATCTTTACCCATCGAATCTTTACCCATCGAATCTTTAAAGTCGCCGCGCATTGTTTGCTATCTATTATTGTGGCGCTGCTCTTGGTGACCTGTAGCCGCCACGTTTCCTCAAGTCATCTTTCCCCAATGGAAGCAAGGCCAATCGACCAGAGAACCGGCCAGAGAACTGGCCAGAGAACTGGCCAGAGAATCGACCATAGCCCAGAAAGGTTTAGCTCGAATGGTGAGCAGATCTATTTTTCTTCCACTAGCGATCGCGGCACGAGCATTACCTACTCAAGCTGGCTACCCTCGGGCGGCAGAATGGGCCGCGACGGCATGATGAACGGCGGTAGGATGAATGGCGGCGGACTTACCTGCGCTGCCTGTCACGGATCCCAAGCTCGCGGCGGAGTCTACACCCTGATGGGCATGAGAGCCGTCGAGGCTCCCGACATTCGCTGGTCGACCTTGCAAGATGAATTTGACCTTGAAACCTTTCGCCTGGCAATGACTCAAGGTCAAGACCCAAACGGTACACAGCTTGATCCAGATATGCCTCGTTGGCAGATGAGCAATGATGATCTAGCCGATTTGATTGCTTACCTCAAGATTTTAGTTTGAAGATTTTAGCTTGACTTCTCATTAGAAACTCCAACAATCTTGAACCCTGTAGTTTTTCGCCAGGAAAACTACGATTCTCAGCTCAGATAATTCTCAACTTAGGCAATTCTCAACTTAGAGGAAATTCAACACTCAGCTTAGATAGTATTCACGCAAATAGGAGATAGTAATGAGCAAGCAATTAGGACTACGGATTGATCATCGCCAGGCGACTATTGTGACGGTTACAGCGCAAGGAGATAAGTTTAGCGAAATCTTCTCAGGCGTAGAAAAACAGCTTCGACGCTCCGGTGACTCTTCGCTGAAAGGTTCCTTTGAAACCTTTCAGGTACCCGCCGATAACAGCCGTCAAAGAGCGCTGACGGGAGAGCTTCATACTTACTACGATAAGGTAATTGAGCGTATTCGAGATGCAGACTCGATCTTGATTGTTGGATCAGGTGTTGCTAAATATGAGCTGCAAAAGCGGCTAGAAGAAAAACAGCTTGGAGCAAAGGTCGTTGGGGTTGAAACCGTTGATTTCTTAACAGAACCTCAGCTTGCTGCAAAGATTCGGCAACACTTCGCTAAATAACTTTTGACCCTTTTGCCAGACAATCAAAGTCTCAGTTGAGACTTTAGGAGAAGTTCATGGGTTTCAAGAAATCAATTCAGACTATATTGCTAGGATTTACATTATGTTTCTATCTTTTAGTAGGCATTAATCAAAATCCACTTCTCGCCGCAAGTCTTACACAAGCAAGCTCAATCTTTCAACCAGTCTCACAAGAAGTAGCGCAAACCATTTTTAGAGAAACCGTAACTACTCAGGTTGAAGTGTTGGAATTGTTGGGGAGCCGAGGAAAACACTTCTAAGCGCATCAAGTACAGGGAAACCCTGCTTTCTCAGCGTAGAAATATAGCCCCGAGTACGGCAAAACTGTTG
>Ga0209194_1001399_pt1 | contig 15228 bp, 18 predicted proteins | sample COGITO_mtgs_1004_FD_184787 | JGI IMG/M metagenome (GOLD analysis project Ga0209194, IMG submission 184787) | Pelagic marine microbial communities from North Sea - COGITO_mtgs_100413 (SPAdes) (version 2) | ecosystem: Environmental > Aquatic > Marine > Epipelagic ...
TACCATTAAACTAATCCCGCTTATAAACTTGGTGGGTCCTGCCAGAGTCGAACTGACGACATTCTGCGTGTAAAGCAGACACTCTACCAACTGAGTTAAGGACCCGTTAACGGTACTTCCTACCGTTTCCGATATTTTTAGCTTTATATGTATCAGTCTGCGAATGACAGTTAGGACATATAAGTCTCAAGTTGACCACATTGTTATTATAATGTCTTCCATCAATGTGGTCAACTTCTAATACAATCTTTTTTTCGTTCCACTCGCTGATGCCACAGCATTCACAAGCATAACCTCTAGACTCTACCAGATGACGCTTTGCCCAAGGGGGAGTCTGCGTTTTCCAATCTTTGCCTTCTTCTAACCAAGCTCTTATCTTTTCATTGCTTTGATAATCTGCTTGGCACTTATTATCGCAATATTTGTTATTGTAACTATAACCCTTAAATAGGTTTTCTTTGCCGCAATGTAAACAATTGTAATTTGACTTATTCATTTGATAGAGCTCCTTATAACTATATTTAGCTCTATCTATTAATATTGGTGCCGCTTGTCGGATTCGAACTGACCACCTACGGTTTACAAGACCGTTGCTCTACCAAATGAGCTAAAGCGGCGACTAAAACTTTCTACGATCTATTTAGCAATCGTAAAATACCAGTAAAATAATTAGGTGGGGGACTGACATCTTGCGAATGCCCCATGCCTTCACACGGCAGTTAACCTTTGGTGCGAGTGGTGGGATTCGAACCCACAAGCCATTTCGGCGACAGATTTTAAGTCTGTTATGTATACCGTTCCATCACACTCGCTATGCATCCATTATACAACACAAACACTGCCTTGTCAACAAAAAAGGCCACCGAAGTAGCCTTTTATCTAATTATTTTTTAAATTAGAATGTGTGTTGTAAACGAACACGGCTAGTATAGACATTGTTTGCACTGGTAGCATTGTCTGACACTGTTTGGTATGCATACGCAACACTGGTGCGCTTGCTCAATGCGTAACTAGCACCAAACTCATTTGCTGAACCGTCGCCTGAACTACGTGTAGCACCAACTGTCAATGCACCGATTGGCATGCTTACACCAACTGCACGGCTATCCGCTGTGTCAGTTTCGCGGCCACTCCAACCTGCACCAACTGTCAAGCCCATTACTTCTGCAGAAGCACTAACACGAACACGCCCGGTTGATTCGGTATAATCAACACCTGTGTCGATGCCTGCAACTGCTCCGCTTACACCCAACGTGTATGCATGTGAAGTTGTAGCGTCAACGTCACGAGTACCGCTTACAGCAACAGTGAAACCGCCGATAGCAGGCAAAGCGTACTTGATCATGTCTTTGTCTGCGGCTGCTGCCAACACAGTACCGTCAGTGCCAATAACAGGAGCACCTGCATACGCACGATCAATGATACCGTTGCCAATTTCAAGTTGACCAACTGTAACTGTACCAAAGCCACCACTGATGGCAATGGTAGCATCAGTGCCTGCAACTGTTTCACCACTGGCAGCACCGTTTAAGCCCATACGTGCGGTCAACGACATACCGTTGCCTAAATCTTCAGAGGCGCCGAATACGATTTCACTTTTGGCAATACCTGTAGCCAGGGCTGTATCTTCTACTTTTGTCATATCATAGCGCATTGTGCCAGATACTGTTTGTGCTTGAACAGCACCGAACAAGGCCATAACTGTGGCCGCTACTAAAATTTTCTTCATGGGTTTGTTTCCTTTGTTATGAATAGGCAGCGTAAAATACTGCTTAACCTTTATTTATAAGTGTTTCTACTAATAGAAATGAAAAACCCATGATCTTCATGGGTTTTTGGTGAAATTGACTTGATTTGTTTATTATTAGTCAGGCTTCTTAGAGTTGCTCTTAGAGCTACTGTAAGCGTTTGCACCAAAGAAGGCCGCAACCAAGCCAGCAATGGCTACAAAATATGTTGGCGCAATGTCACCAATGATATTTGCTGCCTTATCATAACCTAACATTGCTGTAATCAAAATAGCGCCTGGATAGAACAACATACCAAACAATGCAAACCATGTCATCTTGCGCATAGCATCGCGCTGTGCGTCTGCGTCTTCGAGTTCTTTGCGCTTGAATTCCAAGTGTAGATTTAATTCCTTTTTGCTGATGTGCCCATCGCCGTTGGTGTCTGCTTCTTCTAAACCTTCAACTGTTATTTCTTTTTTATTATCAGCCATTTTATTTCTCCTGTTAGCCTGTTGTATTATTTACAAATAAAGTATGTGCACTTATGTGGCATGTTAATACCACTAAATAACCAATGAATGAAATAATATACACGTTGGTGATGACACACATCACTATAATATGCGTTACACTATTTTTACACAGAAGCCAAGCACATAAAGGACTTGAATTTCACTTTGTGTTGTATCACTTTATGCGCTTTTGGCTATGGCTCACCACAGGTATGGTGACCAAACAATGGGTTGCCATACACAGAAAACACCACAGTGTAACTGACAACGAAGGTGATCCACACAGTCCGCATGTGCACGGCATCAAGACTGTTTTGTTCAAGGGAGCGTTGCTATATCATGAAGCATCAAAAAATAAAATTATGGTTAATACATACGGTGTTGGTACTCCTGATGATTGGCTGGAGCACAACGTATACACTGCTCACTCTAGACTTGGCATTGGCATTCTCTTTTTGTTCAACCTCTGGCTTTTTGATTGGACCGGTGCTGTAATCTGGGCAATACAGATGATATGGATTCCTTTCTGGGCAGCCGGAGTGGTCAACGGACTAGGACATTGGTGGGGATACAGAAATAATGAAACAAACGATTGTAGCACTAATATGGTACCTTGGGGTGTTGTTATTGGCGGGGAAGAGCTACACAACAATCATCACGATGCTCCTGCTAACCCAAAACTAAGCAGACGAGCTTGGGAGTTTGACATTGGTTGGATGTGGTTCAAAATTTTTGAATTTGTAGGTCTAGCAAGACTACGCACATAAAAGAAAACCCGCCGAAGCGGGTTTGTGTTAAACTGCTAAGTAATCTTTACTTTTCGTGTCGATTCAAGTATTCCAACACAGTTTCAGGACTTGAAACGCCATATGGGTCCACTGCAGAATTGTCACAGCGCCCTGGCTCTTCAAAGAACTGCTCAATCACACCATTGTACACAATCATAGCATAACGCCAACTACGCATGCCAAAGCCTAGATTGTCCTTGTCCACCAGCATACCCAATTGACGAGTAAATGTACCGGACCCATCTGGGATGAACTTTAGTTTTTCAACCTGTTGATCCAACATCCATTTACGCATGACAAATGTGTCGTTTACACTCAACACATAGATGTCGTCTACCCCTTTGGCACAAATTTCGTCGTAATGCTTTTCGTAACCAGGCACTTGGTATGTCGAGCATGTTGGTGTGAATGCCCCTGGCAAACTGAACACCACAACACGACGATTCTTAAAGATCTCGTCTGTGGTCAAGTCTTGCCACTTGAATGGATTGTCGCCGCCGATACTGTCATCGCGGACTCGTGTTTTAAATGTCACACTTGGGACTGTGATTCCTTGCTTCATTGTTTTACTCCTTGAAATGATTAGACTCAGTGTTTCTACTGATATGTTATTGTAACAGTATTTACTATAGAAATCTACTATTATTTCATTGTTTTTTATTGTATTTTCCTATGGCATCAATTGGTATTTCCATTGGCCAAAAGAAACCCGCCGAAGCGGGTTCTGGTTGTTTATTTTACAAGGCAAGTCCTACCCCGGGTCTAGCTATTAGGCTAGTACAGCTTCCTGGCCGCGACGTGAGAACTTGATGTTCTTGCCACTGACAGTTACGCTACCTTTTGTATTTGCGTTTGCATTTACGAGTTTTGCTTGATTTACAGTCATCGCCTACTGAGTTGCCGTCTCTGATATCTAACCCAATCGATACTGGTGCACCCCCATCAAAAGAACACTAGATAAATTAAACCACCAAGTAACGCAATGTCAGCACATATGCTCCAAACAATATATGCTTTAAACATCCACTTACTTAATTCTCGTACTAAGGGGTTCTTCATGTTGCCCCTTTGTTAACAGTTTAATCATACTAATTTCCTTTTGGTGGAGGTGGGGGGATTTGCACCCCCGTCTTGGATTCCTTCTCTTCGAAGGGATTACAACTATCTTTTTTATACAATTCCAACCAACGATTGTGTGCGTCAAAATAACTGATCCACACACAATGCTCACAACCTCTGCCACAGCAACTAGTGGGTTTTTGAGGCTCTGTGTACATTGAATATTTATGGCGGAAGTGGAGCCAAGTCTTTGACAATGGAATCTGAGTGTTTGATTAGCCAACTATATATTGGTGTTTCTAGTGTAATATATTCTGTCTGATTTTGTCCTACAGCATAATTTATATTGTTTATCAAGTTGGGCATTGTATGGTAACACAGTTTTTTCATTGGGAGATCTTCAATGAAAAAACTGTACTGCAACATCCAAGATACGCTTTCGCCTTTGTCAGAAAAACAACTGTGAATATCTTCTTTGCCGGACATTTTAAATTCTAACAAGTGTTGTTTGAACTCAACGGTGTCGTTGATTTCTATAGCTAGTTCTTGTTTTCTATTGTCTGGAAAATTTAATTTTCCCAATGGTACACCATCATATAAAACTTCGAACGTCAACAGTTCGGCATCAGATATTTTTTCTGCAAACATTGGGTACATTGCCTCAGAGCACAACACATAGTCTATGCTTAACATAGGTTTTACCAAGACTCGAAGTTGCCATACTGGATTAAAGTGTTTTTTGTTTGCAAATAAAGTATTATAATCTGATAAAGTCATCTGTTTCCCCTTCTCTATATAAGTCTGCTGTAATACAATGTATACCGCCATCCCAAAAAAATCTGTGCCTAAAAGGCACAATAATTGGTTCAATCTTTTTGCTTGCAAACCACGCAAATAGTTCTTTGTTGTAATTATTAACTAATATAGTGTTTGAATTAATTTGTAACATGTTGACATCAAATACTGTTTCTTTGACATATCCTAACCAATGCGACAACCAGGTATTGACAAACTTTTCAAATTCTGGATTATTGTCATCATCTGGCACCCACCATTTTAGTGAGTTACTATGTTTAAATTTTCTCCAATCTGGAATGGCGTCCCAGCTTTGGTTTTCAATATACTTGACTTCCCACCCAGGGAAAGTATCAGAATAATTACTGTGATGATATGTGCTGACAATAAGTCCTGGAGCAACCGGGCAGAATACAGCATCATTGTGCCCGCCAATCATTGCTGGAATTACTTTACGGTCAGGGCACAATCTTTGAATATAGTTTCCTAGCCACGGATGCTCTCTGCAATCAACTATCAAATGATTGCCTATAACAGTTACCAATGGTGCATCAAAGTCTTTGTAAGTATTTCTAAAAATACCATCAATATCTAAATTGAGTTTCTGTATCAATGGGTCAAACCAATGTAATTCTTTATTGGCTTCTAACATTGTGTTGCCAACAATCAGCATACTGTCTCTTGGTTGCATTGGTGGTCTTGGCAACAATGTAAAGCTGTTTGCAGAAACATAATCAAGGCGACCTACGTCGTTGACGTAGTCTAAAATTGTTAAATCAGAATTTATTACAGGGCGTTCTACTTTGACGGAAAATTGTGATAGTACGCTTATTAAATTTAGATAATCTTCTTCTGTTTCTTGTGCAATTGTTTGTAATGAATCTCTGATATAACTATTTTTTATAGTGCTGTAAAACTCAGGACTATAGCTTGCACCCACCCATGCATGTTTTAATTGATGCCACGGAGCATTGAATTTAATTGTCATTGTTGAACAAATAATCAAAATTGCCGCAATGTTCTTTGTATTCTTTATGTGTCAAAAAAGGCAAGTTTGGCGTTTTTAATAGTGTGTTGTCTGACAGAATCATAATGACTTCTAGATTTTTTAACGCAATTTTTTTATTGGAGTAATCAATAGTTTGAACACTGTTAAATTTAGTTTTGTTATTGTACCAATTTTCAAATCCGTCAAACTCGTAGCAGTACGATTTTAAAGGTTGTTTCCAAGATTTGTATTCCGGGCCTGATATAATTTGATCAGTGTTCCAGTATATAAATTCTTCGTATTCACAGCAATTGTAAAAACCTTGCACAATATCTATGTTAAAATTTTTATAGTCAACAAAAAATTTTAATTTTGTGTCATACAATATAGAAGTATTTTTGCATACAGAATAAAACCACCATCTGGCTTCTAGCACAGTATTAATTTCTCTACCCGACTGAGAAAAATGATTTTCACAAAAGTTTATAAATTTATCATCAGGATTCTGCTTGTAAAAGAAGTCTTTCCAAGAAGTAAATAATGTTTCGTACCCGTATTTTGTAAAAAAACTTTCGTCTAAACTTGCGTTGAGCTCGTCGCCACCGTCTCCGGTAATAAATATCCCGTCAAACTCAGTGTTCATGTAAACATCACCACTGATATCAACTAATTCGATGGTGTTAAACTTTTTAATAAAATCAATGTACTCAGGATGTTCATACGTTGACCATGGGCTATACAGTATTCTTAGTTGATTTTTATTTTCTGCATGTTTCAAAAATGCAGTGACCATTGTTGTAGAATCTATGCCACCACTCCAAAAAATATTGATTTTTTGTTGAGAGTTTGTCAACATTGTTACACGTTCTTTGAGAGCTTGATCTAAAGTTTTTTGTTGTGTTGGAACAGTCCAAACACGATCAATATGAAATTTAACAGGGCAAACTGCAAATCCAGTTCGATCAATTGGATATCCAGTAGGACTGTTAGAAAAAATTTTATTAATGTCTACTAGATAGTTGTAGTTGCTTGCATTTGTAAATTTATGTATGCCGCCTACTGATTCAGTTTCTAGCCCTTGCCATGCAAGTATTTTATCAAAGTATACAGAATTGGCGTGTACTATCGATGAGTTCATTGTTATGCATTTCTACTAGTGACTGATTTAACATTATTAACAAGCGCACGTAATCCAATTACTAAACTATCTATGTCGTGATCGCCGTCAAGGGTATAAATTTTTTTAATTGTGTCAGCTTCATATTGGGATAATTGGGACAACATGCGAAATCTACGCATGCGTATCACTGGATCTGTACCACCGGCCCCGATACATTCATTGAGCAAACTGGTGCGAGCGTTTGAAGTAGCAGTTAAAAAGTCGTTGATGACTTTTAACTTAAAAAAAGTATTGTTGGTTTTCATACTAGGATATTTACCAAACACATCCCAGCATGAAAATTATGTAGATGATTAAACTGCGGCTATTACTATACTGGTAGGCACATCGGGTGTTGCTGCTGCTAAGAAAGTTTTCCATTCTTGTGCATCCTCTTCGGTGGTCCAGGTACGTTGAACAACCATAGGAGGAGTATTTCCCTCGCCTTGGTAACTTATGGCTGGTATTCCGTCTGTTTTTCCGTCTGCCACCATCTGGGTTATTTTGGGCGAAATTTCAGAATTTATTTCTTGAGATTCTGGGGTAGTTGCCCATGTTGCTGTAGTTTTGTACATTATAAATTTATCTTTCTATAGTTAGATTATACAGCATATTGTGTGTTACGCTGTGTTATATTTATTTAGTAGTTGATGACGATTATGGGCAAATCAACAGTGTCTTTGAACAAGTATATTTTAAAAGTTTTATCAAATACTAGCATAAATTTTTCATTGGCGGAAGTGGTAGGATTCGAACCCACGGACCCTTACGAGTCGACGGTTTAGTAAACCGCTGCCTTAAGCCGCTCAGCCACACTTCCTAAAAACTATATTTTTTTGATTATCTACCATGCTCTTTTTTCTTGATCTATTCCTATGATAGGAATTTTAATGTCTTGTTGCGTTATCCACAGTATTATATTTGCTATACAAACCGGGGTAATCAGATTAATAGTACCTACAATAACATGTGTGGTGTTTATTCTATAGTTGTTTAACTCTAAACTTCGATTTCTCAATGTTAGTTTACTTTTTTTATATTCTTCACCGCCTAAGTTGTCATACTCGTGTGTAGATCCGATGTTAAAAACCTCGCCCATTTTAACTGATTCAAAATACAAATTTAGCAGAGTTAATTGGGTGTTTGGCGAAATGTAGCTGGCATTTATAAAGCAGTTATGTTTTTTCATGCACTCTTTAACTTGCAATATATCTTGTTCGGACATGTCTTCAAGATTATACCCGTTGCTTTTGTGAATAAATGTGGTATTCGGAAAAACTTGTCTGATGCCACTTGCTATGGTATTTTTGTCCGGATTACCAGTACATAATACATACCTCTTAGACATAACAATGTCTCTGATATTAGTCATTTGCTCTGCATTTCATTTTACATAATACACTACAAGTTCCAGAGTTACCTTTTTCTATGACTTGTTCTTTCCACTCCTCTAAGACTATAAGGCATTCGTCTAATGTGGATTTACCGATATCTAAACGTTCTAACCATTTTTTTTCCTTGTAGAGATCACTTTTAAAAAAAGTTAATGGATTTCTAATCCAATCACAAGGTAAAAAATAATTATTACTAGTTATAACTTTTGCTTTGTCACATCTTGGAATAATTTTTATTGGTGTGTTGTTCGAAAAAGTATCTTGAAATCGTTCTCTTATTTCCACATGCTCGTCGCTGGGTATTAAATTATCATTGCCGAAACGATGGGTTTTTTTTACTAGCCAAGACATATTATTATTATTTGCCCATTTTTCTATTTCGTCTAGTTTATCTATATTAAATTCAAAGTTTAAAGTTTCACAACGCAGTTTAATATTGTTATTTCTTAATACATCGATACCTACCATAATGCTATCCCAATTTGAATTCACACGATATTTTTCATTTTCTTTTTGCCCAACGCCGTCGATAGCAAATATTACCTCATCCTCCGGGCTCAATAAACTTGCGAGCTCTTTCCACCAGTTTCTATTTTTAAAACTACCGTTGGTATATATTTTAAAGCTGTACCGACGGAAATCTTTTATAAAATCAAATAGCTTAGGATAATATATTGTATCCCCATAATCACCACAAAGATTAAATCCTGTTATTTGTGTGCCGCTCTTACAATCAAGAAATTTTTCTAATAGCGTGTAATTTAAGTCTTGATTTTCAACTGGAATTCCAAGCAAATCTTTCCATACGGTTCTAGGGCATGCAGGGCATGCAAGGGTACATCTGGTTGTAGTTTCTATATGTAGAAAATTCATATTTCTTTGTTTATGTTATTAAAAAACCAGACATGAATAGGCATTTCAAAATTTAAAATCCACCTTCCGTTGTGAAATAACTTGTTGTGGTAGGTCATACTTGTGGGTAATTCTATGCCTAATTCTTTTTGCTCAGTATGCCAGGGTTCCGGATAATCTGGATAGAAGACACCTAGATATAAAAGTTTTTCCAATGGAATACGATTTACAATAATGTTGTTTATAGATAATGTCTGATCACTTATTATATTACCATCTTTAACAATTGTATCAAATATTGTTTTTCCATATCTATGAATAATTATATCATTAGCATCTGCTAATTCGCATGCAAATGTAATTGATACAGGTTTATCTGCGGCTTCAAATTTAACAGTTTCTATAAGTTTATCATTGATATAGATGTCAGCATTTGGAGGTTTATCAAAATATTTTGATTCTAATATTATAGTAATGTCCGCCATTGTGCTTCCTAAAATTGTCCATTGACTGATCGCAGTCTAGCATTACCCAAATCACGAAAACGATCTGCGGCATAACTGGCAGCAAATGCATACGGCTTGACCAACGGAGTAACATTGCATGTTCCTTTTATATATCCAATTGCTTGTGTAATTACACAATTAGAACCATGCCGTTCATCTGGATTGATATCCAAATGCACTTCGACCAGTCTATTTATTAGCACATCACTCAGTTTCCGATACATGTCAGAAACTTTGTACACTTCGTTCATCAAACGCAGTGCAGGACGTCCGATACGCTGATCGTAATCACGTTCACGCTGTACTTCGCCAAATATTTTACATCCACTGTTGCCATTGATGTGCACAACTACAGCCAGTGTGTAATCTGCCCACCAACCGTTATGAAGTTTGACACGTTCGCTGTCGCAACCCAAATAAATTTGAGTTTCGGCACTTTGTGCATCAATAAATTTTTTTACTGCTTCAACATCAATGGGTTTCATATATTATTTGTTTGGTGGGGATAGTCAGACTCGAACTGACACGTCTTTCGACGCTAGAACCTAAATCTAGTGCGGCTACCAATTACGCCATATCCCCTAAAAATTTGGCTCCTCGAAGTGGGCTCGAACCACTGACCCACAGATTAACAGTCTGTTGCTCTACCAACTGAGCTATCGAGGAATATGTTTTACTTATACTGACTTATTGTGCCAGTCAAAATATATGGAAGTGTTGCTATAGCTTGTCTGCATCTACCAGCCATCCCATGTCGAGAACATCGTGTAGCCATGCAAACACCGGGTAATTATATTCTAATGTCCATACACCGTCGGTATAGCACTCATGACTCTGATAAGTATTTCCATTTGATTCCTGGTATACTCCCATATACTTAATTTTTTCTTTACCCATATCAAACATTGTTATATAATTTATAACAGCATGTGTTCCAGTAAACTGCAATGCTAATTTATTGTTTTTATCTAAATTTATAATTTCAAATCTAAAAATTCCTGTAGTTGCTACATTACCAACTGGCAAATTGTTGTTTAGAATCAAAAATTCGCCATCAACTATATCTACAGATAATTCAATTATATTCATAATACATGTCTTTCAATAATGGATATAGATCTAAAAACTTTTTTTCACTCAGCGGCGCCATATCATTTATTTTTTTAACAAATTCTTGTCTGATATCTTTGATATTATCAGACTCCTTTTGTTCTAATAATCCTATTATGTAGTTGATATGCAACGCAATTAAATTATGCAAGTTGGATGCATTTCTATTGTTTACATCGCCGGCTCTGGTAACTGCTCGGCCTAACAAATCTTTGTATTTTAATTTAAGTTTGTCTGACACAACTTTTTTGTATTCCATTGGCAGCACATTGATCTGCAAATATTCTGGTTCGTATATAAAGTTATGGTCAATGACTACATTGTGTTTTAATGCAAAATCTATCAATGTATCATAATGCTCAACTGAAAGTGCCTGCGGGACAGTACGTAACACTATGCTGGTATTTTTTGGCTTATTTTTTATATATTTTTCTATGTTATTTTTAATTGATGCAGTATTCCCGCCTAATCTCATAAAATCATTTGTATCATGTAAATTTTCAACACTGAGCTCAATTTGAGCTCCTTTGAATTTTGAAAGTTTTTCAAAAATTGATTCTTTGTACACAGTTCCGTTACTTACAAATGTTAGATGAAAATTGGTATTGCCGGTTGCAATACACCAGTCCAGCAATTCTTCAAACTTGCTACTGTACAACGGTTCTCCGCCCATGATGTGCAATGACAGTAAACTTGTGTTGTTGCGTATCAATTCTAAAAAAGAATCCCACTTGTTTTGATCAGCAGTCCAATCTAACACAGACGGGACATCATTGCTTATTATGTTTAATTTCTTAAGATTGTATGCTAACTTTGAACTGTAGTATGGCTGGCATGATCTGCAACTTAGATTGCAAATATTGTTAAAACTAACATGTATAAAAGCAGGTTTGATTGTGTCTGTAGAATCTATTCGTTGAACTGCAACACTTTGTTTCAAACTCTCGTTAAAAAACTTTTGATGGATTCCTGCTTGAAAATTTCTTCTGACCCTGACTGAATTCATCTTGGTTTTTTGTTGCTCATAACAATTTGTGCAAGCATCTATTTTTTCGCCGCTTAACATTTTATTTCTAATGTCGGTTGCTGTATCACTTTTGTTAAACCATTTGACTAAATCAACAACACCATCATTTCTCTGATCAATTACTTGACAGCATCTTACTGTGCCGCTTGAATCTATACGAATTTCGTACCACGGCGCAATACAAAAGGTAGAACAGTTGGGCAAGTTAAAATCCATAATTTTTAAAATATTTTATCAAATGGGGGTATTCTGCAGAAAAATTGGTACCAAGTAAAGAATCATGTTGTACAGTTCTGTTTACAAAACCAGCCATTGACTTTTCATCTTTTTCTTCTTTTTTTAGTAGCATTTCTTTGACTCTACTGTGTGCTATTTTAACAGTGGGATGTGTGACATTTTCATATTTTTTATACACTGTCTCGTACAATTGTGACCTATAATCTTCTGGCAATACATGCACTTGTAAATCATAGTCAAACACATAATTAGCAACAAGTACCAAGTTGTGTTCTATGCAATAGTCTAAGATAGTATAAAATTTGTCTATGCTGTAAACTTGCAGAGTTGAATGTATTCCAAATTGAAGGCTATCAGTTGAGTGCGCACGAAATTTTTCTAAATTTTCTTTTATTGTCTCAAAATTACCACCAACTCGGATGTAATCGTTGTTTTTGTGAAAGCATTCGACACTGATATCTACAAAACAAGATTTAAATCTTTTCAGTTTTTCCATAGTACTGTTGTCAAACACCGTCCCATTGGTTGTGATTATTAATCTTAAATCCGTCCTGTCTTTGATAACATCTAAAAGTTCATAGAACTCAGGTTGTAACAATGGTTCCCCACCGTTTATTTGTAAAAATTCCAAACTCTTGTTGGATAGTATGAATTGTTTAAAATTCTCCCATTTGTCTTTGTTTTTTGACCATCCGCTTACATCAACGGTTCCGTTTAGAGCTTTTGCCAATGTACTGCTCAGGCGAGGTTTGCAATGCCTGCAAGCCAAATTACATTCATTGTTGAACATGACTAATATTTGCACTGGTAAAATATTATCACTTTTTAGTCTAAAATACGACGGGCTTTGTTTAAGACTTTCAGTAAAATGCAGATCGTGTATTGCACTTTTGAAATTTTGTACCTTCCTGTGCGCTCCGTTACCAACTGTATCATCGGTACATCTACTGCAAAATTTAGAAAACGATCCGGTTAGAAACGAATCTCTTACTTCTATAAAATCTTCACTAGTATTAAACTCCTTGGCAAGATCAAATGTTTCAGAAACAGGGCCACCTTCAATGGCTCTGGCGCAATTTGTTATATCGCCATTGGTTCCAATACGTAATTGGGTCCATGGCGCAATGCAAAAATTTTCAGGCTGTATGTTCCATTCTTTAAATTTGATCATTATTGTCCCAATTGTAAGTGATAAACTTTTCACAAATACTTTCAATTACATCATTGTCTGACAATATTGGCTGTCCTTGAATCCAAAAATTATGATTTAATTTTAATATTTCTGTATTTGTATTAAAGTTTTGTTCATTCAATGAACTAACAAAATCATTTGTAAATAATTTTGAAAAATCTAGTTGTCGGTGTTGTTGCGACTGTATTTTATCTGCCATACGATCGACTGCTAACTTTTTAGAAAAAGCAAACCAAAACTTTGATGCGTCTAAGAATCTTTTTGACAAGCATAGATTGTAAACACGAGTTGCTATATCTCCGCTATCTTTTTTAATTGTTAATCTTTGAAGCCACATTTGTCTTTGAATTATTCTGTTAAGCACTTGCTTGTCTTTGACGATTATGTTTAATACTTTACTATCATTTAATTCGTGAAATAAATGTGTACTAATAAATTCAAAAGGAATATTGGCAATTGCTTGATGCAAAGAAATTTTACCAGATTGTATTTGTTTGTCTTTGTATTTTATTGTGCATACTTTGACTGGTGCTGTTACAACTTTTCTATGGTGGAACCCGTCTGTGTTAACCAAGTTGATTCCATTACAACTAGCAGTAAACATGTCGCCAGCACTGCCGCCAAGATAACTTACAAAAGTGGTCATAGATTAATTTAAAAGGGGTGTTCGATTGCGTTTAACAAATCTGCAATATTGTGATTTTAAAACCAACAGTACTATTGCTCTATTTACCTGTTGATTAAGTTGGTGCGCCTGAAGGGACTCGAACCCCTGACCAATCGATTATGAGTCGACTGCTCTAACCAACTGAGCTACGGGCGCTTATTCTTTCTATTCTGAAACACACTATGCCACGCTCTGAACCTGGACTCTTAGTAATGTGTTTTAGAATAGTGTCTAGCCACTCCCACCACAGGGGCCCTAAACTGAGCTGTTACTCTGTCCGCGCTGCCTTTTCCATTTAGACGGGCAAGCGACCCCGCCTTTGTGATTTCTCAAGTCGCCTTAACTGCCTTGCGGTAGATCCAATGCACCGTGCCTCTATCGTATCGGCAATAACGCACTTTATTAACGTAAAAGTGTAATCCGGGTTTTATTGGCGGTCCGAACGGGAATCGAACCCGTCTCACCGGCGTGACAGGCCGGTATACTAACCGATATACTATCGGACCTAAAAGCTCTGACGTCCCGCGGCGGTAATTATAGAGCATACGCTCCTTCTACCCGCTTCCCGACCGGGACCGCTCTCGTGTTGCTAACGCTACTTCGGTAAGAGTAGTACCACCCTTGGGAGTCACCCCACTTCTCATCCTACGGGTCATAGTATCTGCGAACAAAGCAGAACGTTCTGGTGGACAAGGAAGGATTCGAACCTTCGTAACCGTTAGGTGACAGATTTACAGTCTGTTGGCATTAACCACTCGCCCACCTGTCCAAATTAGTGCTTCTTCGACAGGAACAACCCTTGTCTTTAACCGGCTTCTGCATTGCCGTACACGTTGCGAGGCGTGAGTTATTTTTAAGGCAATAACTGGGCCTATGCACTTGCATGGGATTCTGTATCGCTAAATAATTTTATGCATACAACTGATCTGGTCAGCAGTAGCGGGCATTTACATATTCACGTGTCACTAAGTGATTATAACACCTGTTACATTTTTGTCAACGACATATATAGCAATCGTTTAAAAATGAAATGGTTCAACAATTACCAATCCGCTTTAGACTGGATAGACTCGCTATAACCTGGTCCGGCGTGCAGGAATCGAACCCACATTCTAGAGGTAGAAGCTCTATGTTCTATCCGTTGAACTAACGCCAGAAATTTGTACCATATATAAGCCAACTGGTATCTCGGTGTATATGTGTATAAGCAGT
>Ga0209194_1001402_pt1 | contig 15205 bp, 18 predicted proteins | sample COGITO_mtgs_1004_FD_184787 | JGI IMG/M metagenome (GOLD analysis project Ga0209194, IMG submission 184787) | Pelagic marine microbial communities from North Sea - COGITO_mtgs_100413 (SPAdes) (version 2) | ecosystem: Environmental > Aquatic > Marine > Epipelagic ...
AATATTATTTCTGGCACCGCGGTACGCTTTGAACCGGGTCAGGGTAGGGCAGTGGAACTGGTGGAATACGCCGGCAGCAAAACCATTTACGGCTTTCGTGGCGAGATTATGGGCCCCTTATCCGGCTCGTCCGTCGACACGGTCGCCAAGACAGGAGCGCCATCATGAGCCGCACGATCGATCGCACCACCTATGCCCAGATGTTCGGCCCCACCGTGGGTGATCGGGTGCGCCTAGGCGATACCGAGCTGTGGATTCAGGTTGAACAGGACTTTACAAACTACGGAGATGAGGTCAAGTTTGGCGGCGGTAAGGTAATCCGCGACGGCCAAGGCCAGTCGCAATTGACCAGTGAACACACCATGGATCTGGTGATCACCAATGCCCTGATCCTCGATCATTGGGGCATCGTCAAGGCCGATGTCGGCATCAAGGCTGGCCGCATTGTTGGCCACGGTAAGGCGGGTAATCCGGACATTCAGGATGGGGTGAATTTAATCATCGGCCCGGGCACGGAAATTATTGCCGGTGAAGGGTCGATCCTAACGGCCGGTGGGGTCGATGCCCATATTCATTTTATCTGCCCGCAACAGGTCGACGAAGCGCTGATGTCCGGTGTCACTACCATGATCGGCGGCGGCACCGGCCCGGCCACTGGCACCAATGCCACCACCTGCACACCGGGCCCCTGGTACATCGGTAAAATGCTGCAGGCGACCGACTCGATGCCGATGAACTTTGGCTTTCTCGGCAAGGGCAATAGCAGCCTGCCCGAGGCCCTGGCTGAACAGCTCGAGGCCGGCGCCTGCGGGTTAAAATTACACGAAGACTGGGGCACCACCCCAGCGTCGATCAGCAACTGTTTGGACGTGGCCGAGCAGTACGATGTGCAGGTGGCGATTCACACCGATACCCTGAACGAGTCCGGCTTTGTCGATGACACCATAGCGGCCTTCAAAGATCGGGTGATTCACACCTACCACACCGAGGGTGCCGGTGGCGGTCATGCGCCGGACATTATCCGCGCCTGCGGTTTTGCCAATGTCCTGCCGTCATCGACCAACCCAACCCGGCCCTACACGGTGAACACCGTCGACGAGCATTTGGATATGTTGATGGTCTGTCATCATTTGGACAGCAATATCCCCGAAGACGTGGCCTTTGCCGATTCTCGAATCCGCAAAGAGACCATCGCCGCCGAAGATCTGTTCCACGATCTGGGTGCCTTCAGCATGATCGCCTCCGACTCGCAAGCCATGGGCCGGGTCGGCGAAGTGATTACCCGCACCTGGCAGACGGCTCACAAGATGAAGACCCAGATGGGCCTGCTCAAGGAAGATTTAGCGCTCGGTGCCGATAACTTTCGCGCCAAGCGCTATGTCGCCAAATACACCATTAACCCGGCCATCGCGCATGGCATTGCGCACGAGGTCGGCTCCATCGAGGCCGGCAAGCTGGCCGACCTAGTGTTGTGGAAGCCGATGTTTTTTGGCATCAAGCCATCGCTGATTATCAAGGGCGGCATGATCGCCGCCGCGCCGATGGGCGATCCCAATGCCTCGATTCCAACGCCGCAGCCGGTGCACTATCGCAAGATGTTCGCCGCCTTCGGCAAGGCCGCTGCGGCCACCTCTCTGACCTTTGTATCGCAGGCTGCCGCCGACAAGGATATTGGCACCGCCTTGGGTCTGGACCGTACGCTCGCGGTGTGTAAAAACACCCGCACTGTGCGCAAGGCGGACATGATCCACAACAGCTGGCAGCCCGATGTCCAGGTTGATCCACAGACCTATGAGGTGCGCGCCGACGGCCAATTGCTAACCTGTGAGCCGGCCACTGTCTTGCCGCTGGCGCAACGCTACACCCTGTTTTAGACGCAAAACGCGGTTTTAAACGCGATATCCAGATTTAATGATCGGTCGCTCCGTGCGGCCCGGTCTGACCCGGAGGCTTTATGCTCGAAGTACATGAACGTTTAGGCATGCATTGCCACGCTGAGGTCGCCCATAGCGTGGTGCTGAGCCATGAACAGCGCGACCGCGGCCGGCTCAAGGTGGCGACACCGGAGGGCGAAGAGGTGCGCATCTTTCTTGAGCGTGGCCAGCCACTGCGGGTGGGTGAGTTCTTAAAAACCGACTGCGGCCAGGTGCTGCAGGTGGCCGGTGCCGTGGAAGCGGTGGCTCATGCCAGCTGTGATGATTGGCATGCCTTTGCCCGTGCCTGCTATCACCTGGGCAATCGGCACAGCAAGATCCAGGTGGGCGACCGCTGGCTGCGCATTAAACCCGATCACGTATTGGAAGAGTTGTTGCATCTATTGGGCCTGGTGGTCACGCATGAACAGGCCATCTTTAATGCCGAAAGCGGAGCCTATGCCCAAGGCCACAGTCACAGTCATGACTAATCCAAGCCAGACCGGTCCAGTTACGTCGGACATTGTGAGCACCGACATTGTGAGCACCGACAATGCCAGCACGGACAATGCCAGCACGGACAATGCCAGCACGGACAATGCCAGCACGGACAATGCCAGCACGGCCAATGCCAGCACGGCCAATGCCAGCACGGCCAATGCCAGCACGGACAATGCTATGACGGACATCACCATGAACATCACCACGACCAGCGCCAGCCTGTTGCGGCTGTTGCAACTGTCGAGCGTCAGTTTGCCGGTGGGTGGCTTCGCCTTTTCCCAAGGCCTGGAGTTTGCCGTGGAAACCGGCTGGGTGCGCACGGCGGAACAGACCGAAGACTGGCTGGTCAGCCAATTGCAGGAGTCGGTCGCGCGGGTCGATTTACCGGTGCTCCAGGGCGCCATGCAGGCCTTGGCCGCCGATGATCTAACCGACTGGCAAGAATGGAACGATATTGCTTTGGCCAATCGCGAGACCCGCGAGCTGCGCTTCACCGACGCCGCCATGGGCCAGGCGCTTAAACGCCTGCTCGGCACACTGAGTATCGCGATGCCGGTCAGCGCGCAACAGGATGTCAGCTTTGTCAGCCTCTTTGCCGTGGCCGCGCACAGCTGGCAGATGGCCTTCGACTTGGCGGCTTACGGTTATCTCTGGTCCTGGTTGGAAAACCAGATTGCCGCGGCCACCAAGCTGGTGCCGCTCGGGCAAACCCAGGCGCAATTGTTGTTAGGCCGCATCCAACTGGTAATACCCGAGGCCATTGCCTTGGCCGGCACACTCGATCGCGACAGTCTGGGCGGCTCTTTACCCGGCCTGGCCCTGGCCAGCAGTTGGCACGAAACCCAATATACCCGGCTGTTTCGGTCCTAGACCAAACGGCCTTCAATTTCAGTAGGAGAAAGCAGTATGAGTAAAAAACAAACCTTGCGCGTCGGTGTCGGCGGCCCAGTCGGTTCGGGCAAAACAGCCCTGTTGCGCTCCTTATGTGCGGCGTTAAAAGATCACTACAACATCGCCGTGGTGACCAACGATATTTACACTAAGGAAGACGCGCAATTTTTAACCAAAAATAAAGCGCTCGAAGCCGATCGGATTCTCGGGGTCGAGACCGGTGGCTGCCCCCATACCGCCATTCGCGAAGACGCCTCAATGAACCTGGCCGCGATCGATGAGCTGATGGCCCGCCACGGTGAGCTGGACGTGGTCTTCGTGGAAAGTGGTGGTGACAACCTAAGCGCCACCTTCAGCCCGGAGCTGTCGGACTACACCATCTACGTGATCGATGTCTCGGCCGGTGACAAGATTCCGCGTAAGGGCGGGCCGGGCATTACCCGATCCGACCTGTTGGTGATCAATAAGATCGACCTGGCCCCACTGGTGGGCGCATCACTGGAAGTCATGGATACCGACACCCAACGCATGCGCGGCACTAAACCCTTTGTCTTTTCCAACCTAAAGACCGCGCAGGGTTTGGATGCGATTATTCAACATATCATCGTCGAAGGCATGCTCGAACCGAAGGCGGTACCGGCCGCACAGGCGGTGGTCTAAGCGCCGCGAAAAAATAGCACGACTTGCAGTGACTGCTCGGCGGGGTAAAATATGGCCGCTCGCAGAAGCTGCCGTCGCGACCGAATAGTGGTAATCAATTTAATAGACATTCTTCTTAAGATGGGAGCACAGCATGAATAAAAAAACACGCATCAGTTTAGCCCTGTTGGCATCAATACTCTTGGTACCCACCCTGGCCCTTGCACACGACGGCCACACCAGTGCCACCCTATTCAATGGCCTGGCGCACCCCCTTACTGGCTTTGATCACTTGCTCGCCGCCCTGGCCGTTGGCCTTTGGTCAATTAATAGTACGCAAAAACAGGCCTGGTTGGCGCCACTGGTATTTATCGGCGCAGTGGGCGCGGGCACCTTGCTCGGCACCTTGGGGTTCACGCTGCCCTTGATGGAAACCGGCCTGGTTGCCAGCCTGGTATTTTTCGGTGCGCTGATGTTTGTGCATGCCAAAGCCAATGCTGCCGGCAGCCTGTTGGTGATTGGCCTGTTTGCCTCGGTGCATGGTATGGCGCATGGCAGTGAGATGGCCAGCAGCGCCACGCTGCTCGGCTACCTGACCGGCATTCTGGCCACGTCCACCGCTCTGCTGGTGCTCGCGCGCCTAGCCTCGATCACCGCACAGCGGCAGGTGGGCACCCTAGCGCTAAAAGTCAGCGGCGCGGCTGTTGCGCTTATGGGGGCTTTCTTAGCAACCGGCATCTAAGCCCAAAGGCTAGTAACTAACATGAGTGATAGCGGTGGTTTTGGCCTCGCCATCACTCGATCCCCGCCACCCCCGCGCCCTCACGACCAAAGCAAGCCAAACCCTTATAGACCGAGACATTGAAGCGCATAGTTATGGTGATCTGTTTCGGCCGACCTTCCTGCTCTGGTTGCAGGCCAGGGAACCCTATGCGCAAGAGATGATTGCCGATGGATTACAGGCTATAGTTACCTGCATCGACCCAACACAGCTTGACCCTGCCTTCGTCGGCTGGCCCTGTTTCTAGCCATAGGAGACTCAACATGCACGCGTCAGTGAGTATTAACATAGCCCAACCCAAGGCCGTTGTTTGGCAGGCGATTTGCGATATAGAGCATTCCAACACCATGATAAGCGCAATTCTGGCGATCGACATACTGGATCAGCCGAGTGAGGGCCTGATTGGCCTAAAGTGGCGCGAGACCCGCAAGATGTTCGGCAAAGAGGCCACCGAAGTGATGTGGGTTACCGAGGCGGAGGAGAATCACCACTACACTACCCGCGCTGAAAATCACGGTGCTGTCTACATTTCGCGCTTGTCGCTGGTGGACTTACCAACAGAACCGAAAGCGGACTCGACAGACGAGTCGACCAGCATGACCCAATTAACCATGACCTTTACGACTGAGTCCCAATCGCGTCTTGGAAAAATAATGGCGAGCTGTATGGGGTTTTTGATGAAGGGCTCGATGCAGAAAATGCTCCAGCAAGATTTGGTCGATATTAAAAACCATTTAGAACAAGCCTAACTAGATAATTCTGAATGTATTGCGACATCGAATTTAAAAACACGGATAGGAACAGATAAAATATGAGTGAGCTCGTCAACAGTAATTTGTTTTTGGTTAAGGAACACGTGGGCCTATTCAAGGCGGCCAATAACTATGATATCTATGACCCGGCCAGCGGCGAAATGATCATGCAGTGCCGCGAACCCTCCCTGGGCTTGCTCACCAAGCTATTACGCTTTACCGACTTTAAGCGCATGACCCCCTTCGATGTGCAAATATCGACCCCCGGCGGCGAACGCATAGTACGGATACAACGGGGTATCTCGCTGTTCATGTCCAAGGTTGAGGTGCGCGATCAAGACAACGTGGTTATTGGCGGCTTTCAACAACGGATGCTCTCAATCGGTGGCAAGTTTGATGTGCTGGATAAGGACGATCAGCTGCTCTGTAAGCTGGAAGGGCAATGGACCGGCTGGGACTTTTATTTCCGCAATGGCAAACAGGACCTGGCCCATGTCTCCAAAAAATGGACTGGCCTCGGCCGAGAGATGTTTACCAGCGCCGACAACTACGTATTGGAAATATACCAAGACGTGCCTAAGGATGATCCCGTGCGCAAGCTGATATTGGCTGCGGTGATGTGTATTGATATGGTGTTGAAAGAATAATCCTCGCCGTGCGCAGGCTAACAGTGAGCCAGCATTAGACCTCCTGTCCCGATAATAATAAGAGATTCTATGAAAACACAATTGCTCCCCATTCTGATCACGCTAACATTTCTCCCGCTGTCTGCGGTCGCTAAAGATACCCATGCGGTTATAGCGGCCCCGGTGGCCGACCAGGTCATGCGTGAGCAACGGACCACACTGGCCGACAATACCCTAGGGCAGGGTTTTGGCCCTCAATCCCCGCGCGATATCGATTCCCTGCCGGGGAGGAATGCGAGAGTCTTTAGCCCGGCCCCGCTGGCTTCGGAGATGAATCTGTGCAATATCCACTTTCACAAGAATGCCGAGCACAAGGGCGGCGAGTTTACCCTCTATGCGGGCAATGGCGATGGGCATGGCAACCAGAGTGGTTATCGCTATTCTGGGCAATTAAGTGATGCCGAGCGACTGCCGGTTAGTGCCTCAGTTTGCCCAAGTGAGCACGGCAGCCTCGAGTCCGGCGACACCATTGAGGTGCATTATGTGTACTCCACGGCCCAAGTTAAGCCGGGTCCTACCTTGGCGGCCTGTCTCAACGAGGCCATTGGTAACCCCCAATTGCGAGTCGAAACCCAGGTGTTGGTGCTGGTTAACGCTAACGAGGCACTTAACTTCGGCGAATTAACAGACTATGACGCGTCGCAAGGGCTTTATCAGGCGGTAAATATTCCGGCGGATACCGGTTTGCCAGTGCAGTATGCCGGTTCCACAACGGGCCCAGGCTATAACGAATCCGGTTCACCGTTTCAAGTAACCTGGAACGTCCGCCCTCAGGTGGCTAAGGTCAATATCCAGTCGGTTGCAACCTGGTGTACCGGCAATGATTTTGATGAGGATCATGGCCATGGCGTGCGTAACCTGGTGGTCAATCCCGATCTATTGTCTCAAATAGTCCGGTAAACTCTAATATCGCCTGTGGCGCCGTGCCCTGCAAAGTGGCCGGCTTCGGTCGGCCGACCCCTAGGTTGCTGAGTGAAAGATCTTTATTGTACCGTGGTGCCCGGCACAATCGCCCTGCGTTTTTTGGCAAAACCAGTCTAATTGACAGCGTCCCATATTGATCGCAGTATGTAGGGTTCACCAATGGGCATTTAGCCCGACTCTATAACTTGGCTGCAGTCACATCAGATTGCAGTTCTACCATAAATTGCAAGCTACCTTGATCTTGGAGATCTTATGTCACTTACTCAGAAGCAGGTTGGTGTATTCAAAGGAATTCTAGTCGGAGTCCCGGTTGCTTTGTGTGTGGTTTTTATTGGCGCCTATGCGAATCCTTTTGGTTTCGCTGAGTCCTCAAGTCAAGTCGATCGGCTTGGTGTTGCGATTTTATCCTGCATTATACCCGCCGTGTTCTTAGCATTTTCCATCGGCCGGCTCGCAAAACATCGATTTTTCTCCCCCGAAGATATTGATGGGGGTGGGCTAACGCACGGCACAGAGAAAGCAAATATCCTGCAATCGATCCTGCAAAATACCTTGGAACAAACATTACTCGCGACCCTTGTTTATCTGGTTTGGTCCGTTGTTATGCCGGCAACCTGGTTGTCAGTAGTGCCAATTGCGGCCCTGTGTTTTGGGGTAGGGCGCCTACTGTTTACCCTTGGCTATGCGCATGGCGCTCCTGCAAGAGCGCTCGGTTTTGCCTTAACCTTCTTTTCTTCAAACGCAATGCTCATTACGATAATCGGATATTTAATCGGGCAAATCGCCATTAGATGATAGCGGAACCGCAGATGAAAATAGTTAACGCGCACCTTGCCAATAGCATCACCGATCAAGGGATGTTAAAAGAACCGAATGCTCTGGGCTATATAGCCATCACTGCAGAGGTCGAGCTGCCTAGCATATGGTCATCGAACAGCACCAAGAAGCAGCAGCTGTTGGCTAAGCTGAAATCAATGTGTCGGGAGCTTAGGGGCTCATCTGAGGCTATTCGTCGCGCAGACATATTTGATGCTTTCATTATTCCTCCGGGTACTGCAGCGGGCAAGAGGCTGATAGAAGAGAAGTCATATAGCGTGCATGTGGCGAAGTTCGACATTGTCATTCTTATTGAATGCGCCAGTGTTGAGGAGGCCTTAGTTATAAGGGAAACGGTGGCGGTAGAAGCTATAGTAAGCTTGACCCGGCTTGGGTCAAGCTATATGGATGTTATAGTTTATAAGAACCCCAAGCGGATTGATGAGGTTAGCAAAGATACTAAAGGCGTTTTTTTGTTCAACTATTTTTATGCGCAGGACACGCAAACGTTATTAGATGTGTGGGAATATACCGCCGGTTGGTGGACAAAAAATGCCAAACTAACCAATTCAACCCCGTTGCAACCGGTGACCGCAGGGTCGCCCTATCATCTTATAAATCATTGTCGTTGGGACCGGCTTATTGACGTTTTGCCCTCGTTAATATTTAAGCCGAGCATGAAAAGATTTGTGCTCAAAAACTTTACCGAGAACAATATTGTTGCGATGCCTGTTTTATACAGGCTGGCCTAGTGACTATCTTTAATTGGATTCGCTAATAACTCATGAGCAGCGGCTTAGCTGCTTGCGGCCTTTTGCAATAAAATAAACCGATAGCTTTTGTTCTCTTTGAATTTAGTTGAATCCAAAAGATCAAGTTGTTTTGTGAGTTTGGCTATTTTTTTGCGATAGAGCCAAAATATTATTTTTTTCAGATAGGGGCGTTTGCCTTGGATCTTCTCTGTTAGGATCTCCAGTGCTAGCAAGAATTTACTGACTACATCCAACCCTAAGTCTAACGTTTTGGTGATGCTACCGGTTATATCCTGATCGGCTAGTAAACTAAATTTGCTGCTGCCAATCCTATTGATAAATTTCTTATAGTTATGACCACTCTTGCTTATTTCACCAGAGACACCGTCTAATGTGAAATAGTCACATATCATTAGCAGGCCATCTTTTTTAAGCGCCTGACTGGAATTCTCGAATATCTTATCGATGTTTATGTACTGTGAGGATTCACTCATAATAATACAATCATATCGGTCTGCGATGGAGAAGTCTTCAAAACCTAAATGGTGAAATGGCGCGTTGGTCTTCTCTGTGAAAACCTGTTTCTGGTTGATATCGGGAGACAAACCTTCTGCGTCGTAACCAAGATCTATGAGTTTCTTGGTCAGTATGCCGGTACCGCAGCCGACATCTAGGATGCTTTTAACGTTCTTGGGTATATGCTCTATTAGATAATCTTCATAGCGTTCTTGTGCTTCTTTTAACTTGCTGAAGGTCAGTTCGTCCTCAGGCAGCCACATGCCATAATGCAGTCTATCTAAGCCTAAAACTTTATTGTAAAAATTCAGTGCGCGGTCGTTTTTTTTGCTCATAGTCATCTCGTTTTTTTTATTTTCGAGTTCTAAGTATGAAAGGGTCTGTGAATATATAGTTACAAATTCAATAGTTTGTATAATGGCATATTCTGCCTGTAAGTGTAACACAGTATGTTTATCGGACGTTGCCTCGCCCGGGCTCTTTTTTTCGGGGCGGTTGGCTGGATGGTGCCGCCCTGTAGGTAGGGCAGCGGGGTTGGTCTTTTTCGGTCAGTCTGCCAATTCAATGCTTATCTGCAGAGATTTGGCACTGCCGGCGAACCATTTTTGAACATACAATGAACCCACAATTGGTGCCTTGCCCTCGCTTGGGACTTCCTTAAAACGAACGCTATTCTTGGTCTCTTTTTCGAACTCAAACTGAACCTGTTCTGTTTTCATGATGGTTTCCTAATGCTATTCGTACGGAATGGATGACCTTGACTAGAGTTCGAGATAATTGGCGATCTCAAACATGTCAGGGCGGCCTTCTTCAAAGCCAAAAAAACACACATCGCTGCGTTTATCGTCTTCAATAATACCCACTGAGAAATCACACTTATATTTCTTTGCGAAATCATAGAGCTGGTTCAATGGCTCCTTCAGTTTCTGGGCTTTACTGATGGTTAATTCTATCCCGACCTCAATAGCGCGTTTGCTAAGCGATGCCTGCTCAGCCTCCTCATGGCGATAAATGGCCTCGATGGTCGTTTTCGGCTCCGCCCAGATTTGCAGTTCCTGAAACAGGGCCTCGGCGAAATCGTCCAAATCATCCTGTTCTGCCAGCATATAGAGGTGCATCGGTGGTCCCTTTGGTGAGTTGGGGCATATGCCCGTTTATGGGTCGCAGTTTAGGCTAATTGACCTCGGCTGTGAACGTTCGCTAGCCGAATGCGTTAGCTTTATGGCTATATAGGCCCGCCTGCTCGAGGGTCTCGCCGCTGCAGGGCAGGTCAGCGGCCGTGGGCCTAGGTACCGAGTCAGGTTAGGGTTAGTGAAATTCGGGTCGTTGGCACAGGGCCAGCCAGTTATTCAGACCGGCGCTGCGATATTTCTTCTTATGCAAAATAAACGACAGGTCTCGATTGAAGTGGCGGTGCGGTACATTTAAGGGCACCAAATTGCCCCGTTTAAAGGCCTCGACCAGGGTGATCTTCGATAAACAGCCAATGCCCAAATTCGCCTCAACGGCCCGCTTGATAGCCTCGGTATGTTGCAGTTCCAGGGCGATATTCAACTTAGGCAGAATGCCGTGCATGGCGCGCTCGAAGGTTTGTCGGGTGCCAGAGCCAGTCTCGCGCAGTATCCACGGCACAGACACCAGGTCTTGGTCGGTCAGGTCGCCGTGCTCGGCCAACGGATGTTCGGCCGAGCAGAACACCACCAGTTCGTCGCGGCGCCAGTGAATGACGTCGAGTTCGGGTTCGTTCCAGGCGCCCTCGATTAGACCGATGTCCAACAGGTAGTTGCGCACCTGATGGGCGATGGCGGTGGTGTTGGCCACTTCCAATGAGACCTTGGCGTTTGGGTGCTCGCGGGTAAACTGGGCGAGGATATTGACCGCTAGGTAGTTACCGATCGACAGGGTGGCACCCACTTTGAGGTGGCCAATTTCGCTGTGTTGCCGAAAACTCAGTTCCAGTTCCCGGGCCTGTTCGACCATGGCCTCGGCTTGAGAGCGTAAGATACGCCCCAGTTCATTGAGTCGTAGGGTCTTGCCGGGCCGGTCGAACAGCTGAATATCGAACTGGCTCTCGAGCGTTTTCAGTGCTTCACTGGCTGCCGATTGCGACATCGACAGCTCCTGGGCCGCCAGACTGATACTTTCATGGTGCGCGGCGGCCAAAAATATTTCCAGCTGGCGGAGGGTAAACTTCATTATCGATTAATCCGAATAAGGTTATTTAATAATCCTGTTTTACAGATACATTAAGGTGCCGTTACAATGGAGTCAATTTAAACCTTAACGCCCTCGGGCACAGGACAAGACGTTATGGCAGCGCTGCGCAAAGAAACGGTTACCGAGGTTCATCATTGGAATGACTCCTTGTTCAGTTTTAAAACCACCCGGGATGCCGGTTTTCGTTTTAAAAACGGTCATTTTGTCATGATCGGCTTGGAACAGGACGGGGGTCGCCCGTTGATGCGCGCCTACAGCATTGCCAGTGCCAATTACGAGGAAGAGCTGGAGTTTTTCAGCATCAAGGTCGCCGACGGCCCGCTGACCTCCAAATTGCAGAAGATTCAGCCCGGGGATGAAATTGTCGTCGGTTCGAAGCCAACGGGCACGCTGGTTCTCGATAACCTGCTGCCGGGCCGCAATCTGTATCTGATCAGTACCGGTACAGGACTGGCGCCCTTTATGAGCATTATTAAAGATCCGGAGACCTATGAGCAATACGAGAAGGTGATTCTCACGCACGGTGTGCGCACCGTCGACGAACTGGCCTATCGAGATCTGATCAATGACGAATTGCCCAATAACGAATACTTTGGTGAGATGATTCAGGACCAGCTGATCTACTACCCCACGGTAACTCGCGAAGATTATGTCAATATGGGCCGGATCACCGATTTGATGGAGTCGGGTAAGTTGTTTCGTGATATCAACCTGCCGGAAATGGACCCAGAGCAGGATCGCTTTATGATCTGCGGCTCGCCCAGCATGTTAAAAGACACCTGCCGAATTCTCGACGCACGCGGTTTCCAGGAAGCCCGACAGGGTAATGTGGGTCACTACGTTATCGAACGGGCCTTTGTCGAAAGTTAAACAACAGTCTCTAGGCTAGCCCGTCTAGGCGGCGCTGGCCCAGTCCAATCCCGCCTAGGGCCAGTCTGGCTCATCCCATCCTTCCCGCTGCCAAAGCCATTGGCTATTCGACTGATCTAGCCTACCCTAAGGTCCGTACCCCAAGCCAGCAGGTAACGGGTTTGGGCGAGTTTTGCGCCAACAGGCGCCTGCCGAGCTTCGTCATACCGATCAGTGGCTTGGGCACTTGATGTTCTAGCGATTCGACCGGATCAGTACATACCCAGGGGGTTAGCATGTCGTTGCATTTGATTGAAAAATTTTACCACTGTCCATACTGTGGCGAACGGGTCAGCGTACTGGTCGATCCATCCGCCGACGCGCAAGAGCTTATTGAGGATTGTGAAGTCTGTTGCCGTCCAGTGAGTTTTTCTATTCAAGTCACCGACGAGGACGAGGTTGAGATGCAGGCGCGGCGGGAAGACGATTGACGGCGCTGGCCGTTCAGGCCAGGCCAGCATTATTGCGCGCTATTTTTTAACAAACCAGTAGAGCTTAAAGCAGGCCTTGTCTGCCAAGGCCGGTGTTTGTTTGAGCCGGTCTTGGGCCTCGTGCGAAAGCCGATGCGCGTGCGGGGTCATGCCCAGCAGATCGAAGATCGCCTGATTCGTGGGTAGATCCAATCCAAAGGTTAACCGCTCATCGTGCACCAGCTCAAAGCGATCATCCAGGTAGGCCTGATGCTTACTGACATCATAGGGGCGCACTTCCTGATAGATCAGCTGGCGCAGCGCCAGTAGGTGATCGAAGTCGGGCGTTACCATGCATACCGCGCCGCCAGGCTTGAGTACGCGCTGAAAAGGATCGCTGTCGACCCGGGAAAAAACACTGACGATGGCATCGAAACTGGCATCGGCATAGGGCGCGTGCGTGCTCGAGGCCACACTCCAATGAATGTTCTTATATTTGCTGGCTGCGACGATGGCGGGCTTGGAAATATCCAGACCGTAGCAATCAAAATCGGGATTGGCCTGAGCGATCATCTGGGTGTAATAGCCTTCTCCGCAGCCGGCGTCCCAGAGCGTCGCTTGGGCCGGCAGTTTCTCGCTCATTTGCGCACTGATCCGTTGTGCCAGCGTCTGATAATGGCCGGCCTCCAAGAAGCGACGGCGACTTTGCACCATTAGGGCATCATCGCCCGGTGCCTTGCTGTTTTTGTTTTGTGCCAGCAAGAGGTTTACATAACCTTTCTTATGCCGATCGAACGAATGGCCCTCGGCACAGCGCAGGCTGCTGGGGAGCGATTCAAGTGGCAATGCGCAGACGGGGCAACTATAGGGACTGGCCAACATGTCAGGTCCGGTTAAAATTAGGTCGCCGAGTATCGCATACTGGCCTGTTATTAGTTAGTCGAGCTTTGTGAGTCTTTTGCCACCGGGTTGGCATTCACGTAGTGCAGGTCGTTGGGCAAACGCCGATAGCCATAGAGTTCTTCGACAATGGTGTCGAGCAAGGTTAAATTTCGGTTGTCGACCGTGTTCACCAAGCGTCCGCGCTTGGCGCTGAGAATGGCCGCCGTCGCATGTTTTATCACCATAAAGGCAGTGTAACCCCGTTCTTTTAAGATTAGTGCTAACCGTCTTTTTTCCCAGTCAGAAAGCCCTTCAATAAACATAGATGCAATTCCATTGGCTACTTGTACTCAATAAAACGACCTTAAAGTATTGGTCGTCATGCGCGCCGCAGAATAGCCTGCCGACCTCCTTTATGCGAATCAGATCTCACTTTTAGGCCTGTCTTGTTTGATTTTTGTGATGTGTATCAAAAAAATTAAAATGGGTCGCACGCCTGAGCTGCAAAGGCGAAAAGACCGCGCGCATAAAAACTATCAGTGGCCCGGACGTGGGCTGTGGTGCCTGTCTGGGTTCCAGATTGGCAGGGCAAGCCAAACCGATTGGCGCGGCTTGGCTTCTGTTTAGCGGGGCAGGATAGGGACAATAGTGCTTGTATTACTGGGGCTTGGGTTTGCGGGGACCTCCGCGCTGGGCATCGGTTCGCGTTGCAATTGGTTTTTCAGCTCGATCCAGCGACTCATATATTCGGTGGCCCTATATTGATTTTGCGTCAATAGCCGGCCCCAAAAGTTGGCCTGGCGGTGTTCGCTCAGGGTCGCCCGAATTTGATCCACGCGCTCGAGAAAGGGTTGTGCAAACAGGTTCCGAGCAAAATTCTGTTCCAGAATTCGATAGCCATTGCTCTGCAACTCGGCCCAGCGTGCTGAATCGTGATAGGCGGCCGCCACCAATTGAGCAAACTCACTGGGGTTGGCACTGGGTCGATAGCCGAGCTGGCTTTCGCTCGCCATGGCCTCGGCGCCAATTGGGGTGGTCAGGGTGGGTGTCCCGGTGAGCCAGCCCTCGAGGATCTTGCCCTTTTGGCCCGCGCCAAAGCGTAGCGGCGCAAGATTGAGCCGATACTGGCTGAGCGTTGCCAGGGCATCGGCACTGCGACCCTTGATGAAAAATTGGTCTTTGCGAGCCTGCAGCTGATTCATGGCATGGTCGGCATAGGCGCCATAGACGTGCATTTCGCACTTGTTCGGCAAGAGGGGACGAAGGATCGGCCAGATAACCGTCTTCAGCCAGCGGGTCGCGTCTCGATTCGGCTCGTGCTTAAAGCCACCAATCATCACCAAATGTTCTCGAGCGTCAAAGCCCGGTTGCCTGAGTGGATCCGGTGGTGTCACCAGGAAGGGTAGGTAAAGCAGTTTGTCCCGGCTGATATGAAAGTGTTGGTGCAATAGGTCAATTTCCGTTTGGGAAATCATCACGCTGATATCGGTTCGACTGATGGCCGCGATTTCGCGCAGGGCGATCGCATTAAAGAGATCGATCGGTTGTTCACCTTTGAGCGCCGTCTCACGCGCCACGCGCAAACAATGCAGGTCACTGGTGTCGATCAGGGTCAT
>Ga0209194_1001409_pt1 | contig 15115 bp, 12 predicted proteins | sample COGITO_mtgs_1004_FD_184787 | JGI IMG/M metagenome (GOLD analysis project Ga0209194, IMG submission 184787) | Pelagic marine microbial communities from North Sea - COGITO_mtgs_100413 (SPAdes) (version 2) | ecosystem: Environmental > Aquatic > Marine > Epipelagic ...
GTGTGATTGGTAGCTGGGCAGACGTTTTGAACCGTGCCAACCTGGGTATGGAAGTAATGCACGAGCGCAACGCTCACAACTTCCCGCTTGACTTGGCTGCTGGCGAAGCTGCTCCTGTAGCGCTCACCGCTCCTGCCATCAACGCATAGTCGATTGGTTTCATCTCGTGAATCCTTACTTCAGACGCCTAGCGTTCTGATTTGAGTTTTCACATAGAAGAGCGTCTCCTCCGGGGGGCGCTTTTTTATTGGGAACTTTTATTTTTAGCGTATTTTTAGCTAAACAATCAACGGTATCAGCGGTTCAGAACGGCTTCTGGTAGCACCAGCATTGCATCACCGAAAGAATAGAAGCGATATTCATGGGCGATCGCATCTTGATAAATCCGCATCAGTCGATTCCGACCAATTAACGCGCTTACCATCATCAGTAGACTCGATTCTGGCAGGTGAAAGTTTGTAATTAAACCGTCAATGACTCGCCATTGGTAGCCCGGATAAATAAAGATATCGGTTCTGCCATTGAACGGCTGCAGCTCGCCACAGGCCGCCGCCGCGCCTTCCAAGGCCCGAGTAGAAGTGGTGCCTACTGCGATTACGCGGCCACCGCTGGCTTTCGTCTGGCGGATCTTTTCAACGGTTTCTAGCGGAACCTCGATTCGCTCCTCATGCATTTGATGCGTTTTAATGTCTTTGACTTCTACCGGGCGGAAAGTGCCGATGCCGACGTGCAGAGTGATTTCGGCTGTTTGAATGCCTTGGGATGATAGCTCAAGCAGGAGCCTTTGGGTGAAATGCAGACCGGCGGTAGGCGCTGCGATCGCACCTTTTCGCTCAGCAAACACGGTTTGGTACTGATCGGGCAAAGACTCAGATTGAGTGATGTAAGGTGGCAAAGGCACCTGACCTAAGCGATCAATCAGATCTTCGATAGGTGTTTCTGCATGAGCACCCTGCGCCTCTAGTCTCACTATTCGTCCGTTGGTCGCCTCGTCACGAGCTTCAATATAAGCTCGCATGACCGGATTGTCAGAATCGCCAAATACAACGACGCTGCCTGGTTGAAGTCTTCGGCCTGGCTTAACTAGAGCGAGCCAGCGATCGCCTTCTCTCGGCTCAATTAATAAAACTTCAGCTACACCACCACTTTGTTTTTTCCCGAACAGTCTAGCCGGAATCACTCGCGTATTATTGAGAATGAGCAAATCATTTGGCCGTAATAACTCACCTAGATTATGAAAACGCCGATGTTGATGCTGCTGGCGATTCACGACTAGCAGTCTGGCGCTATCCCTTGGAGTGACAGGATTCTGCGCAATTAGCGCGGTAGGTAGCTCATACCTGTAAGCGCTAAGCTGACTGTCCTTTTGCGGAGTCGAGGAGCTGTCTAGCACCCAGTCATCAGAAGTCGTCGCGCCGCTCTCTGGAATATTTGTATTCCCAGGTGAATTTAAAGATGAGGCTTCTGGTGGACAATGGGCCATAGCGCAATCGGGTATTCTTACAAAAGAGATTCAGACAGGGCTGCCAAATGTCAGCTAAGGTTGGTACGGTTCAGCTTAGATAGGTCTGCGAATAGAAGAGTTTTGAGCCAGTGGTTTCAAATTCATCAGCGCTGGGAAGACTGCAACACGGTCGAAAGACACTTCCCGAAGCGTCTTCTCACAAGATTACAAAGACTGTAGCCCCCCATGAAATCTAGAAAATGGAATATATTTACTATCTAACAAATGCCAGCTTAACGCTGCGCGTAGTGGAACGCTTGCTTTGTGTAACCGAACTGCCGCTAGAGTTTATGACCGTCGTCCACCAAATGAGCGGCTGGATCGTTAAAGTAAAGCTGCATGAGAGCGCCACGGCGACCGCGCAGCGAAATTTTTCAGCTTTTTTGGACGAAGTTGGCACCGTTTATGAACCCGGCGTGCGCGTCAGAATGGCGCTGTGGGGCCTGGAAATGGGCCAATCCGAACGGGACGTGATGCGGCGATACCAGGTAGCTGTGGTATCTCACGGCAAGCCTGATCGTCGAGAGATTGAAGAGTTTCGTGAACAGTTTGTAACGGGTCTGGGTTATTGTCCAGAAACCTTGGCTTAGGCATACTTAAAACGCGCCTTTCCGAGGCTTTTGGGCTTAAAAGGCATCTGCAAGGTAGGTTTGTAGCGCTAGGTATTTTGAGCTGTTGGGAACAGATAGCACCAGCTTTTGCGATCGCTCACTTGGCTCACCCGTATGGCAGCTTACTAGCGCCACGTCGAAGCGGCAGGGCAAATCGCTTAGGTGAGGGTGGCGAACTAAAAAGTAGCGAGCGGTCGTGCGAATTTTACGCTGCTTGCTGTGCGTAAGAGCGAGTAATCCGTTAGCGTCCCAGTTGCCCTGGCTGCGCGTTTTAACTTCAATAAAAGCCAGCATTTCGCAGCGCAGTTTACCGCGACCGCTCTGACCTTTGGCAATCAGGTCAATTTCGCCAAAGCGGCTGTGCCATTGCCGATGCAGCACCTGACAGTTCTGTCTGTGTAGCCAGTCGCAAACAAGCTGTTCGCCATAGTTGCCAAGCTCTTGATTGCCAAAAGCTTCAGTTTGCATCACGAGCAAAGCACTGTTGCCAATGCTAGGTAGAGGGAATAACGATAGGTTTCCCCTGCGGACTTATCGGTGCACTCTGTCTTACCGGTGTCTTATCGGTGAACGCTATAAGCCTTGAACCCAGGGAACGCTGGCCAAATCGGCGAAGTCTACGCTGCGCTCTTTTTCTAGCTCGGCAATGCGGTGCTTTTCGGCAAATATTTGCTTCTGGTACTGAGTGTGTTTGTCGGGCGTTGCTGAGAAGTCACCGCTTTCCCACAGCTTAAGCAGCAGGCGATATCGTTTTTCACACATGTTTTTTTCTAGGCAGGCGATCGCGGCTCGAATCACCAACGGCTCTCTAACCACATCTAGCTGAGTCTTATCATCTAGATACAGCAAGTGGTTGACCAAAGACAGCGGGCCAGTGGACTCGGAGGCAAAATTACGCAGGGTTTCTAACAGGCTTGGCGCCGGTTCACCGTTGGGCGCAGTCTGCTGCTCGGCTTGATTCAGCTCAAGTACCATGCGCCAGAGCGAACGATGGTGCGAGAAGCTAAAGCCCAAATCGCGCAGCTCTAGCCCGTCAACAATTTTCTGGCGATGCTCTGAACTGTGAATATAAATGCGCAGCAGCGCCGCTTCGGCTTCTTCTAAAAAGCTGCGGTTGAGAATTTGAACATCGTTGGAAGCGGGCTTTTGCTTATCGCCAGGGGTACGACGGGCGCGGCGAACCTGAGCCAGCAAGTTCTCGGCCAGCAGTGGAACAATTCGGCTGTCGCCCTGGCTAAAGATTTCGGCGCAGTGACGAATGTAGTGCGTACGGGTATCGGCGTTGGCGATGTTGCTGAGCAAACCCACCACTGCCTGCGCAGTTTTCTGGAACTGATCGGCCTGCTTAAGATCTTGACCTTCGATTAGGTTGGTGATTTGCCAGTCTAGCCAGAGAGGAGCCGATTCTACTAGCGCGGTGTAGTCCTCTACAGGGTGCGATCGCAAATAACCATCTGGGTCTTTCTCCTCTGGAATATTCAAGATACGAAGCTGCACATCGCCTCTATAGGCCATATCAGCGACTTCACCAATCGCTCGTTCGGCGGCTTTGACCCCGGCTGCATCAGCATCAAAGTTAAAAATAACCTGTTTGGATTCGGTGTAGCGCAGCAGCAGCTTCACCTGACTAGCATTTAGCGCAGTGCCCAACGAAGCAACGGCGTTCGTGATACCGGCAGCGTGAAGAGCGATTACATCGAAGTAGCCTTCTACGATAATGGCGCGATCTTGTTTAGCGATCGCACTCTTCGCCTTGTCCAACCCGTAAAGCGTCTTACCCTTATCAAACAGCTCAGTCTCTGGCGAGTTCAGGTACTTCGGCTTGGCATCAGCCGTTAGCCCTCTGCCGCCAAAGCCGATGAGCCGATTTTGGGCGTCGTGAATAGGAACGATAATGCGATCGCGAAATCGATCGTAATAGCCCCCGCCTCCCTGGCGCGGAATTACCAGCCCCGCCTGCTCAACTAGCGTCACCGGATAGCTCTTTTGCTCAACTAAATAGCCATACAGCGTCTGCCAGCCTTCTGGCGCATAGCCCATCTGAAACTGCTTAATCGTCTCATCGCTAAGCTGCCGTTCTGCGCGCAGGTACGCTAGCGCCCGCTCGCCGTCTGGCTGAAACAGCGCGTGCTCGTAAAACTTGGTGGCCACCGCCACAATTTCGTAGAGCTGCTCGCGCAGGGTGAGCTTACGCTGTAGCTCTTGCTGCTGCGCCGGTTCGGTCGTCTGCACCGGCACCTGATAGCGCTTGGCTAAATCTAGCACCACGTCCGCAAAGGAGCGCTGGTTTAGCTCCATCATGAACTTAAAAACGTTGCCCCCCGCCCCGCAGCTAAAGCAGTAATAAAACTGCTTGGACGGACTGACGCTAAAGCTAGGTGACTTGTCGTCGTGAAACGGGCACAGGCCCACAAAATCTTTTCCCTGCTTTTTGAGCACGACCTGCTCGGACACAATATCGACTAAATCAGCGCGATCGCGAACTGCTTCAATCGTATTGGGATGGAGGCGAGGGTTGCCCACAGTCGTACTCTCGTTGGCGCGATTTACCAGGTGACTTGTCAGATGACTTGTATTGTAGGCCGTTTTTGAATGCTGAGGAGAAACCAAACGCTAGGGTTAGCGGTTTTTATAAATATTGAGCCGACAATAGCGCTAGATGAGTCCTAATGAGTCCTAAGAGCAGTCCTCAGCGCTAGCCAGCTATCTGCCAGATGTCTGCCAAAATCTATTCATCTGGATCATTATCATCGTCTAATCGGCCCGGTAGCGCTTCCATCTCAGCCTTAACGGCTCTAGCCGCTGCTAAGATATCTTGCTCTGCTCCACCCAAATAGAGGCGGCCAAAACTGCCGACCGCTGAAATTTGCAGGATGTTGATAAAAGCCGCTTTCTCCGCTTCGTTGGCCGCTAACGCTGCATAGGCGGCAGGCTGACACTCCATCACATAGAGCGTTTGACCGGCCATAATCATTTGGCCGCGCCGGGTGCGATTAATCAGCTGTACGTGGTGCGCATCGAGATTGCGAATTACCTGATTGGACATCAGTTCTGGCTTGAGTGAGTCGCTTTGTCGCAGTCCTAAATAGCCTAAGATAGCGCGCCCAGCAGCTTTGACTTCGCCCTGACTGCCGTGAATTTCTAGCAGCCCGTACAGCCGCTCTACGACCTGCAGGCCAGGTCTAACCACCGCCGACTTAAGCGCCACATCGGTAATGCGGTTGATCTCAATACCGGGAGAGACCTCAATCCAAAGAGAGGCATCGCCAGGTAGGGGTAAGAATCCGATGGAAACGGTGCCGATGTAGGCCGCGTGCTGGGGCTGGAGGTTGTCTAGATAAACGTAGCTGCGAAGTTCTACACCCAAGAGTTTGTGCCGGAGGAATTGCCGGGGATTGAAAGTTTGTAAAAGCAGGGTGAAGCGGCATAAGCCAACACTCACACTAAGTTTATAGTATGCGTTGACCGGGTGGTTTGTATGGATTTGTCGTAAGAACGACATCGCTGTCTGTAGATGTACGGAACCGCGAATCGCTTCTATGAAGCGATGATGAATAAAATTGGCGAATTAGAAGGTCTATTTGAAGACTCTTTGAGGCGCTAACGAGACTTCGGCACCACATACAGAACTAGATATGTTGATATATATAGGGTACGGACATTTTCTGACTGTTTCGCCTTTGGTGTTTGGTAACGCTCGAAAATTTGGCTACTTATACGCTCGTAAGCGGTCGCATAAGCATTGAGAATATTAGAAGAGTTCCTGAATTCCGTTCTTTATTTTTAGCTATCTATTATGCGAACACGTAAAAGTTCTCAGTCTGCGGATGCTGATATTGACCAACCAAACGATTTGGACGGGGATGATATAGACATGATGTGCTTGGTTTATCCCGATGGCAGCACTAAAAACGTTTCGACCCAACAGGGCCAGTCTACGGACTGAAACATCAAAATTAGATGAGTTTTTAGATGAGATTACAGCAGATGAGATCTCAACTGACGATGCTAAAACAGCTCGGTAAAGCCGGATCGACTGACTTTCTAAATAGTTTTCTACATCGAGGCTGTCCGGTGTGCGATCGCCCCGCGCCCCAGTCTTTTTGTACCGACTGCCAGCGCCAGATACAAAATCAAATTCGCAGTCATCCTCAGACCAGCCCATCAGCTGAATCGCCATTTGTAGAATCGCTAGGCGCTTACGATGGCGTACTTAAACAAGCCATCTTATCCCTCAAGTATAAGAACAGGCCCGACGTTGCTCAGTTTTTAGGCGCTGCACTCGGCCAGCAATGGGCAAAGGCGGCGCTACCCACGACCAGGCTGTGCTACGCAATTCCCATCCCGCTCCATCACCAGCGGCAGCGACAGCGAGGATACAACCAGGCGGCGTTGCTAGCGCGTTCGTTTTGTCGAGTTAGCGAACTGACGCTGTTGGAAAATGGATTAGTGCGATCGCAAGCCACCACCCCTCAGCATCAGCTAGGCATCGAAGCTCGCCAAAAAAACCTTGAGGGGGCTTTTGAGATGGGGAAGTCGTTACGGCAGCGGCAGGCAAAAGTAAGATCTCAAAACAAACCGCTAAGCGTTGTCCTAGTAGACGATATTTATACAACAGGCGTCACCATTCAAAGTGCTGCTGCTGTCTTGAAGAGCGCTGGCATAGCGGTTCTGGGCACTGTTGTCGTTGCAAAAGCCTGAAATTAATCTGGTTAATCTGGTTAATCTGGCGTGGTTCGAGTAGCCGATGGCGTGAGGCGATCTAGCGTAGAGAAGGCGATCTGAGCGTCTAAGCCGGTAATTTGAGAGAACTGACTGGGTGTTAGTTGGTTATGCAACGATGCGATGGACGCAGGTTCTAATTGCAACTGCTTGAGCCGTTCGTGAGCTTCTGCCAAAAAGGAAATGCCTTTGCGCATGGGCACTGTTAGCCAGTTTTTCACTAAGGTTTCAACCAAGACAAGTTCGATCAAGCTGTAGGGGTATTGCGCAAGCAGATCGTTGAGGTAGGTACTGAAAGTATCTGCGTCGTTTCCGACAAGTAGATAGCTATCGACAATATGTTTTACACGCTGCTGGCCGATGCGCTGTTGTACTTCCATAGTGCTGTGAAAAGATGCCTCAAAAAATCCTATCTTTTTTTACAGACGTTCTCTCAATTTGCTTTACATAGCGCAAGATGAACAAAACCTGTCGCGATGATTGAAGACTTAATTCAATGGATGTAACGCTGCTGCTTCGTCAATGCCAGTTGATAGACCACGAGCCAGAGAGCTGGGTAGATATTGCAATTAATCAAAATGAGATTGTGGCGATCGCACCCGATTTAGCAGTTTCTGCCCAGAAGACCCTAGAAGTGGGCGGCAAGCTGGTGAGTGCGCCGTTTGTAGAGTCGCATATTCATTTGGACTCGGCGCTAACAGCGGGAGAGCCCAGGTGGAATTTGAGCGGGACGCTGTTTGAAGGCATTGATATTTGGCGCGATCGCAAGCAGAGTTTGACGATTGACGATGTGAAAGCGCGGGCCATTAAGGCGCTGAAGCAGCAGGCGGAGCAGGGAGTGCTGTTTGTGCGCAGCCATGCGGATGTGAGCGAGGAAAAGCTAACGGCGCTAAAAGGATTGCTGGCGGTACGAGAAGAAGTCAAAGATTGGATGACGCTGCAGGTGGTGGCATTTCCGCAAGACGGGCTGTATGGCAGCGAGCAAAATGAAGCGCTGATGGTAGAGGCGCTGGAATTGGGCGCTGATGCGGTGGGAGGAATTCCGCACTACGAGCTGACCAGGGAAGATGGGGTGCGCTCGGTGCACCGAATTTTTGAGCTGGCGCAAACGTATGACCGGCTCATTGATATTCACTGCGATGAGATTGACGATCCGCAGTCGCGGTTTTTAGAGGTGGTGGCAGCCTGTGCGATTCGCAGCGGGCTAGGGCCAAGGGTAACGGCTAGCCACACAACGGCGTTTGGATCCTATAACGATGCGTATGCGCTAAAGCTGATGGGGATTTTGAAGCGATCGCGCATCAACTTTATTGCGAACCCGTTGATTAACATCACGCTGCAAGGCCGAACAGATACTTACCCCAAGCGGCGAGGAGTAACGCGGGTAAAAGAGCTTTGGCAGAGCGGGCTAAACGTGAGCTTTGGCAACGACTGTATTCAAGATCCGTGGTACAGCCTGGGCACAGGAAATTTGCTAGCCGTGGCCGATATGGGGGTACATGTTTGCCAGATGACCGGGCGAAATGAGATTGAGGCTTGTTTTGAGATGGTGAGCGGGGGAGGAGCAAGGACTTTGAACTTGGGAGAGGAGTATGGGATTGCGGTCGGGAAACCGGGGAATTTGATTGTATTAGCGGCGCAGGATCGGTACGAGGCGATTTTGCGCCGTTCGACGGTGCGATATGTGATTTCTAAGGGGCGCGTTTTAGTAGAAACAGAGCCTTCTCAGACAACGTGGCATCTTTAGCGGCTTACGGCAGGATAGGCGCTGCGAGGCTTTGCTCAGTGGTCTATCATGAAGGGATGTTTTTGCGCGTTTCTACGGTCTTAATTCTCACCTATGCCTTCTTCTAAAAAGAAATCTACTTCTGATAAGTCCGCAACAGAGGCGGCTGATACTTCAACAGCAAACACGAAGAAGACAAAGGCTAAGGCTGCTAGTTCTAAAACGACCGCAGAAGCGACCGCGAAAACGACCGCAAAAACGACGAAAGCTACAGAAAAAACGCCGCGAAAATCGGCAAAGGCTAAACCGGCTGCACATCTAGAAGCGCCAGAAGATATTCGCGTCGGAAAAACGGGCGGCATTGACCTATCAGATACTAAAAACTTAATCCGTATCAGCGGAGCGCGACAGCACAATCTTAAAAACATCAGCCTCGATCTGCCGCGCGACAAAATGATCGTGTTTACCGGTGTATCGGGATCGGGAAAGTCTTCGCTGGCGTTCGATACGATTTTTGCAGAGGGGCAGCGGCGCTATGTAGAGTCGCTAAGCGCCTACGCAAGGCAGTTTTTGGGACAGGTAGATAAGCCAGATGTAGATGCCATCGAGGGCTTGAGTCCGGCCATTTCTATTGACCAGAAATCGACTTCGCATAACCCACGCTCAACAGTGGGAACAGTGACCGAAATCTACGACTATTTGCGTTTGCTCTACGGGCGAGCCGGGCAGCCCCATTGCCCGCAGTGCGATCGCTCAATTGCGCCTCAAAGCATCGACCAAATGGTGGATCAGGTGATGGAGCTGCCCGATAAGACGCGCTTTCAAATTCTGGCTCCGGTGGTGCGAGGCAAGAAGGGAACGCACCAAAAGCTGCTGTCTGCGCTAGCGGCAGAGGGCTTTGTGCGAGTTCGCATTAACTCGGAGGCTCGCGAGCTAGGCGATAATATTGAGCTAGATAAAAATAAAACCCACGATATTGAGGTTGTTGTCGATCGCCTGGTGAAGAAAGACGATTTGCAAGAGCGGTTAGTTGATTCTCTCTCTACTGCACTAAAGCGCTCGGACGGCATCGCGGTAATTAACGTACTGCCGGTAAAACAAGAGGCTCCAGAAAGCGCCAAAGAAAACAACGCAGGTCAGGCAGTGCCTGCGCCACCGGACGACATTATCTTCTCTGAGAACTTTGCTTGCCCTGAGCACGGGGCGGTGATGGATGAGCTTTCGCCGAGATTGTTTTCGTTTAACTCTCCCTATGGCGCTTGCCCGCACTGCCATGGACTGGGCAATTTGCGGCGGTTTTCGGCTGATTTGGTAGTGCCCGATCCGAAGTCGCCGGTCTATGCTGCGATCGCTCCCTGGTCAGAAAAAGACAACACCTATTACTTCTCTCTTCTCTATAGCGTCGGTCAGGCGTTTGGCTTCGAGCTTCAGTCCTCCTGGGAAAGCCTCAGCAAAGATCAACAACAAACCATTCTCCACGGCTCCAAAGAAAAAATCTATATCGAAACAGATTCTCGCTACGGCAAAAACAAAGGTTATCACCGTCGCTACGAAGGTGTGCTGCCTATGCTTCAGCGGCAGTATCAAGAATCTTCCTCAGATGCTTACAAACAGAAATTAGAAAAGTATCTAATCGATCAGCCCTGTGAAGTTTGCCAGGGCGCTAGGCTGAAGCCAGAGTCTTTAGCCGTCAAAATTGGGCCATACAACATTAAGGATTTTACCAGTGTCTCTATTCGAGACTGCCGCGATAGAGTTTACGAACTTGTCGGTGAGAACGGCGAAGCCCCTCAGCTTAGCGCCCGCCAGATTGCCATTGGCGAACTTGTTCTCAAAGAAATTAAAGCCCGCCTGACCTTTTTACTAGACGTAGGTCTCGACTATCTCACGCTAGATAGAACCGCTCGAACGCTCTCCGGCGGCGAAGCGCAGCGCATTCGACTGGCCACCCAAATTGGCGCAGGACTCAGCGGCGTTCTCTACGTGCTAGACGAGCCCAGCATTGGTCTACACCAAAGAGACAACGATCGCCTGCTAAAAACGCTCGATCGATTGAAAGGACTCGGCAACACATTAGTCGTTGTAGAACATGATGAAGACACCATGCGAGCTGCTGATCACATTGTAGATATCGGGCCAGGTGCGGGGATTCACGGCGGACGCATTGTTGCACAAGGCCAATTAGAAGACATTCTAAACGCCGAAGAATCTCTTACTGGCGCATACCTATCGGGCCGTAAAAAGATTGAGACGCCCACCGAACGTAGACCCGGCAATAGCCGCAGCCTCCAAATTCGCAGCGCCCATCGCAACAACTTGCAAAATATTGACGTAGACATTCCTTTGGGCAAATTTGTCTGCATTACCGGCGTGTCGGGTTCTGGAAAGTCCACGCTGATTAACGATCTGCTGTATCCTGCTATTCGCCACTTCTTTGGCAGCAAAGTCCCTGAGCCCAAAGAGATGGAACCGATTAAAGGGCTTAAAGCGCTGGACAAAGCCATTGTGATTGACCAGTCTCCGATTGGCCGCACGCCTCGCTCGAACCCGGCTACCTACACCGGCATCTTCGACGTGGTTAGAGATCTCTATACCGAAACCATCGAAGCCAAAGCGAGAGGCTATAAGCGCGGCCAGTTCTCTTTCAACGTGAAAGGCGGACGCTGTGAAGCCTGCGGCGGACAGGGCGTAAACATCATTGAAATGAACTTTTTACCCGACGTGTATGTAGAGTGCGAAGTGTGTAAAGGCGCACGATACAACCGGGAGACGCTTCAGGTGAAGTACAAAGGCAAGAATATTTCTGACGTGCTGCATACCACCGCTGAAGAAGGGCTAGGATTCTTTGAGAATATTCCGAAGGCAGCCAGTCGATTGCAAACCATGGTAGACGTAGGACTAGGATACGTTCGATTGGGACAAACGGCCCCCACGCTCTCGGGCGGGGAAGCGCAGCGGATGAAGCTAGCTAGCGAACTCGCTAGAAGATCTACAGGAAAAACGCTCTATCTCATCGATGAACCCACTACCGGCCTGTCTTTTTACGATGTGCACAAGCTGTTAGACGTGGTGCAGCGTCTGGTAGATAAGGGCAACTCTGTGATTATGATTGAGCACAACTTGGATATGATTCGCTGCTGTGATTGGGTGATTGATTTAGGGCCGGAAGGGGGCGATCGCGGAGGGCATATCATTGCCGAGGGTACGCCAGAAGAAGTCGCCGCTGTAGAAGGTTCTTATACGGGCCAGTATTTGAAGGAGGTGCTAGCTCAGCATCAACCGCAGGGTTAGCAAAACACTTGATCTCAACCGGCGAGAAGCTCACCTTTCATCACCGTTACCGCCTGACCACTAATAAACACCCGATCTGATGGCTCATTAGAGTTGTTGTACTTTACTCGAATGACGCCGCCTCGCGCAGAAATCTGCCGGGCCGTCATTTCAATTTTGTTTAGCTTCTCCTGCCAATAGGGTGCTAAGGACGCATGGGCAGAACCCGTCACAGGATCTTCGTCGATACCCACGGCTGGGCCGAAGTAACGGCTGACAAAGTCGTAGTCTTCACCATCGGCAGGAGCAGTTGCAATCACGCCTTGCACGGGCAGCTTCTTCATTTCGGCAAAGTCTGGCTGGAGTCCGGCCAGCGCAGATTCTGACAGGATTTCGACTAAGTAATTAACATCGTTTTTGCTGACGGCGCGAATGTTACCGCCGCAGCAGAGCGCTTTGATCAGCTGCGGTAGGACATGGCTAGCGGTTTGAACCGGCTGGGCTGGAAAGTCCATTTCGATCCAGTCATCGTTTTTGCGGGCGCTGAGCCAGCCGCTTTTAGTTTGAAACTTCGCGACTTCAGTGTCTGATAGATGACCTTCGCTCCAAAGAACGTGGGCACTCGCTAGCGTGGCATGGCCGCACAGATCGACTTCTACAGCAGGCGTGAACCAGCGCAGGCTATAGCCACCTTCGATCGGGTGCAAAAAGGCGGTTTCCGAGAGGTTCATCTCTAGTGCGATCGCCCGCATCAAATCTTCTGCTAACGGCTGGTTGGTCACGCAAACCGCCGCCGGATTTCCTGCAAAAGGCTGGTTCGTAAAAGCGTCTACTTGAATGACGGTTAGGCTCATGGGGTGGCTCCTGCAGGTGGGGTCTCGAATGCTCTAAATCTTACCGTTAGCGACGTTGCTCTAACCAAGCACTTACGGCTTGCTCGGAGTAAAACTGATGTAGGGTATCGGTTTGAGGGTCGTATACTATCCATCGCAAGGTGCCATCTATGTACTTGGGTCGAATCGCTATTTGATTTTGTCCCGTCAGAAAATCCAACAGCGCGATCGCCCACTGCTTGATCCCAGGCTGAACGTCTTGATGCTCGATAGGAAGGAGTTTAGCTCGGGCGATCGCTTGAGAAAGCTCTGATTCTAAAGCGCCACTGCGTAAAAGAGCGTAATCACTGGGATGGTTGAAACCACTGCGAAAGCTAGAATTCATAAAAATGCCTGGCGCAACGTTTTTACTATCGCGGTTTTAACAGCGGCTGAGAAGGTACGCATTGGACGGGTTTGACTAGACCAGTTAGGAAATACTTAAGTGGTCTAGCTAAACTTAAGCGAACTGTACTAGAGCCGTCGTGAGGTAATGAATTAGGCTCAAAGCAGCCGCATTTTAAGAGTCGATGAAAATTCCGCTAGATCGTCAGGCTAAGCAGCCGATTTATTTGCAAATACGCGATCGCATTCAACAGCTCATTCACAGCGGCGGTCTGCCTTCGGGTGCGCAGCTCCCGTCTATTCGCAGCCTTGCTCAAACGGTTAAGGTCAATAAGCTTACGGTGCTAGAAGCCTATAGCATTCTCGAAGCGGAGGGCTTAGTGCAGGCCAAACGCGGCTCTGGATACTTCATCAATCCGCCCGAGCTGCGAGTGCCTGCGCCGCAAAATCCTCTGCCACCCGCTTCTTTTAATCCCACTCAAGAAGTGGTTATTCCTAGCAGCGGCGGCAACTCTTTTCCTGAAATCTACTACGCCACCCTTAATTCTCACAGCTGGCCCGACACCATTGACTTTAGCAGAGGCGAGCCGCGACCCTTTGGCGTAGAAGATTTGCGACGGATTGCTCGCAGGGCAATGAAAGATTCAGATCTATTTTTTCAACGGACTCATCCCAAAGGAGATCTCTCTTTACGCGGACAAATCTCTCAGATTTTAATTCAACAGGGGCTAGAAACTAACGCAGACAACCTGATTGTGACCAGCGGTTCTATGCAGGCGCTGTCGCTACTGGCCGAATACTTTATCTCGCCAGGCGACTGGGTTGTGGTAGAAGCGCCGACTTATCACGGGTTTCTCTCCGTTTTGCAGCAGCGCGGCGCTCAGATTATTGGCATTCCGATGACGCCAGAGGGCATAAACTTAGCGCTGTTGGCTCAATACTTGCAAAGCCATCGGCCCAAAATTATCTACACTATCAGCACCTTACACAATCCAACTGGAATCACAACGTCTGCTGACCATCGCAGACAGTTGCTAGCGCTAGCCGAGCAGTTCGACTGCATCATCATCGAAGACAATGCGTACGAACCGCTGAGCTTTGAAGCCACGCCGCCACCGATTAAAGCCTTTGATACTCAAGATCGGGTGATCTACGTTGGCACATTCTCTAAAACCCTGATGCTGGGGTTAAGAGTCGGCTATATGGCGATTACAGGAGAACAGAATAAGGCGTTAACAGAGCGCAAGCTACTGCACGATTTTCATATCTCGAATGCGTCTCAGGCGATTGTAAAAGAATATTTGTCTTCGGGGCACTATCGCCGGCGGTTAGAGAAACTCAAGTCTTTGCACCGCGATCGCCGCGACTATATGGTGAGCGCCCTGATCAGGCACTTACCTGAAGGCGTCACCTGGACAGTCCCCGAAGGCGGCACCTTTCTATGGATTCAGCTGCCTGACCAGCTTTTGGTAACCGATATATCGACTGCGCTAGCTGAGCAAAAAGTACTAGCTGCCTCGGGTGCGGCCTTTTTCCCCAACCAGCAGGGCTATCCCGCGCTGCGGCTAAATTTTTCGCTGCCGCCCGAAGAGACAGAAAAAGGCATAGGAATATTGAGCGATATTTTGCGATCGCACCTAAACTCCAATCCCTAGACTAATAGCTCACATCAACTTCGATATAGCTTTGATCTCTCGGTAACCAAAGTGGTACTCAAGGCAAGCTATCTCAAACAAGAGTTTGCGACGTCAAAAGCTACTACCACCCTAAGTACAGGGCAAAAAGCGAACAACTAAGCAAGAGTCTTACTGTTGCTGACATTAAATAGCGTCGTTGGCGGCTCTTATCCATCAGCTAGTGAAGCTGCCGCTGTTTGATAAAACGTTCAGCCGGAAGTTGTTGCAGATCAGGCAAGCCAAATTGATAGCTCTCTTTTAATAGACCTCTTGCATAATAGGATTCATGGTAGTTTTGTAGACTTTGGTTCACTGTTTCCCTCACAGACAGATGAACTACGAAGCCAGCCAAGCCCTCAGCCTCAGCCAGTTTAAGCGTCGATTCGGTG
>Ga0209194_1001417_pt1 | contig 15031 bp, 13 predicted proteins | sample COGITO_mtgs_1004_FD_184787 | JGI IMG/M metagenome (GOLD analysis project Ga0209194, IMG submission 184787) | Pelagic marine microbial communities from North Sea - COGITO_mtgs_100413 (SPAdes) (version 2) | ecosystem: Environmental > Aquatic > Marine > Epipelagic ...
AACCTCCCCAACTTGGCTCTGGCGAAAGCTGGGGCCATTTTTTTAACAGGCTGGCAGATGAATAAAACGCTAATGTTGGACATGACGGAAGTCGACGAGGAGACCGTCGACGACGCGGTGGACTACTTTCTGGAGATCGTGGAGGATATGCTGGAGGAGGATGTGAGCCTGACGGAGGTCTTGGTCTCGCTGGGGCAGGCCGCTGGTCACGTTGCCGACATGCTGGAGAACAAGGGGCGTCTGCATTGACTGTGACGTTGCCTGTGCCACCGTTCGAGCTGCCGCCAAAGCCGCGTGAGCTTACCGCTGCGCCGTCGTCACGCATGCTGGCCGTGCGCAAGATTGACGCCAGCCTGATCGGCGACGAGGGCGGTGACTTCATTGATCCGATAGACGGCGATGAGGTGCCGATGGGCAAGCGGAAAGACTGGGTGATACCCGAGCCGAATGAGTAGGGTTCAGAAAGGCGAGATATCTGAACCCTAGTGTGCATGAGCGCACCGAAAGCGCTCTGCGGCGCATACGGCTCAGCACAGGCGCACATGCGCGTGACATAGGTCCAGATTGAGAGTCAACATAGGTCCAGTTGGTGGCTGCTGCACTGCAGCATTTGTAGGCAGATGCAACTTAAAGGTAGTGTAAAAAGCTAAGTGACTGTAAACATTGTATAACTTATTTAACATAATGAGCGTTATGCGCCTTTCTCCATGATCCAGGCGTCATCCTGGCCAGCGGAGGTGATCAGACCCCCACCCGGTCAACTTTTCGGCGGTGCGTGTGCATGTATGTTCGCACACACACCACCGCTAAAAAAAAATTGAGTTTGACAGCATGCGTTTTCGGGGGGTAGTCTCAGGGGGTGGTCGGCAGCATTGCAGTACCCCGACCACCTGATAGGCATAACTGTAAGGAGTATAGCCATGACTATTTCGATAGAGCAGCTTCACGAAAACCTCAAGTATAACCCAGCCACAGGCAGGTTCACTTGGCGAAAACGTGCTGAGACTTACCCGTTGCCGCTGCCATCCATCCGCAGGTTCAACACTACGAGGGCCGGCAAGCAGGTTTTTGAGGAAAGTCACAACGGCTACTACCGCATGGAGTTGCTTGGTAAGCGTTACAAGTCTCACCGAGTGGCGTGGGCTATGCATACGGGCGAGTGGCCCGCCGACCAAGTCGATCACATTAACGGCGACAAAGTGGACAACAGGATTGAAAACCTGCGTGAAGCGACGCAGACGGACAACTCGCGCAACACGAAGATACCCGCAAACAATATGTCAGGCGTCATCGGTGTACATTGGGATAAACGTATGAGGCGCTGGGTTTCGCAGATCAAAGACTTAAATCAGCAGATTCACCTCGGAAGTTTTACCGATTTCGACGACGCCGTCGCAGCCCGCGCAGCCGCCGAAGTTAAATACGGCTACCACCCCAACCACGGCAGGCCAGCCCTTGCTTAAAACGCCACCCCGCAGTAAAATTTTGAAAACTGGAGAAAACAAATGGCTGGCAAGGCGCTGAAGAGACGCATCCTGAAGGAAGTCACCGATAACGGGGGCGTTGACTGGCTGTATGACCAGATCGCGTCTGGTGTGACGGTGGCAGAGCTGGCGCGGCGTTACGAGTGTTCGCGCAGCTACATCAGCCGCTCCCTGAATGAAGTCCCCGAATACAAGGTTGCATTGGCGTCTGCACGCGAGGAGGCTGCCGATGCATTGGTCGAGCAGGGTTTGGAGATGGTGGACAAGCTGGACGGCAGCAGCACGACGAACGAGATTGCCGCCACACGCGAGAAGGTTAACTGGCGCAAATTCATGGCTGGCAGCTTGAACCAAGGCAAGTACGGCACACGGCCGCAGACCAACGTGACGCTGAGCATTGGCGACCTGCACTTGGACGCGCTGCGAAAGGTGAACAGCCAGATGGCTGAAATTGAGGCGGAGGATCGCGCACGAGAGCAGGCGATTGACGCGGATTACAAGGATGTGAGCGATGAGTGAACCGAACCCGCTAGAGGATTTTGTCCGCGAATACCGCGACGACCCCGTTAAATTTGTCAAAGAGGTTCTCGGCGCTACCCCACTGCCGTACCAAGCTGAATTTCTGGACGCACTGGCTGGCGGTGAGCGCAAGATGTCTGTGCGCTCTGGACACGGCACTGGTAAGTCGACGACGGCTTCGTGGGCCATGCTGTGGTACGTGCTGCTGCGGTTCCCCAACAAGGTCGTCGTGACGGCGCCCACCAGCGGCCAGTTGTTTGACGCGCTGTTCGCGGAGTTGAAGCGTTGGATTAACGAATTGCCGCCGCAGTTGAAGCCGATGTTGACGGTAAAGTCTGACCGGGTTGAGTTGACGGCGGCCCCGTCGGAGGCGTTTATCTCTGCGCGGACGTCGCGGGCCGAGACGCCGGAAGCGCTGGCTGGGGTTCACAGTGAGAACGTGCTGCTGGTCATCGACGAGGCGTCTGGTGTGCCTGAGAAGGTCTTCGAGGCGGCTGCGGGTTCGATGTCTGGCCACGCGGCGACGACGATCCTGCTTTCCAACCCGACGCGATCCAGCGGCACGTTCTACGAGAGCCAGACGCGACTTGCGGGAAGCTACTGGACGCGGCGCTGGTCGTGCGTGGACAGCCCGTTGGTCAGTGACGAATTTGTCGACGAAATGCGCCTGCGTTACGGCGAAGACAGCAACGCCTTCCGCATCCGTGTGCTTGGCGAGTTTCCGCTGGCCGATGACGACACGATCATCCCGTTCCACCTGATTGAAAGCGCCACCCAGCGCGACATCGAGGTTGACGAGCAGGCGCAGGCCATCTGGGGCTTGGACGTGGCGCGATTTGGCTCGGACAAGACGGCGCTGGCCAAGCGTAAGGGCAATGTGATCACCGAAGTCAGCAGTTGGCAGGGATTGGACTTGATGCAGACGGTGGGTCGCGTGAAGGCAGAGTACGATGGCCTGCCTCTGTCTTTGCGGCCGAGTGAGATACTGGTTGACGTGATCGGCATGGGCGGTGGCGTAGTTGACCGACTGCGCGAGTTGAGTTTGCCCGTGCGTGGCGTGAATGTGGCCGAAAGCCCGGCGATGGGTGACACGTACATCAACCTGCGGGCGGAGTTGTGGTTTAAGATGCGCGGCTGGCTCGAACAACGCAGCTCCAAGCTGCCTAAAAACGAGCAACTTATTGCAGAGTTGGCCTCAATCAGGTATAGTTTCGTCAGCAGTGGCAAGATGAAGGCTGAGAGCAAGGACGACATGCGAAAGCGCGGCCTACCCTCTCCTGACCTTGCCGACGCCGTCTGCCTCACGCTGGCCTCTGATGCCATCAGTGCGAATGGCGGCAAGATGTCAACTTGGGGCAAACCCCTGAAGCGAAATTTGAAGGGGATAGCCTAATGTTTGGTTATGACAGCGTCGGCGACATGTTTGACGGCGGAGGCGCTGGCAGCTCTGGCTCTAGCTTTAGCGGCGGCGGCCCTATCAGCTCAATCTCCAACATGGTGGCCGATCCTCGCGGCAGTCGAGGCTCTGAGGGCCAAATGCGGCCACAGGGTCGACCAGATATGCAGCAAATGGCGGCGCGTCAGTCGCAGAAGCCGAATTTCCTGCAAGATATGTTTAACGGCGGCGGTATGGGCGCGTCTGGTGACAAATTCCAAGGCGCTGGCGGCTACAGCGGCCTGCTAAACCTATTCGGCGTGAAGCCAGCCGGCGCACAGGATCGCGGCACGATGCAGTCCTACATGGAGGCGCTACAAGCTGCCTCACAGCCCGCAATGCAGCCACAGGCACCCTACAGTCCACAAATGCAGCCACAGCCCTCTACGCAGCCTTCCACGGCCACCTCCGCGGCACCTTCGTCCGTCGCCACCTACCCGCTGTCTGACTTCTACGACTTGTGGCGGCGTATGCGGGAGCAGGGCATCCAGCCGGGCTACCGCCCGCAGCCTTATGTTGGAGCGCGATAGATGGAGCAAATTTACCAGAACTTCATCAACCGCGGCCTATCTCCTGATCAGGCGCGGGCCAACGCCTACGCAGCATCCAACGCGCTCCCGCTGCCACACGACATCCCAAATTACACTGCCCCCGGTCAGGTTGACACGTTCGGCGACACTGCCGCCGAGATGATGCGCGAACCTTGGTCGCAGGCGAAGGCTGACTGGTCGCAGGCTGGGCTAAGTGGCTCCGGCCTGTTGGCTGGCGGATCGGCGGGATTGAACACTCTACTGGCGGGCCTCGGCGGCGGCGCGGGTTTGCTGTCTGAGGCTATGCCCGACATTGGCGGCCGTGGCGCAGACAATAACGAACTTGCATTTGCGCGTGACTTCATGGGCTTCGGTGACGCTTACGCAGGCGCTGGCCTTGGTCGCGGCGTGAACGCGTTGGACGATCTTGTTGACGCAGGCGCAGACGGGCTGGCCTATGCTGGCCGAGGCGCTGCCGATTTGGCGCGCAGAATTGAGATTGATCCGAACGCAGTTGGCTCTATGGGCGGAAATATTCGCTTGCGGCCACAGGCTGGCACCTTGCGCCTCCCATCCGGCGAAACCGTGCCAATGCCGCGCAAAATGACTGAGGTTCCATCACTCAGGCAGATGCCGACCGAAGATGCTATTGCCTTGGCTCGACAGGAGCCGCACATCATGCCAGCAGGCAAGGGGACAGAAGGCGCATTTATCGGCGGGCCTCGCAACTTCCGGGGCATGGAGGATTTGATTGCCCAGCGTGATTTCCTAGATAGCCAAATCGCAAGAGGCGCAGAGGCTGGCGATTGGTACAAGCGATACAACGATGACATCACCCGCGTGACGGGTGGCAACGAAATCGACAATACGTGGATGGCGAACAAAGAGGGGCAATATTCCGCGGGGGTGTCACCTGACTCTGAATTGCAATTTTCCTTACGCGACACAAACTCAGCCATTGCCTACGATGGTCAGCCAGTAAAAGCTGCGCGACCGGCACAGCAAGCGGCAACGATGCGGGCTATTGCGGCCAACGACCCATCGCTGTTTCAGCTTGGCGAGAAAACAGGCGAATACGCAAAGCGCATCAATCCAAACAACACCATGTTGGGTGATGTTGCCACAGGCGTGAATGACTACAGGCACGCTCGCAGCCTCGGCTTCACAGAAGTAGACGGATCACCACAAGCAGGCGCATTGGGTGGCCCCAGCCACGTCTGGTCTGATTATGAGACGGCACTAGCCGCAGATCGTGCCAGTGCGGCTAATCTCGGCGGCAGATCGGACTGGACAGGGCCGCAGACGCAGGCCGCGCCTTGGGTGGCGCAGAAGGCTGACGACTATCGCGGGCGCCGCCTGCCGTCATACACCGCAGCAGCAAAGGCAAGACTGGCGGATGCGGGTATAACAAGCCCAACACCAGAGCAGCTTGAGGCGGCGATTGACAGAGAGGCGTTTAATTTCGCAAATAACACGATTGGCGATTTTTACCCGAAGCACACTGCCAACGCGACGTATGAGGTCCAGCCATATGTTGACGCGGGGCATCTACCGGGGCTTTTGTCGGACCCGGCTGCCGCTGCAAGATATTCCGCCGACCCGCGTGCATCTTGGGCGACGGCCCCCGGTGGGCGTGACGCTCTCTATGCTGGGACGCGATTAGGTGACACTGGTGAGGCCATCAGAACGCTGCCCACTGTTCAAGCACAGGGTATTTACACGCCGCCAAATGGGGTGACGGAGTTCAACCGCGCAGAGGTCGCAAGACCGCTTGTCGCCTTTGAGGGAGAGTCAGGTAAGCGGGGCATCGACGCCGCCAGTGCTACAATTTTGGATGGAAACGAAGCCACCCGCGCTTATATAGACGTCCAAGGCGCTGGGGCATGGAATAAGCCGGTGATGGGCAACAAGACGGGAGGGTCACCTTCTGTTGCCGCAAGCGTGCGTGGCGGAGGGCTATTGTCCCCGGAGCAGGTGCAGCAGGCGCGTGAAATCAGCGGTAGATATGGCCTGCCTGATGTCGTGGACAACAGAAGCGGCCTACTGATGACTAGCTTCGACGACGCAAACGTCTACGGTCCGCCACGCCCGGCAATGAAGGCTGCGCAGTTTAAGAAGATGGCAAAGGAGTTAGAGGGCATTGCTATATTTGACGACGTGCAGCGGGCATCAGTGAGCAGCGGCTATCAGTCCATGTTTGAAATGGGCGCTGATCAGGGGTCTGGTGCCGTAACGCGTCAATACTTGGACGCGATGGACGCGCTGCCAGCAGGCACTCGCAAGGCTATTGATAACAACCCATACATCGCTGAAGTGGCGTTGAATAAGTTGGAATTGGACGAAAGCCTCGCGGCCCGCCTTGGCGGAACACGCGAGGACGTTCAGAATGCCCGCAGAATCATCGGCGAAGGCCCGGGCTTTTTGGGCCGTCTTCGGACGGCTGTTGGGGCTGGTGTGGTTCTTCCAGCGATTGCGGCGTTTGTGGTATATTCTCCCGCGATGCAAGAGGGGTCACAGAAGAATGGCGCGTAAACTGTCTAGGCGTCCCATAGCCCTTCTGCTGCACCCAACTTGGCGCACGTCCTGTCCATATTCTCATCGTGGCTCTCCTTTCGTTGGCTCACCCATAAATGATATAGAAAGCATTGCGAAGGAGCAATACTAAATGCCAATCACAACCTACACCGAGCTAAAGGCAACAATCGCCGACTGGCTCCTGCGCGACGACCTCACGGCGGTCATCCCCAGCTTCATCTCGCTGGCGGAGGCTGACATTGCTCGCAGCGTGCGGCACTGGTTGATGGAGCGCAAAGTTCAGACTACGATTGACGAGGGTTACGAGTTTCTCCCCGACGACTGGCTGGCCACGATCTCGCTGCGCCACGCGACGGGTGGGGAAATCAAGCAAATTGGCGTCACCGACATGGCCGACCTTGCGCAGCGCGGCGCGACTGGCAAGCCTGCATACTTTCGGCACGAGGCTGGCCGCATTGAGGTCTACCCGGCGCCCGACACTGGTTACGACGTTGATCTGGTCTATTATGGTCGCACACCCGCCCTATCCGACGCAGCACCGACGAACTGGCTGCTGACCAATCACCCCGACATTTTGCTTTACGGCAGCCTGCTGCAATCGGCTCCATACTTGAGCGATGACGCAAAGGTATCGACGTGGGGCAGCCTGTATTCAAATGCGGTGCAGGCGCTCCAACGAGACAGCGACGCAGCCCGCTTTAGCGGACCATTACGCATGAGGATCAAAACATGACGACAACAACTTGGACGCAGACGGCGGGCATGGATAGCGGCTCTGACAGCGACACAGTCCTTTCATACGCCGAAGCTGCTGCACTTGAGGCTGAAGCCGCCGCCGCGTCTGCCGCAGCCTCCAGCATCTCCGCAAACGCATCCGCTGCGTCTGCTTCTGCGTCGTCAGCGTCTAGCACGCAGTCGAGCGGGTTTGCTGGGCAGGCAGAGGCAAGCGCCGTCGCCGCAGCCGCCTCCGTCGCCAACCCTAATATAGCAACAGTCGCCGGCTCCATCTCTAACGTGAACGCGGTGGGGGCGAGCATTGGCCCGGTCAACACAGTCGCCGGTGGGTTGGCTGACGTGACTACAGTCGCCGCCGGGCTGGCTAACGTAGGCACGGTGGCGGGCATCTCCGCCGACGTAACGTCCGTGGCTGGCATTTCTGGCAGCGTCACGACAGTTGCAGGCATGGGTGCCAACATCACGAGCGTGCTGGCCGACGCAACCGACATTGGCACCGTTGCCGGCAGTATTGCAGGCGTAAACAGCGTTGCCGGCAATTTGCCTGCCATTACCGCCGTCAACGCGCTGTCTGCTGACATTTCAGCCGTAGTCGCTGACGCAGCCGACATCGGCACCGTCGCGGGGATCGCGGCCAGCGTGACTGCGGTTGCGGGTGCGCGTGATGACATCCTTGAGATCACCTCCGGCAACAACCTTTTGAACGTTGGCTCAGTCGCCGGGATGTCTGCCCAGATTCCAATTGTTGCTGGTGACAGCAGCGAGATCAACACTCTGGCGGCCATTACGTCAAGCGTGCAGACTGTTGCTGGCATTTCTGCGGACGTGACTTCCGTCGCCGGGGCGTCTGGTGATATTTTGACTGTTGTCGGATCACTCAGCAGCGTTAACACAGTTGCCGCCGAGATTGACGCGCTTGTTAGCATTGAGGGTTCTGTCGCCTCTGCAAGCGCCTCCGCTGCTACGGCTGCGGAAGATGCTGCTACCGCCGACTCTGCTGCCACTCAGGCGGCGATAGACGCAGCACAGGTTGCGGCAGATAGAATTGTAGTTGCTGGCAATGCTGCATCAACAAGCGCTGATGTCGTAACGACAGCGGCTAACGCAACTGCTACGGCAGCAGATCGGGTTCAAACAGGTCTTGATGTAATTGCCACAGCGGCTGATGTTGTATCTATTGCTGGCAGTGAAGCTGCTACAGCAGCAGATCGTGTTCAAACAGGTCTTGACGCAGCGGCGACAGCGGCTGATCTGGTGCAGACAAGTGCAGATGTTGCTGAAGCTCAAGCTGCTGCCACTCAGGCGCTGGGCTACCGTGACACTGCAAGCCTACACAAGCTGGCCGCTGAAGCTGCTGCTACATCGGCAACCAACACTGCCGCAGCCCTCACTGGCTTAGACCTGTCAGCCATTGCAGCTACCAAGGCTGTCACAGCCGTTGACGTGTTCGTCTATGATACCTCGAAGGACAGTGACGGCGGTGCATGGCGTAAGCGCACACAAGGCACAAGCTGGTATCAGGAGGCCTTGAACACTGCTACTCGTGGTTCTCGTCGTGAGTTCCCTGCTGTTGCTGTGATTGTGGCTGAAGCTGCTAAGGTCACGATCTACGATGGTGATGATCCAAGTCTGCCGATGTGGATGGTTTTCACTGGGGGTGTCGGTGCTTCTTGGGTTACGTCATCCTATGCTGTCCTATATAGTGTAGCATCAAGTGTTTCAGCTACAGATGGCAAGATGCTTATTGGCTTTGGCAATGCGTCACTAGGAGGAGCATCGCTAATAGATTTTATATCTGAAACAGCTAAATTATACTCTGCGTATGGTGGTAGCGGCAGATTAGTAGCGACTAGTATAAAAGACCGAAACTTAACAAGTAACCCATCACCTGTGGTGTCGGGGTACGCTATCGTAAAAAATACAGTCAACGATGTAGCCATGACCGTGCTACCCAACGCCCCTATTGATGCAGCTACTGGGCTTCCTGTGCCTACGATTGCAGTGGCGACTGAGGGTGGCGTGAGTGTTATCAAGGATGATGGGACTGTTGTTGATATTACCGCCAGCCATAGTTCATATACCTCTAGTTCAGATGTAACATTTTCTGAAACAGGGGCGTTAACTTTAACGCTTGGTCACCCAACTTCTAGTTTCAGTTATAATCAGTTTTATGTGTTTTATACAATTCCATCAGCAGATAACATACTGACATTAAACACAAAAGTAGGAACTACAGCAAATGCAGATGAGCAGTATTCATTTTACTTGTCTGCACCTACCGATCTAAAACTCTCAAGAAATGCGACGACTTATACCTCTGCGACGGGTGTGACTAACTTATCTGATAGGTTAGCCATATCTTTGACGGGAAATTCTGGATTAAGCGTCATAAAATATGACAAAGTAACGCCATCTAATGGGATGTCTAGTAATATAACAAGTAAATACAACACAGGCTGGATGAACGGCGACATCAAGGGTGCCTTCCTGTCTGACACCGACGACACTGACTTGGTGGGTGGTGTCGAGTTGGTTACGAATGGCACGTTTGATACTGATGTAAGCGGGTGGACTGCTGGCAGTCTCACTAGCGGTGGCTCAACTCTGTCTGTTGATACGAACCAACTTAAGGTCTTAAACACTGGTGTTAACGGGACGGCATACCAGTCGTTCTCCACTGTTTCTGGTAGCGTTTATACATTTAGTGTGGATGTGAATTTCATAACTAATACTTCCTATGCTCTTAGAGTAGGAACAACGCTTAATGGGTCTCATTATCTGAACGGTTCTAAAAACACCGGCGCTGGAACAACGGGAACCATAACTACTACTTTTGTCGCAACTGGTTCGGTTTGTTATGTAACTGTAGGAAACCTTGGGACGACAGGGGATTACTCATTGTGGGACAACATCTCCGTCCAACTCGCAGACGCAGACCGCAGCGTGAACAACAAGCCCCTCAACATCAACGGCACTGTAACCCGCAGCCCTGTAGCTACTGGCGCTGATCTGGTGGCCTACTCTGGCTTCTCTGCCAGCAACTACCTTGAGCAGCCGTATAACAGTGACCTCGACTTCGGGACGGGTGACTTCTGCGTGATGGGATGGGTGAATGGGACAATCTCTGGTGATGCTATATTACACAGATATTCTGGTGCTAGTGCGGGTCAATTATATATCTATGGCTCAAACGGGACAGCTAAACTGTCTGTGATCTTAGGCACCAGTGGTGCTGTAGATAGTGGCATCGGCCTTTTGAGCGGTAATAACCAGTTTGTAGTATTAAGGCGTAGCGGTGTTGTTGAGATATACATAAACGGTGATTTTGCCAATTCCGCAGCAATGTCAGACGATTTAAGTTTAGCAACAACTCCAACTCTACTAATTGGCACTAACACTACTGGTTTGAACCCTCTTACCTCTGCCAAGCTGTCACTCCTCCGCATCTCAGCCACAGCACCCACAGCCGCACAGATTGCCAAAATCTACAACGACGAGAAGGTTCTGTTCCAAGAGAATGCACAGGCAACCCTCTACGGCACGTCTGATGCAGTCACAGCCTTGGCTCACGACGATGCCACTGGCCTGCTGCACGTCGGAACCAGCGGTGGACGTTCAGTCTTCCAAGGTTTGCGTCGAGTGTCCAACACAACAACCGCAGTCGGTACTGCAATCAGTGCCAGCAATGGCCTAGTGGTCGAGGAGTAAATCATGACTGTTTATATTGAGAAACCCGCAGTCAACCTGCGTGAAGAACTGGCTTCCCTGAGAAATCAGGGGGGCTACCAAGAGCAGCAGTTTTACTTTGATGGGCTGGTGGAGAATGGTGGGTTTGATGCTGGTACGAGTGGGTGGACTGCTTTTAGTGCCGCCACGTCAATCTCAGCCGCTGGCGGAGTTTTAGTACAAGAGTTAGTTTCTGGCGCTGCGTCCACTGCTTACACATCCTTTTCAACTGAAGTGGGTAAGACTTACTCTGTTCAGGTAGAGGTCACTGCCCTTACTGGTGGTGCTACAAATCCCAAGTTTTATATTGGGCCATCTCTTGGTTCAGGCACTCTGCTTCAAGTATCAGGTACAACTGTTGAAACTCTATCGGGGACTTTCGTTGCGACTACCACCACGACCTACCTTCACACGGAGGGACGTGGCTCTTTAGCAAGCACTGTTAGTTTCGACAACGTCTCAGTCTTCGAAGTCGATGCCAACGATGACGTAATCCACACCATTCCCAAAGGCTGGAAACCCAAAGACTTCTACGAGGATGGCCTGTTGCAGCGTGAGGGTGTAGCCCACGACTACGAGGTGGTCTACGATGGCTTCGACTACTACGTTAAGCCTACTGTAGCCCCCTCTGCCACAACTCAAACCTGCGTGATCGGAGTAAAAGCATGAGCCACTTTGTAACTAAAGGCGACCTGCCTCTGACACCAGTTCAACTTGAGCGACGTGCGCAGAAACACATCAAGCGGGTCTGGTCTGACCAAGCCCGTGAGAGGTCCATCCGCATATCTGACGGTGCCTTCGATGCCTTCATGACTTCCTTCTCAGCAGATCACGATGAGAACGTAGCCAACAACACGTTCAACTGGCAGCTTCAAGAATACGGCAATGCCGTAGCAAGGCTGGATCGTTACGTCCTAGCTGATGGTCGTCCTGAAGTATGGGAAGACCAGCCAACTGGTGAGTATGACGAGGAAGGCAATGAGGTCGTGGAGAGTGTGCTTGTGCAGTCCGCTGTAGAGCCACTGGAAGCCACAGTGGAGCAGCTAGTGTGGGCTGATGACCCAATGGTCGAACCTACTCTTGAGGTAATACCTAACCCGATCATAGTCGCTGACACGGAGGAACGTGCTGCGGCTCAGGCTGTGGTTGATGGGACATTGGGTGAGGTGAAAGCGTTCTAGCGCCGCGGTTGCTTTTCCACGCCAAAAATGACAATATGCGCTCAACACATTGGAGCAGACAATGACAGCCTTCACATACAGCAACCCCACCGTCGGTGGCTCCGAGGATACTTGGGGGACGACCTTGAACGCCAACTGGACGGCGCTCGGCAACTTTATTGGCACGCTGGACAGCGCGGAGCTGGCGGTGTTGGACGGGATCACGGCCACGACGGCAGAGTTGAATCACGTTGACGGCGTCACGTCGCCGATCCAGACGCAGTTGAACGCAAAGGCCGCCAACACTGCGGCGTCCATCGCCACCAGCATCAACCTGACTGGCGCGGCGTCAACGTGGTCGTTTGCGCTGTCTGGCAACGATCTGGTCATCAAGTATGGCGGTGTTGGTAAGGCCAAGCTGGACACGTCGGGTAATTTAACCGTCACCGGAAACGTCACCGCCTACGGGAGTGTCTAAATGACTTTGCCCTCCACTGGACCACTCTCCATCGGGAACATCCAGACTGAGCTCGGCGGGTCAAATCCAGCGAGCTTGAGCGAGTATTACCGCAATGGCCCGTATACGACAGCCAACAACACCAACGTGCCAACATCTGGCACTATCAGTGTATCTAACTTTTATGGGGCTGTTGGAGCGCTCGTAGTCGAGTATCAGCTAATCGGCGCTGGCGGCGCTGGTGGCCACGGCAACTTTAACAGTTACGCCAGCACACGAGCGCCTTCTGGTGGGTCGTCTAGTATTACAAGTGCAGCCATCACCAACCTCACAGCGGCGGGGGGCCTTGGCGGGCTTGATGCATACATTAACCCTGGGTATTCCCCAGCCCCCAACAGAAATGGCATTGGGACTGTATATGGCGCTGGCGGCATTGCTGGGCCATCGTATTACTCTGAGACATACTCTCCCGGCGGTGCGGCCCCATCAGCGTCTTACGGCGCAGGCGGCGGCGGCGGCGGCGGCGACTACTCTGGTTCGAATGATTCTTCTGGCGGCGCAGGCGGCAGTGGGCAGGCTGGCACATACCTGACAGGTACATGGCTTCTCCTCCCCGGTACACAGCTTGTTGTTAGCATTGGCACTAGAGGTCTTGATGATGGCAACGGCGCAAACCCCGGTGGTGCAGGTGCAAACGGATACGCCCGTATCCGTAAGGACGGTGGCGCTTGGACTAACTTCACGTCGGGTGGGACATATGTTGTTTAACTTTAAGGGGGCGACTGAATGCCATTAGTAGAGATCAAGCCACCCCCGGGCTTCATGAATCACGGCACCGATCTTGAGAGCGAGGGCCGCTGGCGCGACGGCAGCCTTGTGCGCTGGCACGAGGGCAGCCTTCGTCCCGTCGCCGGCTGGGTTGATCGCGTCGGGGCGTCTGTCTACACGTCTCCGCCTCGCGGCATGATCGCTTGGGACACCAACACAACGCGCTGGATTGCGGCCGGCAGCTATGACGCGCTTTACGCGACGACGGCTACGGGCATGACCATGGAGATCACACCAGCAGGCTACACGGCCGGCCTGCGTGACGCAGCAGTCAATACGGGCTACGGCGGCGGCCCCTTCGGGACTAGCTTCTACGGGCAGTCCCGCCCAGACACGGGTAACTACTCTGAGGCCACGACGTGGTCGCTGGACACATGGGGCCAGTATATGGTCGCCTGCGCGCCGACTGACGGTAAAATTTACGAGTGGCAGCTTGATCCGCTGGTGCCTGCGGCCGCCGTGGCCAATGCTCCCGTGGACAACCTCGGCCTAGTGGTGACGGAGAACCGCTTCCTGTTTGCCCTCGGCGCTGGCGGCGACCCACGCAAGATCGCTTGGTCTGACTTTGAGGACAATACGACTTGGACGGCGTCCAGCACGAACCAAGCGGGTGACACGATCCTGCAGTCCGCCGGTCAGATTGTGGCTGGCATTCGGACCGAGGGTCAAACATTCATCCTGACAGATCAGGACGCTCACCGAGCAGTCTACGTCGGCGCGCCGTTTGTGTTCCAATTCGACCGCGTGGGATCGTCCTGTGGCCTAGTCGCTCGCAAGGCGCTGGCCGACACACCTCGCGGCGTGATGTGGATGGGCCAACGCGGCTTCTTCGCATACGACGGGTCAAGCGTGAGCGAAATCCCATGTTCCGTGACTGACTTTGTATTTGACGACATCAACCCTGCGCAGATCAGCAAGTGCTGGGCAGTCACCAACGGCCAGAACGGCGAAATTTGGTGGTTCTACCCGTCGTCCACAAGCAATGACTGCGACCGATATGTGGCATTCGACTACGCCGCAGGCCACTGGATGATTGGGTCGCTCCCCCGTAGTGCTGGGTTTGACCGTGGCGTCTTCCGCGCGCCGATCTGGGCCAGCGAGGATGGCCGCATTTACAACCACGAGACTGGCTTCAACTACGACGGCTCGCCCGTCTACGCTGAGACTGGCCCCTTCCGCATTGGTGCTGGCGATAATTTGGCGGTGATTACGAAAATGATCCCGGACGAATTAAGCCTTGGCGACGTCACGATGACGCTGAAGACGCGCCTATACCCTAACGCCGACGAGACGACGCACGGCCCCTACACGCTGACCAACCCGACATCCGTGCGCGTGCAGGGCCGTCAGGTTAGGATGCGCTTGGACGCCAACACGCAGACGTCGTGGCGTGTCGGCAAGTTCAGATTTGACGTGAAGCAGGGCGGCGGCCGATGAGCGCCATCGCCCCGCCACCCGTCGGCCCCGATTGGAAAGTGTGGGCGCGCCAGCTATCGGCGTTCCTGTCGCGTTCACTCGTGCGGCTCCAGTTCAAGACACAGAACGACACGGCCGCCGAGGACGGCGTCATGTTGTGGGACGGCGTCGATGGTTATCCTGTGGTGTCTAAAGACGGCGTGTGG
>Ga0209194_1001426_pt1 | contig 14974 bp, 11 predicted proteins | sample COGITO_mtgs_1004_FD_184787 | JGI IMG/M metagenome (GOLD analysis project Ga0209194, IMG submission 184787) | Pelagic marine microbial communities from North Sea - COGITO_mtgs_100413 (SPAdes) (version 2) | ecosystem: Environmental > Aquatic > Marine > Epipelagic ...
TTTTAAAGTAATTAAGTAATAATGGCTGCCCCATAAAGCGAGATAGGTCTATAACGGGACTCGCATTACCACTTCTCCCTGTCAGCCCAGTAAGCTGCTGACATCTTACCCTTCTTAATATTCTCACCGTGACGAGCTTTAAAAGATGCTCTCTTCTTCTTCATCGCCTCAGACTCACCAGCTTTAGGTTTACCTGCTGTCGATGCTCCTTGTTCTCCGAAGCGTATGGTCTTGACCTTATCGCCTTCTTTAGCTACAACTACGTGGCTCTTCTTAGGGTGGTCTGGAGTTCTCTTAGGTTTGTTAAAACCACTAACACCTGCCCTATCAAGTCTGGGATCTTTCTTCATTTGTCATTCCCCCTGTTATTCCATAGTTCAAAGAGAACACGAACCTTTTCTTTCAGTGTCTCTATATCGTTGTGCATTTTAGCAAGTACAATGACCAGTGTTACAAACCCTACAGCCACAGGCCAAGCAGTGTTAATAAACTCCAAAGCTGTCATTCTATTTCCTTGTCTTTTCAAATGTCCTAAGCCCACCAAGACCAAGCATCCCTAGTAGTACAGGCATCATTGTATCTAAAGGTATCAAAGGTACTGTGATAGGAATCTCCATTGTCAAAGCCATTACAAAGTTTGTGAAAGGTATAACAAGAAAGTTACCTGTCATACCTAATACACATACCCACCCAGTAGCTGGACGCCAGCCAGACGTAAACAAAGAAGGACTAGCAGCCTCAACCTTATTCACTGCTATCTGGGCCAACGCATTTTCCTGCGCGTATTTCTGTGACATTGTTGCAATTTCATGCGCCAAAGCACTCTTCTGATCCTTATCTTCAATGAACTTATCTAATAAGCCTGTTACTGGCCCTATGAGAGAGTCTAAGAGAGCCATATTAGTAGCTCCATACCCAAGGGCGTGTATGATTATCAGTCGTATCAAGATCATCTAGGTGTATGAAACGGCTAGATCCTTTTTGATTAACACCTATACCGCCTATACCCATGCTAAAAGCTTTCTTAAGAAGCTTGTGAGCCTGTTCCCCTCTGACAGCAATATCTATTGCCCTTCCTGATGAATGAGCGCCTGGTACGATCTTCTTAGCCTCTATAGGATGGTCTTTGCAACGGTAAGCAGAAGTAACCTTGAAAGGGAAACCAAGCTCTTGGCGCAAGAACTCTACCTTAGCCATGAAATCTTCGTTCATTCCATCTGCACCACAGTGTTGACATTGAAGTTCTTTATCGTTAAAATATTTATATTCCACTTACACTCCTTTCAGATTTATTCTTAATTAAATTACGTAAAGCATTTAAAGCATCAGATGTTCTAAGATATTGATCAGGTACACTTTCAGTACTATCTCTAAGGATACCAGTAGAAGCAGTCAATAAGCTTGAACGTCTTCCAACATCTTTAAGATCTTTAGAACTAAAGGATTTACTTTCAGATAAAGCTCTCATTACATCGTACTGATACTCTACAGCATCGTTAACATGTCCTGAAGCATTCCTATCCGCACCTGTCTTTTTAACTTGACCTAAAGCAGGTTCTTGTGTTTTCCGTAAAGGGACGCCTGTTTCTTTTGCAAGCTTACGAGCAGCGGCTCTTTCAGCAGCAATATCTCTAGGACGGTACTTTGGAATCTCTAAAGTTTTCCAGTTCATACTAACCATAGGTTGTACAGTTAATAAAGACCTACCACCAACAGGGTCTATATCTTTTCCTACGTCGTGCTTATCAGAAATTAAACTAAAGACATCGCCTTTCTTAGTATCTACAGCGACGAAGTTATTAACCCCTCCTATTTCTTTTGCAGCAGATACGTGGCTACCCTCAATAATTACAAAGTCACCTGGGCCTTCTTTAAATTTAATATTTCTAGAAGTTAAATAGTCTTTAAAATCTTCAGGGCTTATATCACTTGCTTCTTTTATCAGAGGCTTTTTCTCTTTTTTATTTTTTTTATTTATAAACTCTACCATTCTAGCTTTAGCACTTTTAGTATTAGATGTCCCTTTACCTAAGATATCTCTAACGGCGGCAAAGCCTACTTGTTTTTCTTGGCCTAGTGCTTCTCTTCCTAAACCTTGAGGCCCATCAGGACGTTTAATAACGACACCTGTATTAGCCTTGTCAATATCTTTCTTACCCTTACCCCAGACACGTTTAACATGTGCGGATGCAAGATCTTGTATAGCTTCTGGGACACGTAAACCTAAGTTGCCTCCATTAGAAACATCCTCAAAGAGCTGTTTACGTACATCAGCTTCTTTCCAAGAATCAAAAAACTCATATTCATTGGCAATAGCTGCCGGTGATTCTTTACCGTCTAAAATTCCTGAATCTTTTTCACGTGACTGCCACCGTATATATCTTGCAGTAAGAGATGAAGCAAACCTAGATTTAGCAGTCACATCTAAATTAAGTTCATCGTCCATCTTTCCAACTGGGACACCTGTTTCTTTTCTAGCCCTGCTTCTCCAAGGAGTAAAGGCATCTAAAGTAGCACTAGGGACTTTTACAACACCATCTTTAGCTAGTATCCACATTTTTCCAAGACCTGTTCTTCCGGTATCATAAAAGCCTTTCTGCTCAGTACGCATACCTTCAGCAACCCTGTTAAAGCCTTTTGCAAAAACCTTAGCAGCAGCACCTACACCCAGAACTTGAGTGATAGATTCAATATTTCTAGCTGCTCTAGGGTTTTCTTCCATGAGTCTAACAAGCTCTTTTACAGCCTCTGTATCGCTCACAGCTTCTCCTATGTTCTCAAGGCCCTCATCTATCCCTAATGCTTCAGCGCCCCACCAGGCACCACTACCTACAAGACCTAATAGATCTACAACAGGTGTAGTCAACGTGTTGATATGCCCTGCTGCTTGCCACAGTCCTTCTTCTGCTGAAGTGATTTCACCGCTTGCAGCTCTACGCTCTACGTCTTTCCTAGATTCGTACCATTTTTTACCTATGTCTCCAAAGTAATCTACAGTTGCATTAATAGATTTACTAACATTGTCACCTAGATAATCACCACCGGCTTCACTCTTAGGAGCGCCATACATGACATTATCATATTTTCTAGCTTTAGGAGAAGGCTTAAAAGTCTTAGTAACTATTTCAGGTATACGGGCTTTTATAATAGGCGTAGCACGTTCCCTAGTTTCTAATATCTCTGTTTCTAAATCATCAGAACTAAAGACTTTATGCACGATAGCTACAGCTACGTCATCTGAAAACTCTTTACTATTCTCTGGAAGCTCTACAGATTCTATAGGTTCTATAGGTTCTATTTCTACTTCTTCTTCTTCTTCTTCTTCACGTTCAGGAATATTAATAGTCTTACCAGCATAGATTTTATCTATGTTTTCAATCTTATTAAGTTTTCTAAGTTCGTCGATTGAAAAGCCTGTTTCTTGAGCAATACCAGAAAGCGTATCACCTCTTTGAATAACATAGCCGCCTTTACCGAACCCCAGACGTTGTAGGGGATCTGCAACCATACCGCCTTTAACAAACCCCATACGCTGTAAAGGATCTTGACGATCTTCATTATCTACAAAAGCTGGGCCAGCCTGTTGATCATAAGGACGCCCTGTCATTTTATCTATACGCTGATCAGGTTCTTTAGGCGCTTGAGGAACATCCACTACACCCCCTTTAGCCCTATTAAGTCGTGGATTGTTCTTTTTATCTTCTTCTTTTTGTCGTAATTGTTTTTCTAAAGGTTCATTTAAAGACATATAAGACATTGCAGATATCTGTGCTTGTATTTCATTAAAGACATCTTCGCTGCCTACAACGTTTTTAGTCTTTCGTAGAAGTTCAAAAGCTTTATTATCGCTAAGGCTCAAAGGTCTGAATAAACCAGCCTTTATGAAATTGATATCTATTTCAGGAACACCAGCATCTCTAAAAGCCTTATTAACTTTAGCTGCATTACCTGCTCCAAAATAACTAATACCTGCATTATACTTTCTAGATAATTCTTGATAGTTTTTAAATCTTTCTGATTCAGAATTTATATGTTCCTTTAAAAGTGTAGCAGAATTTTTAGACCAATCAGGCCTAAAACTACTTGTGTTTTTATTAGCTGCATTAAATGTCTTACCAGCATAGTACAGGCTTTCTTCTGGATTAAATTTTCTAAAGTTTAAACCTGTTGTATTTTTTAAAAGCTCTAGTGATCCACTACGATAAGAAGGCTCAAGTGCTCCCCCTACAACTTTATCTGTTATAACATCTTTACTTGCTAAAAGAGTATCTATAAAACCCGGAGACATGGTTGATGCTGTGTCGGTAAGTATAGCTAAAGCTGAATCAGCTAGTGTTTGACTACTACTGAAATACTGTTTACCACCAGGGGTCACACCTCTTGGACTTATGGCTGCATAAACTACGTCTGTAATAGTATCTGTTAGCATTGATTCACTAGTATAAGGTCTTAATAAAACTGTTAAACTTTCTTTTGTAGCATTAAATAAACGCTCATCTAAGTCTTTACCTGTGAGCTTACCGTCTTCCATTTCTCTAACAACAGCCAGTAAAGGTTCTTTTATCACACTATAAGAATCAATAAACTGAGTATCTAAAGATACTAAATCCCCATTTATGTATGTGAAATATTTAGGAGAGTCCTTAGACCAAGGTGTTTCAGATAGAATTTCAGCACCTTCTTTTTGCTGCTCATCCCAACCAAGCGCGGTAGCACCCATAGTACCTAAACCAGCCCACGCACCTGTAGAAACTGTAAACCCTGCAAGCCTTTTAAGTCCTCTATTACGCAAGATCTCATTACCTGACGTTATTTCCTTACCTGCCCTAGTAAGAATATTAGTACTGGTACGTACTATTTCAGCAGGGAAAGATATAAAGTTACCAAAAGGCAGCTCTCTAAGAGATTTAACACCTGGAGGAACTCTATCGTAGTTTGGAAAAGTATTTTTAATAACTTCAGAGGCTTCGTTTCTTAGTACTTTCTCTGGGGTTTTTGGAAAGGCTTCTTTTAATGTTTTTAATTCTTGCTCATAAGCGTTAATTTTATAAAAGTCATCCACAGCCAAATAGAACTTCTCAGCTCCCCTAGCAGTTTTACCAAGCCCTTTACCAACTACAGCGCCTACTCGTCCTGTCTTTGCTAATTGAGTTTCTACAGCACCTATAGCACCTTTTAAGCCATCATCAAAACCAGCGTTAATTAATTTTCTAAATTCATTAACTTTTACGTTAGTATTTATAATACCTAAGCCAAGATATTCATTATATTTTTCAACTACAGCATCATCACCTTTCTTATGAATACCTGCCCATAAAGTTTGCATAGTGTCTTTAGTCCCTTTTAAAGGATTAAGACCATTGGCTAAACCAAACTGTGCACCGCCAGAGATATTTCGTATATTAGTAGTTAAACTAAATACAGTTTTATTTGCTTGGGATAAACCTTTAGCAGCTAAGAAATAACCGTAGATGCCTTCGTTCAAACCAAAAGTTTCTTCTCTTTTCATAAGCGCATTGTACATAGGAATCGTAGTATACTTACCATCTAAATCAGAATTAGTACCTGTAATTTCTTTAAAGTTTTTCCAGTCTTTAGCCTTGGCAGCTTCTGTAGCGCCTCTTAACGGTACGTTATCTCTTGTAAAAACATAGTTTCCTTTCATCCCTAAGTTTTCAAAGGTAGAATAAAACTTCATATTTTCATAGAGCTTTGACGCTTTAGCGATACTAATAACAATAGCTTCGCTAGGGTTTTCAATTTCTCCAAGAAGCTCACGCACAACCTTAGGAAGCTCTATATCACCTTTCTTTTGTTTTAATATTTTTTTATTTAGTTTAGAGACATTTGTAAAATGAGCAAAAGAATCTTGCCATTCAGAACCTAAAATACTTTCAATCTGTCCTCGAGCAGCACCGACATCACCTTTATTAAGCTGTGTAAAATAATCTAATGCTTTATTATATACTTCAGGGCTAGGCACATAATTAGGATCTTCATATTTTCTATATGAACGTCTTAAATAAGCACCAATATTACCACCAATAGATTCTTGTACAGCCGCTGGTAAAGTAACATTATTAAATTTACCAGATAGCTCATCAATTAATTTTCTAGAAGCGTATGTATCTTCAGCTAATTGTTTTGGTAAGTTAAACGCTTCGCCAAAGGCTTTTACTTTCTGTGCTTGTGTTCTAAAATCCTTTAAAAAAGACGTATCAGAATTTAAAGCTTCCATAACTTTTTTAGACATCTCAGCAGAATCAGTACCTGCTGTAACATCATCTAAAGATCTTTGTAGATTAGCTCCAATAAATTCTGCACGACCTAACCATTGTCTTTGTTGAATCTCAGCATTTCTAGCAAGGTCAAATCCTCGTTGTGTAAACTGTCCTTTAGCTGTAAAATACTTTTGGATAGTCGGAGACAAGAAGGATTTAGTTTTCCCCCAAGCTGTTGTAGGTAACTCCTGAAACTCTTCCTCTACATTCTTTACACGAATTTCTAAAGGCTTATCCGCTACAAGTTGAATACGTTCTTTAGCATCATCTAATATAGAAGAAGTAACTTTAGAACGCTCTGTAGGCGTTAATTCAGAGACAGGTTTATTAAATAATTTTCTACTTTGCGTAGCCATAAAGCCTACAGAGCTTACACTTTTACCAATACCATAGCCTAGACCAAGAAAAAGAGGCTCCTCACCTAAGAGTTTAAAGCGTTGCATAGCTATGCTATCATCTTCATCTGCTGAAAGAGCTTGTGCAAAGGCGTGAATATTACCATTAGTATAGTTTTCTTTATCACTTAAAAACTCTTCTACCATGTTACCGCTATTATAAGAAGGATCAGAAAGAACCTGTGAAGCTGCTGCCGAAGCACCTACTTTTTTAAGACCTTCAGTAAATATAGTCTTACCTTCACCTAATAGTTTTTTAACACCTTTATAACCTAAGAACCAAGAACCAACCTCAAGGCCCATACCTAGTGTAGTGTCAACCTTTTTAATTTTACCCTCAGGGTCTAGAACAATATCAACTACTTCTTCATCCAAACCAGTCGATAAGGCTGTCTTTCTTACAAAGTTATTAAAGACATCACTTCCCCATTCTTTTTCAGTAAACTGTGATTGAGCTGCGTCCACAATATCATAGACAAGCTTTGAAGTCCCTATAGGGATACTAAGACCTACCTTAGCCATGTCAGCTTCTTCTTCTTTACTTCTACCACCAGCGACCCAGTTAGCAGCCTCAAGCATTAGACGAGTACTTACAGAAGGTTTAAAAGAACTTTTTTCTTGTAAAGGTTCTTCAGGCTCTTCAGGCTTTTTAAGTCTTGGCCTACTGCCTATTGGGTAACCGTTTTCATCTAGTTCGTAAAGCGTTTCAGGCTTTTTAAGTCTTGGCCTACTGCCTATTGGGTAACCGTTTTCATCTAGTTCGTATTCTTCACTCATTATTTAAATAGCTCCATTAGGATTAGGATCAGGCACCCACGTACCGCCTTTAAATATTATAGGATTACCATTAGCATCTTCCCGTGTATCACCTTCTTTAGGCTTTGGTGCTGGAGCTTCCTCTTCTTCTTCTTCTTCAGCCGCTGGCGGCATTATAGGAGGTTGACCAGTTGTACCAGGAGCACCTTGGACAGGGCTTTTAGTCACTGAAGGTGTCCCAGGAATTACCTGCTTCTTATAATTAGGCATCGCTGCCTTTGGATCAAGAGCTACTCTAGCGTCTGCAAGAACCTGTTTCATTCTTTCTACTTCAGCCCAATAAGTCTTTTCAATCTTTTCATTAGCACTTGTACCATCCATTGAAGCATCTCTTTCTCTATAATCTTTAGAAGCATTTTGAAATGGTATATCATTGGTCATTAAGTCAGCCATTAATGCTATATCTCTATTTTTCTGAGCTAATACTGTGCTTGCTTCTGCTTTATAATTTTCTAGTTTATCGTAGGTGTTATAAATATCTGCCGCTATCTGCCGCTCTTCAATGGTTTTTATATCTTTAATGTCAACACCTGCTTTTTCTACTTCGTCTTTATAAGCTTGATAAGCTTCAGGAGTAAAATCAGTTGCTGCGCGTGTCCTATAGTTAAACTGGGTGTTAGCATCTCTTACTAAAGCAGCTTCAATTTCAGCTTCCCTTGTAGGAGTCAATACTACTGCTTCTGTAGATGAAGTTGTTATAGCTTCCTTACCGTTTTTCCACGCATCTGAAGTCCTATTAAATGTAGCGGTCGTTTCAACAACACGACGATTACCGTCCTTATCTACCGCTGTAGAAATAGTAGTTGTTGTAAAATCTTTTCCCCAAGCTATGTCTGCTTGTGATGGTAAAGATTTAGTAGCTGCATTGGCTGCATCAACAAGAGGTTTACCTTCTTCAATATCTAGTCTAAAAGCTAAGTAAGCCTCTCTACTTGTATTATATAAACTTTTTTCAAACTCTTCCTGTGCTCTAGCGTCTTGTTTTTCTGTAGAGTCTTTTTGAAATACATCAATAAAACGACCAGTAATTGTTTTAGTTCTTCTATTTTTTAAATTATCTTCTAGCTTTCCAGTAGCTCTATAATCGTCTAATAGTTTTCTTTCCTTTTTAACTTCTTCTCTTTTAGCAGCTTCAATTATTTTAGCAGCTTCACTTATCTGGGAGTTGTATATACCTGAATCAAGCATTTCTTTGCCTCTTTCAGGATTAGCTTTTAAGAATTCTCGTTCAGCTTCTTTAGTACTATAGTTTGAAAACCAAGCATCAGCACCACCAGCATACGTTGCTCTTTCTTTTTCTTTATATTCAAAAGCATCACCATCAGTATCAGCGGCTCTAGTTTTAACTTTTTGTTGTATAGCTAAAGCACTATTAGCAAAATCCTTATATTTTTCTTCAAAAGGAGACTTTACCATCGAGACAATTTCTTTACCCACAGCACCTATAATAGGCTCTACCAGATAACTTAAATATCTATCTCGCCTAGCTCTTTTTCTTTCGTCTTCTAAAGCTTTTCTTTGAGCGTTAAAGCTTGTCTGCTGGGCAGTACCTAAGATAGAATAATATTCTCCTAAATCCCCTTTAGCCATTATTTTTCTCCTAGCAGTGACCGCTTAGGCGGTGTTACATTTTTTAATTTATCCGCAATTTCAGTAGGAAAATTCTCAGGTTCTTTAGTACCATCAATCTTTCTAAGATTCTTGTCAAGTACATTTAAATCTTCTGATTTTTCTACTGGATATTCATCAGCATCACCCATAATAGTAAAATCTATATCGGCTGTTTCAGCTAAAGCAGCAATAATATAAGTAAGAGGTTCTGCAAGAAGTAACATCATATCAGGGTTAAAAAGACCTTCTTGAAAGCCTTGAAATATTAAAGGCTTTACAATATCCATAATAGGTACATCATCTAAAAGAGCATCTAGAATACCTTCATATATTTTTTCTTGTGTAAACATTTCAAAGTAATGCTCAAGAGCTGCTTCTACTGTTGTATACTGTGGAGGTCTTTCAAAAGGCATAGGATTATCTGGATCAGAAGTTAAAGACTGTCCAGGTATAGGTCTTTTAAAAGATGTACCTATTTTTCTAAAAGCTTTTTCTGATTCTACTGACATATTAAACTGTCCTCGACTGTAAATTCATTGCCCAAGTACCTTCAGCACTCGTACCAGCCATCATTGGTTGATACATAAAGTTGGCAAAGCTTTGTAAAGGGCTTTGTTGCCGCATAGAACTAGCCAGCATTCCGCTATCGTAAGTGCTTTGTGTGCTTGTTGAAATTGGACCAAAACCAGTACGAGGTTCCACATACTCTTCCGTGTCCTCACCCATTGCCCACTCATAACCCTTAGTCATTACTGCTTTTCCTAATATTTTCTCAGGTAGTTCTAAAGCAAAGGTTCCAGCCTTTGTAGGTAAATCATTTACAACATAGTCTTTAAATTTTCCAGGTGCTTCCTGTATATAAGTACCTGCCCTATCAAGAAGGGAAGGTGGTGGAGGCGCTCCTATATCTAATGTAGGTGCGACAAACTCACTTTGAGCAGATGTCTGTATATCAAAAGGTTGACTAGCTGGGTCTAAATTTAAATCAACAGGTGTACTTGCATCTGGTAAAACTGGTTGTTGATTAAGTTCTACACTTGCCCCAGGATCAGGATTCCTTCCGGGAGTTTCGGTGGTAACAGGTGTCGTTGTAGGCGCAGGTAGAGGAGCCATAAGAGCATTAAAGTTTTTAGTAATATTGGCACTGGTTCTTCCTAGAACAGATTCAGACCCCGGCCCAAAGAAACTAGTAGGTGCGCTAGTAATATTAATACCAGGAATCTTATTAGCTAAGTATTTAGTTGTATTACCTACAAAGGTTTTAACGCCTTCAGTAATAGTTTTAAAACCTTGAGCAACTTTAGTACCGACGGCTATAGCACCGTCCAGAACAAACTTAGCACTTTGAGCAACGACATTTGAAAAGCCTCCTAAAAAGCCAGAAGCTGCTTGAGCGCCCTTACCTAGCATACTCATGAACGCTCCTAGACCGGGTATAGGAATAAACATTAAAGCAATTTGCCCTACAATGCCTATCTTGTTCATGAATTTACCAACAGTTTTAAATACTTGCTTGATAGGTTTAAACACTGCTTTAAAACCTTTTTTAACACTCTTCCATATCTTACTAAAAAATCCCATCTATTTTGCTCCTATTAAATTATTTTTAATACTATTACCTATTGGCTTACATCTCCAATATTAATAATCGGCGTAGAACCAGTACCAGTTAACGCCTCTACACCTTCAATATCCTTCAAGAGTTCAAAAAGTCTATTACGCTTTCGGACTACCTCATTATTTGTACTTGTCATAAACTCTGCATTCTGGAGAGCTGCATTAAGTACCTGTACTTTACGCTCTATAGTAGACTGCTCTTCTTGGAAATTAAAAGCTGCATCATCTCTTATAGTTTGCCATAGTTGAGCCTGTGTGGTTTTATCCATATCAAACTGAAAAGAAGCTGCTTGTTGATTAGCTGCGTTTTGAGCGGCTGTTTCAGCAGTATTAGTATTACGACGCCATGTAGTATTGGATTGTTCAATAGCTTGGGCATTAGCAGCATTCCACTGTTCAGCTTTAAAGTCTTGATCAGCATTAAACTGATCTACTTGAACAATTACTTGAGCATTAAACTTATCAGCCTCTAAAGCATTACCAGAATCTAAAGCAGCTAATCTATTTGTTTCTTGTGCATTAAACTGTTCCATTGCATTAGTTTGTGACGCATTAAACTGTCCCATATTAGCTGCTAAATTAGCCATAAACTGATTTGTCTGGGCTTCTGATGAAGCATTAAATTGTTTAGAAGCGTTAGAAGCAGCTTGATTAGATAGTAAAGACTGTTGAGCTGCTTGAGCCGTAAGCATATTAGCCTGCTGATCGTTACTCAAATTAGCCATATCCATTGCTAAAAAACTCCTAGCATTTTCAATAGATACTTTAGTAATCGCATCAGCATTAGCAAGATCCATAGTAGCTAAGGCTGTTGCATTCTGCATAGTTGCTTGCTGCTTATTATCTAAGTTTTTAACAGTCATTGTTTGCATAAACTGACTATTAGAAAGTGCTGCTTGTTGATTAAAATCAAACTGCTTCATGTCCATATTTGAATCAATCTGAGCATTAAACATTGCTGCTTGCTGTTTATTTGAAAGGTTTGTAAGCCCCATCTGTTGTGCAAGCTGTGCATTGATTTGACCAGCAGCCATTTTCTTTTCGTAGACTTGAAGCTCAGCAATATTCTGAGCACTCATGTTTTCTGAATCAGCTTGATTTTTATAAGTAAGATTAGCTAACTGAACTTTTTCAGAAGTACTTAACTTAGCCATCTCTGCATTCTGCCTAAGGTCTTCATTCTTAGCCATCATGTTTGTATAGATAGTAAGCTCTTGAAGCTTCATACGATTGGTTTCAGTAAAGTTAGCAGTGTCTGTTGCAGCTCTTTCAGAAAGATTAGCAAGCTCCATCTGCTGTTCATTAGTTAGGTTAGCTAAATCCATTTGTTGTGCGAGTGCCGCATTAGTCTTTTTAAAGTCTACTAAAGTATTTAAATTAGTAAGACGTTGTTGATTTTCAGCAGTCATTGTATCTTTTGCTGCTGCATTCTTCTCAGTAAGATTAGACAACTCTAACTGTACTTCAGCAGATAGATTAACTTTTTCCATGTCCTGCTTTAAATCAGCCTGCCGCATAATCCTAGATACTTGAGCATTATAAGTAGTTAGTTTAGCCTGCTGTTCAGCGGTCATATTCTGTGATGCAGAAGCATTTAAGTATTGAAGGTTTGCAAGATCTGCTTGAGCGCCTACACTTAAAGTAGAAATAGCTGCTTGTTGTTTCTGTGCAGACTCTTGCTGTGCTTTCTGCTGAGCCATCTGTGCGTTAGTTAGTTCTACTTGCTGTGCCTGTTCTGCACTAGTAATAAGAGCTTGTTGTTTAAAAGTACCTTGTTGTACTTTAATTTGATTAGCCATTTGAGCTGTCTGAGAAGCTGCTGTTTGAGTATTAGCAAGGTTCTGCATACGTACAGCCATTGTATTCTGAGCACTTCCAAGATTAGCCTGTTGCTCATTTGAAAGGTTTTGAGCTGCACGTTGCTGAAGAGCCTGTGCGTTGCTCTGAGCCATTGGTAAAGCACTCTGTATGATAGCATTAAAAAGAGCATCACGGCCTACAGTGGAAGCTGAAAGCCCTCTCTGAGCCATCTGTTGTTCAATAGCCGCTACTGCTGGCCTAGCCCATAGAGGAGTCTTACCTTCTTCCATTCCTGCTAAGAGCTGTTCCATTTGTGTAGATACAAGTGCTTCAGTAGGTAAAGCAGCTACAGCGGCTATAACCTGTGTATCAGGCTCACTATCAATAGCAGCCATCACCTTTGCAGGATCTTCTGATATAGCAGCAGTTATTTCTTTAGGAAGATTAGCTACTACACTCATCATCCCAGCCGCTGCAACAGTACGGGCTTCACCTGTAACTGCCTGCATACCTGCCGCAGCCATTGTAGGAATACCACCAATCTGGGAGGCATCACCTTGTGGAGCAGTACCTGTAATAGCTGTACGACCTTCAAAGTCTACAGAAGGAACATCACCTAGTTCTTGTGCAATTTTTGTTTTAGCTTCACCTGTTTGAGCTACTCTCGCAAGCTCTAATTGAAACTCTGGTATACCTTCTAGATCAACACCTTCCTCACTAATAATATTAAGAAGATCTTTTTGTGCTCTTTCAGACATTGTTTCAGCAATACGTGTAGCTACTTCTGGGTTTTCAGCTTCAATAATTTTAAAGCGTTCATCAGTTGTAACACCAGTTGCATAGTCTTTAGTAAGAGGACGTTCAGCAGCAGTAGCTTTAGCAGCTTCTTCTTCTTTAGCATCTCGTTCAGCAGCTTCAGCAGGAGTAGTAAGTGTGGCTTTAGCAGCTTCAGCGCCTGGACCAGTGACAACACCTTGGGCAGCTTTAGCAGTTACTGAGCCAACTTTATCCGCAGTGTATGTAGATGGTTTAATAGTATCTGGTACAGGAACAGCATCAGCCGCTACAGCTTCAGTGACCTTTGTAGTTCCCGCAACAACACCAGTTGGACCAGTAATACCTACCCTATCTGCACCTGTCTTTAATTGTTCTATAGAGGCTTCATCAGTTAAGGTATCGGCTGTAACAGCAGTTGAAACTACTTCGGCTTTAGGAGCTTTATAAGCTGCATTAGTCTCTTGTAAAGCTGCTCTCCTTTCTTCTATAGTAGGTTCATTCATTTTTGCGTTTTCTGCTGCTCCAGCGGCATCTCCTTCATTACCTGTGATGGCGGCTCTAACTGCTGGTGCAGAAGTTTGGGAAGGGTTTGTATCAATTGTCTCTTGCGGTCCAACATATATTGGGCTGTAACCCCCTAAGTAATTAACAGACCCACCAGCCTCAAAGTTTTTACGCTCTTGAAGAGTAGTTGTTTTCTTTAAAGCATTAAGAGCTTTACTTGTACCTTTATTTTTTTTACTCATATTATTTACTCTTTATCCTTATTTAAAAGCTTTTGAACAGTATCTGTTTCCCATATTCTTAAACAAGTCCAGATGATAGTAATTAACGCTGCTAAAGGTGGAAGTACCCCAGCTACAGTTCCTAATGTACCGCCAATAGCCAGTACATCTACTACTGCTTTAGTTTCTTCTTGCATAGCTGGGGCTTCCTCTTCAAATTAAAACAATTACCACGGTAACCCACTAGCATTAACCGGATTCTTCTGCAACTCAATAGACGCATCAAAGCTCGCTTCAATAGCCTCAACGTCCATAGTCGCTTGCACCCAGCCCAGTACCACTTCTTCGGTCAGGTCTTCAAAGGCTACGAAATCTTCAGCAGATTCATCAGGCTGAAATGAGCATGTGCCGTAGCTGCTGGCTGAGTATTCACCGTCAGTCTTTGAAACTCTCCAGTGAGCAATGGTCACGCCGCCATCAGCGACAGTTCTTTCTAGCTGTGCAATAGTCCAGTTCATTTCTGTTTCGCCTTGTTGTTTAGGAATGCAAAAGCCTCCATGAGCTTGTAAGCCTTAGCTACCCACGCATCGTCTTTAGGAGTGTCGGTGTAGTTGGCAATAACTGATGCAATAGTGACTACAGATGTCGCTATTACATAAAGGTTGATTAAGTAGTCCATTTGTTATGCTCCTTCTAGTGCTTCGATACGAGCAATAAGCTCTTGAATGGTTGCTGTCAACAAAGGCACCAGCTTGCTTTGGTCGATGCCCTGATAATCAGGAACGCTTCGAGTACCCATGACGGCTGCTACAGCTTCTGTAGTTACGTTGCCATCTTCATCTCTGACTTCTTCGACTGCTGGAGTGACTTCGTATTCTTCATCACGCATTGCGTCTTTAGTGCCGTGAACAGCTTCCGGTACAACTTCCTGAGCTTCGTGAGCAAAGAAACC
>Ga0209194_1001434_pt1 | contig 14868 bp, 20 predicted proteins | sample COGITO_mtgs_1004_FD_184787 | JGI IMG/M metagenome (GOLD analysis project Ga0209194, IMG submission 184787) | Pelagic marine microbial communities from North Sea - COGITO_mtgs_100413 (SPAdes) (version 2) | ecosystem: Environmental > Aquatic > Marine > Epipelagic ...
AGGCGCTTCACCCGCAGAGCTTCAAACTTCAAAAGATTCCTTACCCCGGGTGCCTATTTGACCAGCCCCAGGCGCCGAAGCTGCGCGATGATACCCTGTAGTGCCACACGGTCCACGCTTCTGATCTCATTGGTGGTGCGCAGGTATCCTGTAAGTTTGTTAATGTAAACGATGTTGCGATCCGGCTTGGCCTTGAGAGGTTGCTCTGCTGATTCCAGTGCGTTCTGTGCTTTAGGTATGACGCCCATGCCTAGTGCCATCTGCCGTGGATCGTCTAATGCCTTGCGGTATCGCTTAGCTCGGTCACTGAACTCGCGGCCGAATGTAACCTCCAGCCACTCAGAGTAGTTACCACGGCCAACCAGTTCTTGTGCTTCCTTAAGCAGTGAGCCGACGCCGCATGCCTTGTCAGTTGCCTGTAAGATTTCGATCTTAGCTGATTGTGCCAGCTTGAGTGCTTCCACATCTAGGCGCTTGATCTGCTCAGTGATGTCGGTGAGTTGTGTTGATATGTGTGTATTATTCATCGTTTAGCGTTTTTGCAGTTCTTGCGGTTTTGTTCGCTCCGGTTGTTGTGAGAGATAAGTCCTAATTGATCGCGCAGTTCGTTGCTCATCAATGACACGGCTGAGCGTGTGACGCTGCATGCTTTGGCGATGTCAGCATTGGTGACAATATCGTCGCCGACATCGATGCCTAGTGTTTGAGCCAGAACCATCGTGCGTGCTGCGATCCTCTTTGTGTCACCTCCTTGAAGTTGAAAGACCATCAAGCGTGTAATAATGTCGGCCACAGCTTGTGCTGGTTGCACGATTGGCTCCATGTGGTCAACTGGGTCATCATAGACGGCCAAGTCTTTGCCTTCGATATATGGGTAGGTTTTCATATTTATTGATTATGTGTGATGGTGATTTCGACGCGTGGATCGGTTGCATCGACTTGGAAAGTAGGCTGACCATGTGTGAGTATGTGGTGGTTGTCGTCCTGGATAAGTCCGGCATCGACGACGCCATCGTAGTAAGCTTTGAGCATAGCGACTGAGTTGCGTTCGTCCCGGTGTCGGTTGGTCTTGTAAAAGAACGCCTCCTGTGCCTCGACCTTGCCCCACGGAGCTGTGCAGACCTCCTCGGCCCGTACTGCCTCTTTAGCGAGTCTGCGTGCCTTCTTGGTGATGCCGGCCTTGACCTGCCAACTGACACGCGCGTTCGGCGATAGGCAGTTGTGCGGCAATGGCAGCACCAGCGTTATACTCTCCTGGCTCATTTTCCTTCTTCTTCACGCATGATCAGTGAGTCGATCTTATGCTTGATGGTTGCGCAGACTGACTGAGATACACGAATGCGCTCGGACGGCTCACTGGTGGCGATAATTGCCAGCGCTATTTTACCGGCCATCTGATTTAATGGGTCAGGCATTGGTTGGTTCCTGTCGTTTTCTTGCATTATTCAAAATGTAAGGTGCATTACACCTCATGGCAATTAAAAAGCACCCTAATTCACACGCAAAAGATAACCGACCACCCTATAATACAATATGCATCTTTTAAGGCATTTTTTGTGTCTAACTACTCCCCCCTTGGTTATTTGGGACATTATTAATATATATTATATATATATATGATATATAAGGGTTTATAGTAATTAATAATAGACCGAATAATAGACCATTTGGCCTTGGTCTATTATGGTCTATTAATCGAAAAACAGCCGATTAACGTCCCAGGCGTGGTCTATTAATGGTCGGTTAATGGTCGGTCTAATGGTCGTTTAATTTAGACAAAAAAGCCGCCACCAATTAAGGTGACGGCTCAAGTGATAAATCAGATGACTCAGCCTAAGTTGGCTTAAAGATGTAAACAGTTGCCGGCCGCTTAGCACTTTCTCTGATGTCCTCGACGATGTCCTGCCCTTCCTTGAGTGTCTTGAGTATGTCGAGACGCTCAAAGCCCTTGATCGAACGTGTGGCGCGAGTCAGTGCATGCTTTGTGATGCCATGACGCCCGGCACGCTTAATCTTCTCCAGCACCATCTTCAGATTGCGCTCAAAGTCATTCTCCACGACCTTGTCACTGATTAGCTCTGAGAATGACCGGATGCAGTAGCGCACCACGCCGATGGCCCAGGATACGTTCGCCAGTGTCACCTTGGCATCGCGCAGATCATGCACCATACCGCAGGCGACCACCAGTGCGATTCTGTCTGCTTGCTCGGCAGCCTTGCCCCATAACTCGGATGTTTCCGCGCCGGTTTGCTGGATCTTGCGCGCCTCGTTGAAGAATGCCTTGAGTGCTTCAAGTGCAGCCGGCTCGATTGGCACGGTGATGGTCCAGTCCTGCTCCACCGCCTGCTCGGAGAACACGCTGACCTCTAAGGCCGCCGGGTTCACGAAATCAACAAAGCCCTTACACTTGCTCAGGATCTTTGCTGGTATCGAATGCCCAGTGTCGTCCGTCTCTGTCAGCTTACCGAGATCGGTGCTAATGAAGTATAGACAACGCGGCAGCCAACCATCTTTGAGTTGATCCTTGCGCAGGCTGCTGGCGATCTTGTCAGTCGAGCCGGTGCCGTAGATGGTCAAGCATGGGTGTCTGACTGAGAACGAGTCATTGTCACGGCCCGCACGATCTTTGCCACGGTAGGTTTTGTTGCCAGAACTCCATAGCTTCATCAATGTCGGCACCACCGTTGCCCGGTGACTGTCAACCATGCTGCCAAATCCACCGAGCGTGTGGCCTGCCTCGTCCCACGGATAGAGCGTGACTGGGTGATTGCTCAAGCGCTTCTCGATGGCGCTGTCGCTGGTCACGTCAGTGCCGCCGATGAGATCACCCGCGCCAGACTGCTCCAGGATGCGCTCGACCATGCTGATTGGGTGGTCCTTACCCGTTGAGGTGCCACCGACCGCCATGCAGTAGAGATTGGAGCGACCATGTTTCCAGCCAGACTTGACCTTTTGTCCGACCAGCGTGCCGACCACAGCGAGCGATGCCGCGATGGCGTACTTAGGCTGAGGAATCTGTGCAGTGTCCAGAATGTATTGCATGATATCGCCAACCAGTCCCGATGGTTTCCAGCTCGGCTCTTCAAGCACCTCGACGTTGCCCCATGCTTCATCCAGTTCGGCAATCACCTCAGCCGATGCCGGTATGGCCTCCGCAGCGGTTGCCTTTGTCGGCTCGATGCGATTAGCCATTCCCGCGATGAAGGCATCCATCCATGCTGGCGCGACAAATGGCTCTTCCTCTTGTAGTAGCCAGCCACGTTGCTTGACTGGCGACGCTTCTGCCTGGTCCACCTTACGCTCAAAGTCACGCACGTCGGCTGTCTCGCCTTGATTCCATGCCGGCACGCAGCGTGGATTGTATTCGGACCAAAGCAGTCCCAAGGTGTCTGAGCGCGATAGCATGAAGCCATTGACCAGCCCCTGCGCGGCCCACAGCAAGCGACCATGACCGCCTTGACCTTGGTATGCCGCATCGCACCGCTCTAGCCATAAGCTGGCACGGTGCATCGTGTGGTCGCGATCCTTGGTGGCTGGACTTCTTGGCGCGATGCCGCTTGGCACCGTGTGGACCTTTGGCGCTGCCATATCGCGCACCGACTGTGGTAAACTGACCACCGCTTGTGACTCCCATGAGTAGGGTTTGCCATCGATCACGCTTGGAGCTGCGACGATGTATCCATTCGATAATAGATCAATACCACGCACCAGGCTGATTTTGCGCGGCGGTGGCGTGCCGTCGTTCTTGAATACGTAGTGCGCACCCCCACTTGGAGTGCGCGCCACTGCGGTATCTGGCAGGTCGCCGAGTAGCGGTAGACTCTCGAAGCCATTAATGTCGCCGTGCGTATCCACATCCACCACGCACAGCCCAGAATCATCTAGTGAAATTCCGATGTTTGCGGTCGGGTTAGCGGTCCACCATGCGGTGATTTGCGCTGCGTCAACGGTTGCCTGTTTGAATCCACCAGCGACCATTGGCGCTTTGCCGCCGGTCTGTAGTGGGAAGATGTGCCAGCCTTGTGTGGCGTAGTGTAGAGCGTCTGTTAGCATTTTGATTTGTATTTAATTAAGTAGATAGTGTTGTGCAGCAGTAGGTCGTAGTTTTCTGGATTCAAGTGAGCCTTATACATTGCCTGCTGGATTCCCGATGGCATCGGCATTTCGCTCTCATGCTCGCCAGTGTAGGCGATGTCCCCACGGTGGATTTCAAACAGCATGCCCTTCTGCCCTAAGATCCAGTGCGCCTCATTCTGGAAGCGGCAGTCATCGATCAGGATGATGGTCGGCTTATCCTGCCTGGACGCGCGTTCGATTTGGCGCTGCATCGCCCACAGCCAGACATCCTGACTGATATACCTACGGCCCCACTGCGTGCCAAGTGTCTGAAGCAGGCGCCGTGGTGTGACGCCCAGACCTTGAATCAACTCATGCTTGAGTGCTTGGTCGGTCAATGCATCCGCCTCGACACCCATTGCTTCGGCCATTGCCCGGAGCGGCTCGGCAAAGCTCAAGATCTCGACATGCACGCTGTCGTCAAACTGCTTGGCGACATCCTTTGCGAAGGTGGTCTTGCCGACACCTTTCGGCCCGACCAGTCCAATTATTTGTGTATTATTATTCATATTTTTCTTATTTTGATTATGTTAGGTGCAATACACCCGAGTTAATGTCGTTGGTGATTGGTGTGTTTTCAGAGTAATCCTTCTGAGATAATGTTGAATGCCACTGCTGCACACTGCGGAACTTGTCCGTTTCCAATGGCTTTAAGTCTGTCCACCCGATTGGCCACCCCATGAGCCACTCGACCCACGGCGGGTTCAGGTGTCCTTTCTGCTGGGTCTGTGTGCCACCATAGGCTACTGCATTCGGTAGCTGATCCATCCGACTTTTGCCGTCCTTGCGCGTCAGCACCTCCGGTGAATTGATCCCCTTGTAGTCCCTGGTGCATGGCGTCGGCCAGTTTCTCACAGCAACCTCCCTCGGCAAATTGTTGCCCTTGGCTTGATTTGTTCGCCACTGCTGACCCTTTGAATCCCCAGCTTTCGGTGTAGGCCAAGACCCAGATTCTGTCTCGCTTGTGCGGCGCACCGACAGCCCCAGCTCCGAGCACTCCCCATCGAGCATTATACCCCATCGCGGCCAAGTCTTCGAGCACAACTCCAAGTCCTCTAGTCCGAAGCAGTGGTGAGTTTTCGGCAAAGACAAATCGAGGCCGCATCTCGCCAATGAGTCGCGCATATTCCTTCCATAGTCCCGAACGTTCCCCGGTAATTCCTGCTCCTTTACCTGCTGCAGAGATGTCTTGGCATGGGAATCCTCCGCAAAGAACGTCAACTGATCCGCGCCAAGGATTTCCGTCGAGGGTTGCCACATCGTCCCATATGGGAAAGTCCGGTAAGTGTCCGTCTGCTTGTCTGGCGAGCAGGACGTCACGTGGGTAGGGTTCGATCTCGCACGCGCCGATTGGATTGTGTCCAAGTAAGAGGTCACCGAGAATGCCGCCTCCTGCTCCTGCGAAGAGGTGGAAGGTGTTGAGTTTTGTATATGCCATGTCATTATTTTATGTTATTTTGATTATGTTAGGTGCAATACACCCGAGTTAAACGTGTTGATAAAAGCGAGTAATCAAGCCATGTTCCTTGTGGTATTCAAAGCCACTCGCGCCCTTCATGCTGCCAATAAATCCCTTCTCAGCGTGCCATGCATCTGTGGAGCAGAGCGCCGGCAGGTATTCGACCAGCAGGCCACGATGTTCCTCCCAGCCGTTCTTGGTTTCGGAGATCACGCGCATCGGTTGATTCTTCTTCTTGTGATGGATGTGGCCCATCTTGAGGTGTCTGAATTTGGTCTGCCCCCACTTCGCTGCGAACTCGGCCGCGATGATTTGTGGCCAGAGTTGCATCGCTGCACCGTCGCCGTGCGTCCACACCAGCAGATTGTTGCCGTGCGTCATCACCTTGCGACTAGATGATTGCTCAATCACATTGACGTTTTTACAGTTTGCATAGAATGCCGACAGCACGCGAGTCAGCCAGACGCAGGAGTGCCAGTCATGGTTGCCCTCGACGATCACGACATCGACCTTCGGCGCCACCTGTGCGGCAATCTGCACCACGTCGTAGCATGCTTTAACCGCGTAATCGACCACACGGTGAAAGCGCGAATCGACATCCAGCACGTTGCCGGACTTCTCGGTCTGATTGTTGCGGCTGTCACTGTGCATGATGTCGCCGCCAAAGGTCACGATAATGCGCCCAGGTTTGTTGAAGCGGCCCGCCAGTGCTTGTGCCGTCTCGACCATCCGCTTGGCCGCAATGTCGCAGTCGTAGTCCGAGTCATTGGTCTCGGCCTTGCTGGCATACATACCAATGTGCGAATCATACACCGACATCTCAGCCAGAATGTCCTTGTTATCTCCCTTGGTCGGTCGCTTGACCTTAACGGTGGCCTTACCTTTGACACGCTCGCAGAGTGAATCGACAAACGCCTCCAAGTCTTCGGCGCCTGGCACCAGTCGCTTCCATTCTCGGATCGGTTGACCCTCTGCGTCATACTGCACGGTGGTCTTCACCATCTTCATGTGCTCTGGCAGGATTGCCGGCGTGAGCCACGGCGCTTGGCCCTTGCTCTCACATGCTTTTAACGAGTACCGCACGAACTTATCGTCCATCCCCAGCTGACGTGCCACGGCTCGTTTTGAGCCAAGCTCCATGAAGCAGTCTAAGATTTGCTGTTGTTTCGCTGTTAGTTTCGGATTTTTCATTATGTGAGGTGTAATTGATGACGCGGTTGATGATCTCATCGACCAGTTGAGTTTTCTTTTCGAGCTGCTCCTCTAGTGCAGCGACTTGTTTCTCGAGATCGGCGACCTCACTTGTTGTTACTTTATTAGATTCCATGTTAAGTATGTGTGAGGTATGATACACCTAGTTCAAGTTAAATCTGACTTCCATTTATAAAAAGTGCGCACGGTAATTCCATACATTGCGGCTGCTTGTATGTGTGTCTTGCCGGTAGCTTTTTCCTCGATAATTTTAGCGACGATCTCCTTGCGGCCTTCGAGGTTGTGCTGCTTGCCTCTCATTGTTGGTGGAGTAATCAATCCGTTTTCTATCCCAGCCGAGACTAATTTACGGGCCATAAGATAAAAGCCATCTTTTGATTCAATGTCGTCTGCAATCTTATTTGCAAATGCCAGAGAGCTGGAGATTTCGTCGGATGTGATGTGTGTTGGTTCGTTCATAATTATTCAGTTGTTTCCATTTTGGAAATAGTTGGTGGGTTGTTCCATTTTGGAACAGTTGATATGCGCCCTACTGGGCTTTGTTGTTTGGTGATTCGGAAAGCATCGCATTTGTAAGTGCTTTCATATTGTTGCATTTAGTATATCGGTTATGTGGTTTGATATGTTAGTGCGTGATCGCCACTTCACCATATGAGGTGCAGTTGGCGTGAGAGCTGTTGAAGCTGGATTTGTCTGTGTTCGTCTCGTAGTCGTGGATTACCAAGCGTTCGCCGGTGAGTGCCACCAGTAGTTTTGAGATGCGTGCCTTGATCGTATCGCAGAGGAACATATCTTCGAGCGCATGCTCGACGCTCGGCATCGGTCCGAGTTGCAAGCGATTCCACCAATGCTTGGCAGTGTTGCGCTTCACGGTATCGGTGTCGTCCAAGTGGATTACCTCAGACACGCTACGCACGCCACAGCGGTATTGCACCCGCAGCGCATCTGGCTTGCCGGGTTGCTTGCGCAGGTGGCACTTCACGCCGCTCACGTCCACCCACTCTGGCTTGCTTAGAATGTCACGCGCAGTGGCCTTGACTTCGTGCAGACGGCGCTCGCGCTCTAACTCCTCACCGACTTGCCGTGCCTCGCCTGGTGGAATCTCCCACCCACAGTTTGGGCATTTGCCGAGTAAGTAGCTGAATGAATCCGCGCAGTCGTCGCATTTACGGATGCGCACCTCGCGGTCGTCCGGTGCGTCGATTGGTCCGTGCTCCTCGATGCAGTGTGAAAAGTCCAGCACAAGGCAGTCAGTCTTACCAGGGTGGAGTCTCAGCCCACGGCCGACCATTTGCACATAAAGACCCTTTGAGAGTGTTGGCCGCAGCAGTGCCACGCAATCGACCTGCTTAGCGTTGAATCCTTCGGTGTACACGTTGACGTTTACCAGCACCCGGTAGCGGCCTTTCTTAAAGTCGGCGACGATGCGGTCACGCTCACCTGCGGCAGTCTTGGCAGTCACGTGTGGCGCCTTTATGCCATACTTGCGCAGCTCGTCGCTGATGTGTTTGCAGTGGCTGATGTCGATCGCAAAGATCACGACGCTCTTGCGCTTCTCGGCATTAATGATTGCCACCAATTCCTTGACTGCCTGGCTGACCACTTCCTCCTTGTCGAGTTGCTCTGAGAGTGCCTTGGCCACGTAATCGCCTGATGCCTTGCGCACCTTCGATAAGTCTGGCTGATTGTCACTGCACCGTGTGCGCAGTTTACTCAAGTAGCCGTCGTCGATCAGTTTCGATACGTTCGAGTTATAGATCAATTCCTGCAACACGTGGTCACGGTGGCAGATGGGGCCGTCCATCCGATACGGTGTGGCGGTCACGCCGACCACGACCATCTTGGGATTCCAGCGCTTGCAGCCGTCAATGAATTTGCGATACTTGCCTTCGCCCTTGAGTGGTATCCGGTGCGCCTCGTCCACGATGATCACATCGAATGGCTCTAAGTCGCCTGACTTATTGTAGATGCTGTCAATGCTGGCGTAGATGACGTTGTGCTCGGTGTCGCGTCGCTTGAGTGCGGCCGCATAGATTCCGACCGCGCAGTCTGGTTCGATGCCTTGTAGCTCTTCGGCATTTTGCTGCACCAATTCCTTGCGGTGCTGGAGCACGCAGACCCGCAGCCCAGGATGATTGGCCCGCCAGCGTTGAATCGCCATCGCAATCACCAGCGACTTGCCGCCACCGGTGGGAATGGCAATGCATGGTGATGTACCTTTACCAGAGCGCAGATGCTTGTCCAGTGTGTCGAGCGCTTCCTGCTGGTATGGTCTTGGTGTTAGCATGTAGTATGTTTTTAAAAATGTCCTCCGCCCGCTCATGTGAAATGAGAGGCGGAGGGGTTTGGTGTTCGTAGTTGCGATGCCCCCCAGCATCACGGATTCCTACTGAATGTTTTCTGCTTCGAGAATTTCCTTGCCGTATTCCAGGAAGACTTCAGCGGTGCCGATAGGACTGAAACCAGCGCCCACGCATAGCCGATACATGTGCTCGACCATTTCCATTAGCGCGGGTGTGTACTCTGTTTCGATGGTGCTCTTAGTGGTTTGAATTTCTAAAGATAGCTTCATAGTCTTGTGCTTAGTTTTGGTTGATGATGTGGCGCTCTTCCAAGTTGTCGTTGCGTGCGACTAGCTCATCGCAGCGCAGCTTGGACTGAGCCAGTTCAGCCTTGATGACGTCGATAAGAGTCTCTTGCGCTTCGCAGGCCCTGGTCATGGCGTTTAGACCGCGCGTGAGTACGGTGTGTGAGGATGGTTTGAATAGTGATGATTCCATTGTGCGTATGGTTGGTGGGTTTGATTTAGTTGACTTAGATTTTGTTGAGTTGGTGGTTACTTGTCCCAGGCGTTGAACGCCCTCGCCTCTTGAGGTGTCCAACAACGCCTGGCTGCTCTGGGGTTGATGTGAGTGGTGGCTGCGATTGTCTTCTCCTCGCGCTCGGCGTGGGCCTTGTCAGGTGATGGCTGCGCGCTAGTCTTATCCATTGTGGCGCCCTTTAGTTTTCGTATTATCCACGCGGCACCATGCTTTGACCGCTTGCCAGTAGTTTGCCCTTCTTACGGCTCTGCGGTGGCCAATTATTAAGAGAACTGCAAAGAGTATGAGTGTGATCAATAGTGTCATTGTATTGATTAATTAATTAGGTGGTATTAAAGCGGCAGGGTTCGGACCTGCCGCTTTAACGTGTTAGGTGCGATACACCCTAGCCCCAAGGCATGTCATCGTCAGATGAAGCGATTGCAGGCTCTAGTATTTGGGTGGTAGTCATGGTTGGCGCACTTGGAGCTGTAGGGGTAATGGCTCCGACTGCGCTGTATCCTTTAACGTTGTTGCGGTCGCCATCCACTGCCACCTTGATGGCGAGTGCCTTGCCGAGTAGTTGCTGCTCATCAGTTAGCAAGCCCTTGATTCCTGCGGCTGTGCAGATGTTGGCCAGATCCTTCTGAGCGATCTCGACTGCGACTGGGTTTGGGTTGACCAGATTCAAGTTGGTCCATACCCGGCGATCACGTCCTTGCTCGCCAGTTACTGTAAACTGAATTGATAGATACTGACCAGTGCCTGACTTGGTTTGCTTAACGCTGGCATCGCTGATGATAACGTTATATTTGCCTGGCGCGAGTGGTGAAAAGTCATTGTCGTTGACTTCGATTTTAGTGGCATCAAAGCCTGTTGTTCCGAATATGCTCATAGTATATTTTATTATTAGTGTTAGTGATGGTGATTATTTAGACACAGTGGCGACCGCATCGGAAAAAGTTTTCCAATCAAGTGGAATGTCATCTGGTAACTTGCCATAGGGTCCACGGCCACCAGCTGGAAAAGCAGGCGACTTTTGGCAGAACAAATAACGCTGACCCGCGCCGGCATCGATTGCCTTACCCTTCTCTGCGCCAAATCCAGATTGCTCCTTTTTGACGAAGGTTTTAGTGTTTGCGAAGCCGATGAAGTCGGCCCAGCGAAACATTGCTGCGCTTGCCTTGTCGTTCACGTCGAACTGAAACTGGTCGTATGACTCGTTGAGTGGATCGTCGAAGCGCTTCACCTTAACGTGTCCGATGATCACGCTGGCCATGCCTTTAGCTTCGCGAAGATAGTCGAGCGCCTGCATTAACTCGCGCCACCGGCTGAGTGCCTCAATGTAGCCCTTGCCGTAGCCGCCGCCGACCTTCTCAATGCTTGTTGCCTTTTCAGTCTGGCAGACATCGCTGTAGATCACCGGCTCTAGTGCGCTGGCGCTGTCGATCACCACAGTCTTAAAGTCGTGGTCCTCTTTCGCCAGTGTGCTGAGTGCTTCACGTACCTCAGCGAAAGATTTCAGAGTGGGAAATTTTGCCACGTCGAGTGAGTCGATGCCCTCTTCTTGGCGAACTGGCAAAAAGATCGGCTTAGCTGATCCTGCTGCGAAGGTGCTCTTGCCGATCTTCTCGACGCCGAGTAGTATGATACGTGGCGCGCGTAGCCGTGCGCCTTGTGTAATAGATTGTAGATTAATCATAGTTAGTTGTTTTATGTTTTAGTAAGTTACGCCCAGGTTAATTAATTGCGGCCGCCACTGTGGTCCTCCGTAATCATCACTTCAGCATCTTCGCCTCGGTTTGATGTAATGCGGATGCTGTAGGCTCGCACGTTGTGGCTGGTTTCGAGTTGATCGAGTATGTATTCGATCTGCTCCTCGGCGTCTCTGATTACTTCTTTAATGGTCATTGTATGTTTTGGTTGTATTTTTATTGTGTTAGGTGCGATACACCTAGACTAAAAAGTTGAACGCGATATACGCTGCAAGGGCCGAGTAAGTGCCGGCTAAGATAAAACATAATGTATTTTTAATTAATTGATTCATATCGAAACGTTGTAGGTGCAATACACCTATGTCAAATTTTATATTTCAGATTCGCAGTTTTTTTTAAAATAAATAAACGCCAGACATTTACCCGGCCACCCGGCATTCACTAGCGTGTTAGGTGTATTTTTACTTAGTCTTTTTTACTGTAGTAAAATTAATAGTATTTACTAAATTGACTTATATTATAGGTGTAGTAGGCTTCTACTCTACAAAATGATGTACCCATGCATCTCAATCAATCAATAACCAACCCCATAAGAAGATGCCAAATCAAAGAGCAGCAAACATCCAAGTCACCACCATCGCTATCGATAAAAAACTCATCAGAGACATCGAAAAGCTAGCCAAGCGGTGCGACCGCAGTCGCAATAAGATCATGGAGCTGGTGCTTCGCAATGAGATCCCACGCTACATAGCGCAAGACATCGACCCTAGTCGCCGTCCTGATTGATCAAATGATCAAGCGCTCCGTTTTCTGCACCATCAATCAATGCACTGATCGCAATGCCGACCAGTTTATCAATACTGGCAGCCCCAGTCATCTGAGTTAATTTTTTTAGACTATCGAGGTTCTCCTTAGTTATATTGATCTGTTGCATTAATTTCCAAAATGGTAATAGATTTACTGACCGTCAATAAGAGAATCACTTATTTCGCGTATTTTTTTTTAATATATTGATAAAAAGTTGAATCACTTCGCACAGAAACTCTCAAGATTGCTAACGGACAGTAGTCGAATAAATTCTAAGATGCTCTCCGATATCGCTGGCATCTCGCCCGCTCAAGTGTCGCGTATCCTTAATGGCAGCCGCATGGTGACTAAGGAAACAGTCGGCGCCATCTCCGTATTGTTCGATGAAAAGGCCGCGCGAGAATTACTCTCCGCATATTTACTAGATCACACGCCAGCAGAATTTGAGTTTCAGCGTGGTGTGTTTAAGTCTATTATTAAAGATGGTGACTTCTTGAGACCTGGCCAATGCCCATCTGCCGAGAAGTCCACCCGCAAATCATTGGCGAGCACTAAAGAGTGCTTGTCTGACATCGAGCAAGCAGCACTGGCCAATGACGACATCAGAGAGATGATCCACCGCCTGGCGAATATTTGCCGCGATCTTTGATTAACGTTTGGCCGCAGTGTGTCCACCGTCATCCAAATGGTCCAAGTCATTACCAAAGTACTTTTCGGCCTTCTCTTTAAATGTACCAGTCTGGTAATTACTGGCGATCATGTCTGGACTATTGCCCAGCAGCTCGGCCGCCATTGATTTGCCCCACAGCGCCGCATAGTAAGACGCGCACGATCGCCGGTGCAAGTTTGGCGACCACTGCACGCCGTAGCGCTCGCAGTATTCTGCGCGCTGATCGTTAAACGTCGTCTGGCCGATTGGCGTCTGCAAGTCCACACCCTCTAAGAACGGCCAGAGGTGCTTGATGTGATTTGATTCGGAGATGAGTAGTGAGCGCTGCGTCTTGGTGACCCGTGCCGGTATGTGTATCTCGCGCCGCTTGGCATTGATCATGTCAGCGGTGATGTATTCGCCCCGCTTGCGCTTGTCCGTCCCTGGTGCCAGCAGCGATACGCGCATACCAGTAAAGAATAGCAAAGCTAAGACCGCAGCAAATGGACGATCCTTAGACTCGTATGCAACGCCCAGCAGTAGCCGGTGCAAGTCTCCAGGCTCCACGATGTCGCGCTCAGTGATCTCGACCCGACTGCGCTCTAGTGTGACGGACTGGATCGGGTTGTGGTTTAGCTTACCATAACGCACTGCGCAATTGATGCAGGCATTCAGCGCCTTCAAGTGGCCCTTCTTGGTAATGTAATTATATGGCAGGCCATTGACCCAGCGCGAGACCTCCAGTGGCTTAAACTCCTCAAGCTTAATGTCGCCAAAGTGTTCCAGGATACGTTTGCAGTGCAGCTCGTCTCGGTATGGATTAATGCCCCGGCGCACCACATCCTGCACACGCATGGCAATGGCATCGGAGAGTCGGAGCTGGTGCTGGCTCAGTTCGTCACGGTGGATGCGCACCGCACTCTCCATTGCATTGATCGATCCGGCCGAATGGATCAGCGACTGCACGCGTCGGTATTCAATCGCATCAAAGTTCAGCAGCGCATCGCGGTCGCCATACCACTTGCGGGTAAACTCTTTATGGTAAGCAGTCTTCTCGGCCTTGGTCTTGAATGTCACGCGCATCCGCTTGCCATGCAGATAATAATCCCAGCCATACGGATTCGCGCGCTTAGATTTGTCGTAGTTTCGGAACGATGGGGCCTTTTCCATTTGTCCACTTTTGTCCACTTTTGCACTTAAAGTCAACATAATTGGACAAATCCCGTTTTTTAGACTTTCCCAGATAGCACTAATAATCAGCGACTTATGGGATATTTTAATTTATAAAAAAACCCTTGGTGGAGCATAGGAGAGTCGAAGGTGATTGTGTAAGTACATATAAATCAACGGCTTATTTTTAGACCTTAATTTAGTGTCCACTTCTGTCCACTTTAATTTGAAACTTTGGGCCGACGAGGCGCACTGCCCAATACATATTTCGACGCCGCCACTTGCTAATGCCGCAGACTTCCATTGCTTCGCGGAAGACTTTGGCCGCCGTAACGCTGTCCACTGCACGCGTCACACAGAACCAGTCATGCACGATCGCCGCCTCCAGGTATCTGCCGAAGGGTGGAAACATGGACCACAAGAATCGTGGCACGCTGGCGCCATCTGATGCGAAGCCGAGCGGCACGATGACATCACCGGCGATGTCTGACTGGTAGCACAAGTCGTCATCAAGTATCGCAACGCGTGTAAACTTCTTGCCGCGCATTTGCTTTGATATCCGAGCATTAAGCTCGTTTACAAAGCGGCTCATTTAACTTGAGACGAGCCAAAGTAAAAACCGACGATCGCGAGCGCAGTCTGCCGAATCTCTGGCAGTATAACAAAGCCTTGGACTGTGGACCATTCTAAGTGCTTAAATAGCCCAAAGAAACCCTTGGATTCTGATTGAATACTAACACCTATGTCCGTGAATGCGAAGACAAATGGGGCTATTACAATGGCAAAGATAACTGCCGCCGTAATTGCACGACGCATATAGACACCACCACGAGCTGCTGCTTTGTCCGCTGATTCGTCCGCTACAGTCTGACGGGCAATCATACGCTCAAAGAGACGAGCCTGGTTGTCGACCTGTGCCGCAATCATCTTCATTACAAA
>Ga0209194_1001435_pt1 | contig 14868 bp, 9 predicted proteins | sample COGITO_mtgs_1004_FD_184787 | JGI IMG/M metagenome (GOLD analysis project Ga0209194, IMG submission 184787) | Pelagic marine microbial communities from North Sea - COGITO_mtgs_100413 (SPAdes) (version 2) | ecosystem: Environmental > Aquatic > Marine > Epipelagic ...
CATTGCAAGAGCATCCAGCGGTGCTGGAGAACGCCGTAGTCTCGTCTCCGGATGATACGCGCGGCGAAGTGGTAAAGGCATTTGTAATTCTGGCGCCAGGACATGATCCTTCTGAGGAATTAACTAATACTCTTCAGGATTTTGTTAAATCCATTACCGCACCTTATAAATATCCGCGCAGAATTGAATACGTAACAGAATTGCCAAAGACGATTAGCGGTAAGATTAGACGAGTTGAATTGCGTGAAAAGGAGTGGCGCAAATAGCCAGACATGAGATATTACGAAGACTTGGTTGTAGGCGCGTTACAGGTCACTCAAGAATATACAGTCACCGCTGACGAAATAATCCGAATTGCTGAGCAGTTTGACCCAATGCCTATACACACAGATGTGGGTATGACAGCGCAATCAGAATTTGGCGGCTTGATCGCATCCGGCGTCCATATCATAGCGCTCTGGCGGAAACTCGACTTTGAGATTACACGCGATATCAATGTTGTCTGTGGTTTAGGACTGGATAAAGTTCGTTTTGTAAGGCCTTTGTTTGCTAACGACACCATTAAATGTGAGTCGAAAGTGTTAAGCAAGCATCTATCCGCTACTCGAAATAACTGCGGCATAGTCCATTTTCGGCACCGCGTAATTAATCAAAATGGGGCACTAGTCAGCTCACACACTTCAAAAGTTCTGCTGCGTTGCGCCAGCGCTTTTGTAAATTACAAATTCGATGAATAACATTATATGGGGCCGCTGCGCTGAGCTAGTAAATTTGCCGCTCTGCTCTGCAGATAAACAAAAACACTAAGCCACCAACGATTTGAATTCCTGCGGTAAGCGCAAAAACTGAATCGTAGGTTCCTGTGGTCTGGACTAACCAGCCCGCGATGGCTATTCCGATGATGCCAGGCAAAGTACCGAAGGTATTGGTGAAGCCATAAAGGATGTCAGAATGTTCTGGTGCAATGTCCATTAGATAAGGCACTACTCCGGCATAAACGAAAGATAAAAAAGCGAGTGCAACGACCATTAATCCCATTGCTGCTGCGGCCGATTCTGCATCTCTAACCAAATACAAGGCCAAGGCAGAGCCGATCATTCCTCCAACCCCGAACATTTTACGAATAACAATCCGTTTCTTACCGCGATTGATTAGATAGTCAGAACCCCAACCACCCAAAACCATAAAGATGGACATTGAGAGCCAGGGAGCGGCGGAATATATTCCAGCGTTAGAAATATTTAGCCCCTGTTCGGCAGCAAAGTAGCTGGGTAGCCAAGCGATAAAAACATACAAACCCCAGCTGGTACAAAAGTAGGTGATGAACAAACCCCAAACCGAAGGGCTTGAAAGAATTTGTCCCCATGGGATAACACCTTTTGTTTTGCCCTCCTGTGTTACCTTTGGTAAAAGATCGAGTTCTTGCTTTGATATCGATGGATGATCAGCTGGGTTCGCATAAATCACTTTGTACCACAACATAGAGAGCATAACTCCTGCCCCGCCGAATATATAGAACGACATTTCCCACCCATAACGCTGAGTGATCCAACCAGTCAATATTAAGGCCAATAAAGTACCCATAGTGGCTGCTGCCGAAAACACGGTAACGATCGTCGCTTTTTCCTTTTCCGGCGCCCAACGACTGAAAATATTGAATGCAGAAGGAGCCAATGATGCCTCACCTGCCCCCATTGCGATCCTTACTGCTATCAATAGAGATAAAGAAACTGAGGCCGCCATCGGCGTAAAAAAAGTGAATATTGACCACAATACCAGCGCTATGCCGAGAACCGTTTTGCCACCAAAACGGTTTGCCAACCAACCACCAATCACCTGAAAAGCAAGATAACCTATAAAAAATGAAGAAAGCACAAATCCCTTTGTAGTTTCATCCCAGGCAAATGTTTCCTGCATTGCCAGCGAGGCGACCGAGATATTTACACGATCAAAATATGCGAATAGCTGCGCAAAAACACACATCGCCACTACGGTGTAATACTTAGGCCATCGCCCCATTTGCGTGTCAGTCATTTCAATCTCTTAAATTGTTATTACTTTTGCCACAGTACAGGTTGCTGGAAAATCAATCTAGACAAACCAATCTTTTAAAAATCAAGACAATAAACCTTATTTTACAAAGATTGGGAAAAGCTGTGTTGAATTTCGCCGTTACAATTTCGCATTTTGAGCTTAATCAAGCAATGATTCAGCCCGCAATAGATCTGCTGCACAATTGATAGACCACACAGAACGCTCCCATACCATCTCACGCCATTTGTCAGATGTTGGATAGAAAACTTCTCGTACGTTATCTTTTATTCTGCGACCTTCGTCTGAGTGGATATCACCATTCGCATGCAGCCAATTGTCTTCCATTAAAGCTGGAAATACTTGCTCGGGAGGCACTGTTCCATATTCAATTACGGCGCCATAACTTTTTTTACCCGGAAAAACTGAATCAAGCCCGAGCACGATTGGGCCCTTGGGTTCCGCAGGCAAATCCTCATCGAGATCATCAGTATCTTTGGTAGAGCGAGCCTCACCATCAAAGGCCTTATCGAACGCGGCGTATTCGGCACTACCCTTTTCATAGCCATGCACCATATAAGGAATCCCAAAAGGGCCAAGCCCAGTATGATAATCAATTAGCGCAATGTGACTTTGTTCTGCCAATAGGGCGGGCAATTGGGCTTCAACAATTCTACGCGACCAAGCTGGAGCTGTGCCACGGTAAAACATCCCATCAGGATCATGTCCTTGACCACTAACCATGGCAGCCAATAGTCCAACTTTTCCATGTTCTTCCTCATAGGCATCCAACCCAGCCTTAACCGCAGCAGCATCCCACTTTTTTGGCACCATAATTGGTCTAAGAACATCATATCCAGGGTGCGCAGGGATCACGGCTGAAAAATCACAATAATTACGATTTAGGTCCACGTTATCTTCGTTGGTTCGTCGCCACCAGGCAAATCCATAAGGATTGTGTGCGTGAAGTAACACAATCCGAATATCAGATAATTGGTCGAGCATGCCGGAATTCAAAAAACCAATTTGCGACCCTGAACCACACAAACCTTCTGGTCCATGTGTGCCTGAAACCAACACCAAACCGGTTTTTGCATCAGCGGGGCCAATCACACCAAAGTCCATGTAAAGGTCTTCACCGTCAGGCCCTTTACTGTCGTGCAAGATAGATTTCACTTCGCCTTTTCCTTGCATGGCATCAAGAAATTTCTGACGAGATTCAGAATAATTTTCGGAATAGTCTTTAAGTGCGTTGTACATAAATACCTCTGAAATGAACAGGTTAATTGGACTACATGCAGCACTGTCTACAATAGAGACTTTTAAGTCAAACAACACCTTTCAATATATTAGGGCCTGACTTACGTTGTGCCGAATATGCCAAACCATTGGTGATAATATTTATCTTTCCTAATTGTGCTACGCAACTGACACGCTCAGTGCTCGCAATACCGAACAAATAACAGCCACTTAACGACGACGTATTTTTTATTAAAACTATGCTTATTTTTGCATGTGACATAATTTGCATCTTTGGGCGGCGGCAAAAAAGTAATCGATTAGACAAAAGGGCCTCGTTTTGAAAAAACCTAAACTCAGTTTTGTACACGGCGTCAGCGAACAACCACTGATTTACCAAACTATTGGTGAAGCTTTAAGTCTTGCCGCAGATCAATGGGGTGATAATGAAGCGCTAGTTTCACATCATCAGGCCGAGAGGTATAGCTATAGAGATCTTGACGAGAAGACTGACCAATTAGCCGCGTCTTTGCTGAAGCTGGGCCTTGAGCCAGGAGACCGTATTGGCATTTGGGCACCCAATTGTGCTGAATGGGTATTGACCCAGTTCGCAAGCGCTAAAGCAGGCCTGATCCTTGTTAATATCAACCCTGCCTACCGACTCACCGAACTTGAGTACGCTTTAAACAAGGTTAGCTGCCGCGCATTGGTATTATGGGATGAGTTTAAAACCAGTAACTATTTGGAAATGGTTGAGTCTTTGGTGCCAGAAATCATTACCTCGACTCTTGGCAATTTGGACTCTAAAAAGCTTCCTCATCTAAAGTATGTGATACAGGCGGGAAAAGAATCACGTGACGGCTTTTATGACTTTTCTGATGTATTAAACATTGCCTCCGCTGATGAAGTTGCACAACTTGCTGAAATTCAAGCAGGGCTATGTCCAGATGACCCAATTAACATTCAATTCACCAGCGGCACCACCGGCTCTCCTAAAGGCGCTACGCTTAGCCACTTCAATATATTGAATAACGGCTACTTCGTCGGCGAAGCTATAAAATTGAGTGAGCATGATCGTCTCTGCATCCCGGTACCTTTGTATCATTGTTTTGGCATGGTGATGGGGAATCTCGGGTCTGTAACACATGGTTCTACCATGGTGTTGCCTGATTTTGGTTTCGACCCAATTGCAACTTTGCAGACTGTTGCCGCTGAAAAATGTACGGTCTTATATGGCGTACCCACTATGTTCGTAGCCGAACTTGCTGAACCTAGCTTTGCGGATTATGACTTATCTACTTTGCGCACAGGAATTATGGCCGGTTCGCCCTGCCCAGAAGATGTTATGAAACGGGTGATCTCCGATATGCATATGGGAGAAGTTACCATAGCCTACGGAATGACCGAGACTAGCCCTGTAAGCTTCCAATCAAGCACTGATGACAGTGTCGCATTAAGGGTTTCTACCGTTGGTAAGGTACATCCGCATGTACAAGTAAAAATTATTGATGAAGATGGCAATACTGTGCCAAGAGGCGTGCAGGGAGAATTGTTAACTCGTGGTTATTCGGTGATGCAAGGCTATTGGGGCGAAGAAGAAAAAACCAAAGATGCTTTGGATTCGGCCCAATGGATGCACACGGGAGACTTGGCCGTGATCGATGAGAACGGTTACGGCAATATCACCGGCCGATTAAAAGATATGGTGATTCGCGGTGGTGAAAATATTTACCCAAAAGAAATCGAAGACTTTTTATACACCCATCCCAAGGTTATGGAAGTTGCCGCATTTGGTGTTCCTGATAAAAAATACGGAGAGGAAGTCTGTGTTTGGATCAAAAAGAATGCAGGTGAAACCCTTAGCGAAGATGAGATAAAGTCCTACTGTGACGGGCAAATAGCGCATTATAAAAAACCACGTTATGTTGAAATAGTTGAAGAATTCCCCATGACTGTCACCGGTAAAATTCAAAAATTTGTGATGCGTGACATGATGCAAAAGAAAATGCCGATTTAATAAGCATATTGGCATTTGCCATCATTGACCAATTAATCACCGTTAGGACACCCTCTTTGCCAAATATGCGTGGCAAGCAATCTTGCACAAACGTAAGCTCAGATTAAGTAGACAAATAGCCCCATAGATAGATTATGAATTTCTCCCAATCAGAAGAACAAACCATGCTCTTGGACAGTTTTCGGCGTTTTCTCGAAGACGAAATACGACCCATTTCGAATGAATATCGTGACAAGTACATTCCTAAGGAGCTAGCACTGGATATTCAAAAAAAGCTGATACCGTTCGGTGTGGTCAATGGCTTTGTCGCTGAAGAAGATGGCGGCATGGATTTGGATTTGGTTACTTTTGGTTTGTTGATGCATGAACTCGCCAGAGTCTCTCCAGATATCTGCATTACAACACAGATCTTCGGTATTGCCTCCAAACTGATGGCCGGTGCGCCTGATGCAATCAAGGAAAAATACTTACCTTCTCTCATGGCATGTGAGTCATCAACCAGTATCGGCATGTCTGAACCCAATGGCGGCTCAGATGTAGCAGCGCTGCAGGTAAAGGCTCGCAAGGAAGGTGATTTCTATATTGTTAATGGGGAGAAGACTTGGAATTCAAGCGGAGACTATTCAGATACTATTTTACTGTTAGCTCGATTTATCGAGGATGACGAAGATAAAGGCCTCGGACTGTTATTGATTGAACGTGCTCACGGCTATGAGACAAATAATATCGAGAAAAGCGCATTAAATAGCCAATCTACTGCACAGGTATTTTTCTCAGATGTAAGAGTACCTGCTGAGAACGTTGTTGTTCACGCTCCCAAAGCAATGAAACACATGATGAAATTGCTATCCTCATCACGGCCTATTGTCGCCCTCATGGCACTTGGAGTTGCCCAAGCCGCTTATGATGAGGCCCTTTCATTCGCTATGGACCGTAAACAATTCGGCTCGGTAATTGCAGGTAAGCAATTGATTCAAGCAAAGCTTGCTGAGATGGCAACCAAGATTGAAGCTGGAAAGTTGATGGCACTAAAAACGCTAGACAATATTGACCGTGGCGCAGACCCTAAATTACAAGCCGCAATGTGTAAATGGTATGGCACAGAGTTAGCCTGTGAGATTGTTTACGACGCAGTGCAAATCCATGGCGGAAGTGGCATCACCAAAGAATACCCTGTCGAGTATTACAGCCGAGCGGTGCGAATATTTCCGTTTACCGAAGGCACAACCGAGGTTCAAAAACTAATAATTGGTCGTCTACTGACTGGCATTTCGGCATTTTAGGTCGGAGGCTGGATCGTTACGGTGTCTATAGATAAATGTTACAACGTTGAGGATTTTAGAAAGATCGCAAAGCGGAAACTTCCTTCACCCATTTATGGCTACATGGCTGGTGGTGCAGACGATGAGGTTACCCTCAGACAGAACACCACTGCGTTCGATACAAACCAGTTGGTTCCCAACACTCTAATAGATGTAAGCCAGATTGATACTTCGGTACGTGTGCTTGGCACCGACATGAAATTACCATTTTACTGTTCGCCAAGCGGTGCGAGCAGGCTATGGCATCCTGATAAGGAATTGGGCGTTTCTGCAGCGGCCGCTAATGCCGGCATAATTTACAGCCTGGCCACCTTCTCTACCACCAGTATCGAAGAGATCGGCGCTGCTAACAATGGCCCCAAGATGTTTCAAATTTATGTTTTTAAAGATCGCGAATTATCAATGGAGTTTGTGCATCGAGCTAAAGAAGCGAAGTTTGATAGCATATGCATTACCGTAGACTCATCAATATCCGGTAACCGCGAACGGGATTTATATACCGGCCTGAGCTTCCCGCCCAAATTGACCCCATCGTCATTTTTCAAATTTGCCGCCAAGCCAGCTTGGTCGATTCCCTTCATGACGGATAAACGCGGTTTTGAAATGTCAAATATCGCACACAAGATAGATGCATTTGGTGGTGGGATGAATACATTCGAGTTAGCGCACTCTTTATTTGACGTTAGCGTTACATGGAAAGATATTGCGGGCTTCGCTGCAGCGTGGGACGGCCCATTCGCGCTAAAGGGCATACAATCTGTTGGAGATGCCAGAAAAGCAATTGATGTTGGCGCCACAGCCATTATCGTTTCAAATCATGGCGGCCGACAATTGGACGGTATGGCAGCGCCAATCGATCGCATTGCAACCATCCGCGATGCAGTTGGCGACAAGCTCGAAATAATAGCCGATAGCGGATTTCGCCGTGGCACTCATATGCTTAAAGCCATCGCTATGGGAGCAGATGCATGCTCATTCGCGCGGCCCTATATCTACGCGTTGGCCGCCGGTGGGCAGGCTGGAGTCGCTCGCATGCTTAATTTACTTAGAGAAGAAGTAGAACGTGATATGGCCTTACTGGGTGTCACATCCATTGATCAAATTAGCGAGAAGCATATTTTTCGTTCCAGCTAAACATCTAATATGAAAGTGTTCAATCCGTTCAACATCAACAGGAATCTTATCGAATAACCATGTCCATATTATCAGGAATAAAAATTATCGAGATCGAAGGTATTGGCCCAGCGCCATTTTGTGGAATGCATCTTGCCGATATGGGCGCCGATGTGGTGGTAATTGAGCGGCCTGGTAGCGGCGAAGCCCCTGTTGGCGATGTAGGCAACGACACCATTTACAAGCGCAATAAGCGGATCGTGCAGCTGGATTTAAAGAATGAGATAGATCATGCAAGGCTGTTAGAGATGATAAAAACCGCTGATGGCCTGATCGAAGGCATGCGTCCCGGGGTGATGGAACGGCTCGGACTGGGCCCTGAAATTTGCCATGCACTGAATCCCGCGCTGGCCTACGGTCGTGTTACCGGATGGGGTCAGGGTGGCCCTATGTCGCAGGCTGCCGGTCACGATATAAACTACATAGCGCTATCCGGCGCGCTCTGGTATGCAGGACGACCCGGCGAACCACCCTTCGCGCCCCCAACACTGGCAGGCGATATTGGCGGCGGTGCGTTGTACTTAACAATTGGCATGCTGGCCTGCCTGCTGAATGCCCATCGTACAGGACAGGGAGATGTGGTGGATGCCGCAATGGTGGATGGCAGTGCGCATATGATGAACCTGGTGTTATCCCTGCGTAGCTCTGGCACGGTAGTGAATGAACGTGGTAAGAGCATCCTGGACGGACCACACTGGTTTGATACCTACGAATGCGGCGATGGGAAATTTATCAGTGTTGGTGCGCTGGAACCACATTTTTATAAGCTGCTGCTGCAAAAAATAGGCGTCTCGGATGACCCGCAGTTTGCCAAGCAATTCGACACACCGTCATGGCCTGAACAAAAGGAGGCATTTAGAAATTTATTTGCCAGTAAGACGCAACAGCAATGGTGTGATTTATTGGAAGGTAGCGATGCCTGTTTTGCACCGGTGTTAAACCCGGATCAGGCAGCCGCACACCCACATATGCGGGATCGTGGTGTGTATTTTACCAATAACGATCACCTGCAGGCGCATGCCGCACCGAGATTCACGTACTCCACAAACCAGGCACCAAAAAACGCCCAAGCCAGTGACGCCAAGGAGATAATCCAGGACTGGCAATCCAGCGAGAATTAATTTATGTCAAAGTCGATTGAGCTCTGGCGGCCTAGCGAGGAGCGGAAAACCAACACCCAGATGTGGCAGTTTATGCAGCATATGGCCACCAGATACGGCACTGAAGCGGACGATTATTTGTCCCTGCATCGGTTCTCGGTTGAGCATTCGGATCAATTCTGGAGTGAGTTGATCGATTATTTCGAACTCGTTTATCAAGGAGACAAGGAGCCAGTCAATCTCGATACCGGCTTTAACAAGTACGGTTGGTTCCCTAATATGACGCTTAATTTTGCGGAAAACATGTTGTCAAAGGGCGACGATAATCATCCTGCGCTTATTTCGGTATTGGAAAACGGTCAGCAAAAATCACTTTCTTATGCAGAGCTTCGCACTCAGGTGGCCGAACTTCAGGAATCTATTAAGGTCGATTTTTCTAAAGGTGATGTGCTTGCCTGCTATATGCCTAATGTGCCGGAAACAGCGATTGCGATGCTGGCAGCAACCGGCCTGGGTGGCGTTTTTACATCCACCAGTTCTGATTTTGGTATAGATGGCGTGATCGACCGTTTTTCACAGTCTAAGCCCTGCATACTGGTGGCCGCAGCAGGTTATTTCTACGGCGGCAAATATTATGATTGCCTGCCAAAGATTGCTGAAGTGGTTGAACAGGTTCCATCTATAAAACGCGTGTTGATCGTTTCAATGCAAGAGACCCTGGCGGATATCAGCACAGTTAGTCTTGCCGAACATTGGCCGGACGCGAATGGGGCTTCCGGAAAACTGACGTTTGTACCGAGAGCCTTTGCTGATCCGCTCTACATCATGTATTCGTCCGGCACCACCGGAAAACCAAAATGCATTGTGCACAGCGTGGGCGGCACTCTGCTGCAAAACGTTAAAGAGGTCGGCCTGCATAGTGATCTTACGGCCGATAAACGAATCTTTTTCTTTACCACCTGTGGATGGATGATGTGGAACTGGCTGATCAGTTCTCTGCATTTTGGTGCCACGGCGATCCTCTATGATGGCTCACCTGGGTTTCCTAGCATGCTCGGCTATCTGGGCCTGATAGACCGACTTAAGATTAATATATTCGGCACATCGCCCAAGTTTTTGCGGGCACTGGAAGACTCCGAGTGCGATTTGCCAGAGTTGTCGCTGGATAGTCTTGAAACGATTCTCTCCACCGGCTCACCACTGTTACCTGAGCAATACGATTTTGTTTACCAGAATCTGAAGTCAGACGTATTACTCGCCAGTATTGCAGGCGGCACCGATTTGCTGGGATGCTTCTACGGTGGTAACCCCATTCTACCGGTGCACCGAGGTGAGTTACAGTGCGCGCCATTGGGAATGGATTCAGCCTGCGTCGATGACGAAGGCAATGTACTGATAGACCAAGAAGGCGAACTGGTCTGCCTGCAGAGTTTTCCTTCGCGCCCCATCCACTTTTTAAATGATCCGGATAATCAGCGCCTGAACGATGCTTACTTTAACCGCTTCGAAGGCCTGTGGCACCATGGAGACTACATACGTGTAACCGAACGAGGTGGCGCGATATTTTACGGGCGCAGTGACGCCACCCTGAATCCTGGCGGTGTAAGAATTGGTACCAGCGAAATCTATCGCCAGACCGAACCCTTGAGTTACATTGAGGATTCTGTATGTGTGGGAAAACAGATTGATGGAGATGTGGACGTGTACTTATTCGTCAAGCTCAATGATGGAGAACAGTTGAACGAAGATCGAATAAATGAAATCAAGCAGGCTATCCGTTCCAAAACCACGCCCAGACATGTACCCCAGAAAATTATCCAGGTGGCCGATATTCCCTATACGCGTTCCGGTAAAAAAATCGAAGGTGTGGTCAGCAACTTGTTGAACAAAAGGCCGGTGACTAATATTGAAGCGATTATCAATCCGGAGTGTCTGGCCGAGTATGAAAGGCTTGCTGAGGAATAACCAATATCAGTAATTTGACGTTTCTGAGCACGGTTCGAACGCTTTCACGTGTACCCCGTCAGCCCCAATTGGACAGTTTAAAGTAGTGGTCTAAGAGAGACTTTTCATCCATCGTTAACTCAAGAGAAAACGATGCTGACTTATTCTAAATCAAGTAAAAGCAGTGCCGGGAAAACGGTTCGAGATATTCGCAGAACAACCCGCCGTAGTTATTCACCGAAAAAAAGATCTGGATAGTTCTGGAAGGCCTGCGCAGCGAAGAGAGTATGCCGCCTCCTGCCACAATACAGCCACAGTGAGATCGTGGGTTACAATGGACTAAAGTGTCATAAGATTGCAGTAAGTAATTGATTAAAATAAACTAGTTAATCTAACTCTATGTTTTTAAACAGGTCTTTATCGCCCTCCTAAGGGTGATGTCGCAGGTTTGAGTCCTGCCAAGGGCGCCATTTTTTTCAAGTTTGGCGACTCTAGTGCCCGGTTTCTTGCTCGTGCAATACGTTCATTTCGGGGCCTTCTTCGTCGTCTATGTCCGACTCTGGCTCAGAATCTAACTCTGTGAGCGCGAGCGATTCAAAGTAATCGTCATCGCGCAGATGAATGTCGTGAAATCGCACAATATCCGTGAATATTTGCACTCGATCTACGTAATCCACAGCCTGCACACCTTGGCTAAAAGGATAGTCGTACAAGGTGGGTAAAACCTCAGCTATATTCGACCAAATACGCGGGTCGTTACCCTGCCCCCGTACTTTTCGGTACGCGGCCAAAACATGCTTCAGCCCTACGTTGTATGACCCTAAGGCGAACCAAGTTCGTTCAGGTTCTTTAATTGAGTCAGGTAGACGATTGTTAAGGTATTTTAGATACCGAGCAGCACCATCGATACTCTGGTCTAAATCCATGCGGTCATCTACCCCCATGTATTCAGCTGTTTCTTGCGTTAACTGCATGATGCCTCTAACACCTGTCGGTGATACCGCGTCATTAGACCAGCGTGATTCCTGATAAGACAACGCCGCGAGCAAATGCCAATCTACATTGCCGCGACGCGACGCGCGTCTAAACGCGTACTCAAACTGTGGCAATATCGTTTCTATTCGTCTATGCACCGCCAGTGCATCAAAACGGCTTAAACGGGTTGTTCGCGCAAAATAACGGTCTGCAAGCTCCCGTGGCAAGCCTACTTCTAAAGACTCCGTTAAATAGTTATTAATAGCATTCAAAAGAGACTTGTCCGAGCGCTGAGGTAAAGCCCAAACGAGCTTTACTGATTCGGGAAGCAGAAAGCTACGGTTCAGCTCGGGTAGATAGTGCTTGGCCGCCAGAGCCCTGTAGTTAGTCGTTAGGGCGAAGCGTTCACTGCCTGACGCCACAGCTCCGAGCAAAGCATATTCAGACCGGTAGTCATCCTTTATGTTTAACTCTTGCAGTTCGTTAAGTTCGTAATACCGAGAAGATGCTTTTACTTCGGCTTGCGCAAGTTCTTCAATAGATTTGGGCTTAGGGGTACCGCGTAGATACACTACGGTGGTGCGCGCCTTAAACCACGGAATGGTTGGCTCACTTACTCGATGCACAAACGGCGTGTCGATTATGCCGCCGACGGCAATATCGCCTTGCCCATTTTTAAGACGCGCGTATAACTCAGCGTATGGGACGATGGTGAGCTTGAGCTCAACCTCATGCTTTGCCGCAAACCCAGAAAGAAGTTCATACTCGAACCCAAAATGCTGATGGTTAAACACAAACTGTGAATCAGGTTCATCCGAGATAAGCACCCTCAACACTCCTGTGTCGATCATTTGTTCAAACGATTGAGCTTGTGTGCGAAAGAAGTACTGCGAAAGAGCCGTAAAAATTAAAGCAGAAATGAGCAAAAACTCGGTGTGGGTCTTTAACCACCTCCAAAGACTGGGCTTTGTATTCTTTGAGTAATCGCGTTTGGGCATACAAATAGAATAGCGACTCCCCGTCAACCAATCAATAAGCAATTGAATAGCATTAAAAGTTGGTTTATGCTCCGCGCGCTACGAAAGATGCGGTTTGCACTTTTTTTGTTACAACTGACTAAGCAAGGAGCTGCAGCGGTTTGTAACTAGGCAATCGACACGGATAAGTCGGCAATAACGGAGAGATGGCAGAGTGGTCGATCGCGCTCGCTTGGAAAGCGAGTATACGTTAATAGCGTATCGGGGGTTCGAATCCCCCTCTCTCCGCCATTAATAGCTTTTAAGTTATTGTTTTAAATAGAAAATATTTACGCAACTTGTCCACTAACCACCACTCTACCCACCAAAAGTTTGAAGTGTGGATATAAAAAAAAGATTATATGTCGTATTTTGGCCAATAAAGCCCTAGCTTTTAACTCCCCATATCCCCCTTTCAGGCTCCACCCTTTTGTTTCGTTCAATCAACGGCCTTTAACGTGTCCGATTATTCCCCCAACGTGTGTATAAATACCTTGGTTAAACCTTAGCTGAAACCTTACCTATCGAACGAGGAAATCCTCTAGTGTCACAGTTGAGCTTAAAAAGTCTAATAATTAAGGGCAAATTTGCGCTAAATGAGCGGCTGTGGAATACTCATAACGGTCGTTGGATTGAGTTTCTAATCAGTCAGAAACATACTTAAAAATTCAACAGCTGTGACAAATCTCACAACTTTACATAGCTTGGGAATCATCAAAATATAGAATTATTTAAGGGTGGAGCAAGCTCCTTTAACTGAGCTAGAGTAGACGGCTCTGGCTGAAAATCGAGGCAATAGTTGGGTAACGGTATAATTATATCCAGACACGAAAGTCCACCAATATACTCTTCAGATATTTTCTAACACTCTTATCGACTTGGCATGGAAGCATTTTCAAAACTAATATCCACTTTCTCAGATGAGAATCAAAAGCGTGGCGCTCAATTTGAGAAGCTGTGTAAATGGTTCTTAGAGAATGATCCGCTGTATAAGGCTAAGCTTGAGGATGTCTGGCTTTGGGATGATTGGCCAGATCGATGGGGACCGGATTGCGGTATTGATTTGGTCGCCAGAGATACAGAAGGCAACATCTGGGCAATTCAGGCTAAGTGCTACAACCCAGAATACAGCGTTTCCAAGAAAGACGTAGATTCATTCTTAAGTGAGTCCACGAACGCAAAGATTCATAATCGACTACTCATCGCTACGACGGATCGCATCGGAGCCAATGCAGTCAATGTCATCAAGCGACAGAATGAGACCGTTCCAGTCAATCAATTGATGTTATCCGGTCTTTTGGAAGCACCGATCGTATGGCCAAAAAGCATCGATGAGCTATCAACGGGACGTGTTATAGAAAAATACACTCCAAAGCCCTACCAGAGCATAGCAATTGACAAGATTGTTCCACAGTTAGATAAACGCGGCCAGTTAATCATGGCTTGCGGCACAGGCAAGACGCTTACGGCTCTATGGATTGCTGAAGAACTTGGATCAAACACCACATTGGTCCTTTTGCCCTCTCTACTGCTCCTATCCAAGACGCTGACGGAATGGCTTACTCACTGCAATGAGCCTTTTGCTTATCTGCCAGTCTGTTCAGACGACACGGCCGCTAGCGGTGCTGACTCGATTTGCTTATCCACGTCAGAACTCGCTTTCCCATCCACAACGGATGCAGATGAAATTGTTGCATTCTTGGATAGGAAGGGTAGGAAAGTTATTTTTTCAACTTACCAATCAACGCCCAAAATTGTAGAAGCATTCAAGACCAAAAAGATTGAGCCATTCGACCTAATTATTGCCGATGAAGCCCATCGTTGTGCTGGTAAAGCATCTTCTGGCTATACCTTAGCGCTTGATGATTCGAATATCCCCGCTGCCAAACGGCTGTTCATGACAGCAACACCCAAAGTATTCCAAGCACACTTTAAAAAGCGAGCGGCTGAATCAGGCGTTGATGTGGTGTCTATGGATGATAAGGCTGTATTTGGTCCGGTGCTGCATTCGCTATCCTTTGGCGAGGCCATTAAACAGGACTTGCTGACTG
>Ga0209194_1001440_pt1 | contig 14809 bp, 34 predicted proteins | sample COGITO_mtgs_1004_FD_184787 | JGI IMG/M metagenome (GOLD analysis project Ga0209194, IMG submission 184787) | Pelagic marine microbial communities from North Sea - COGITO_mtgs_100413 (SPAdes) (version 2) | ecosystem: Environmental > Aquatic > Marine > Epipelagic ...
AGGTCAATAAACTCTCCTAGAGATATAGCTTGTAAGTCAGGTATAAAACCGTATTTAACGCCGTCTAATTCAAACTTATTAGTAAAGGGTACATTTTGCTGTAATACCTCTAAAACCTCGTTAGAAATGCTCTCAGCATCCTTTAGACGCATTTTAGACACTAAGGCTATATCTACACCGCAGAATATCTCTATTGTCTTAAACATAAAGAACTCTTTATCCTGCTCTTCTGTATTAATCAAAGCGAAGCGTTGGTACTGCTCTAGTGTAATGTCGTTTATATGTGTAGGGACTTGTATTTTCATATAGTATCTTTATTTAAAAACATTGTATAACAAAAAAAGAGGCCACCATTACAGCAACCTCCTTTAAAACAAAACAAACAAAATTAATCTCTTATTACCTCTCGGTCCTGTATAGCTTCCCAGAGCCTCTCTATTAGTGCAGAATCATTTAAGTGTTCTGAGTTATTCACTATGTGTTCTAGGTCCTCTAAGGCGTGTCTATAGCCTTTTAAATAATCTTCTCTATTCATATTTATAGTTTATTACCTAGTTGACGCATTGTAAATCTGTTGTGGCCAGCAAACCACTCATCAAATGCTCGCTTTACATTTTTACCGTAGTTATGTCCTGGTCCTCCGCTAAGAGGCGTTGGCTCAAATCCGTTTGCAATTCTATTAAGAGAGATTCTAAGTGCTTTAACAGCTCCTTTAGTAACGTCTACGTCTGCCGCTAAGATTGCGTTTACTTCTTGTTCGTCAGTGTTGGCTAACGCTATTACCGTATCAAGTACGTGTTGAATTTCTTCGTCAGCCCAAAAGTGTTTTTGATTTTTCATAATTGTGTGTTTTAATTTAGTTTAATTTATATAAGCATTATTGCTTGGGTCAAATATACGTATGTTTATTGGTTAAAAAAAGCTTTTATGTAATTTTAGCATTTATTTAGCGTTTGGCTTCCTTCTATTATATCGAGCATCTAATATACGTTTACATCTTTGCAGCTTCTTATTAGGAAAGTAAGTAAAGTTTAAAAGTATGTGTTCGAGCTCCATTGTAGTGCACTTGTTGAGGTCTGTATCTGTCATGACCCACACATATCACAATCGTCTCCTTCAGCTTCGTTTAAAGCAGCCTCTCTGGCCTTTTCTATCATCTTGCTATATTCAGACTGTTCTACTTCTATTGGAGCTCTTAGACCTGACCCTATGCCGTTGTCTATAATCTCTATTAAGTGTCTTAGCTCACTACGTTCAAATGGTCCTATAGTAGTATCGTTGATAGTTAATAAGAAATGGTCTTTTAATTCTGCTGGTCTAATGCCTGGTTTCATAGTTATTTAGTTTAATTGTTAAAATTTATTTTCTCCTTCTAAAAAATCCTCTACCTCCGTTACCACCGTGAGGCCCTGTACCGTGGTTTCCGTGCCCGTGCCCATTTACTGAGTGAGCCTGTGCTTGCTTAGGTGTTAGCATTATCATAGTACCTAGCGCTACAAATGTAGCATACTTGCCCATCTTCTTAATGGCTTCTTGTCTTGTAATCTCTTCGTCATTCATAGTTATTTAGTTTTGTGGTTATCATAATAGTGTTTATATATCTCAGCTACCTTATCGGTCAAGGTTGTATCTTGCTTGTATACCTCTTGCCCCATATGTTTAGCGTTGTTAATCTCTACGCACAGCTTTACCTTGCACATATTCCTCTTCTTATTAGCTACCTTAGTAGTATAGTATTCTTTTACTGGGATAGGATACACACGTATACCATTCTTTAATGCCCAACTCATATGGTCTAAGAACTCCATTACTTCTGGCTCATTCTAGTAGCCTCTATGCGACCATTACGGTAATGCTTAACTAATAGTTGCGTGTCTAGTTCTACGACCTTATATGGCCTTATAGATAGCTTTACGAGTATTCTATTATATATATTCATTTGCTTTTAATTTAAGTGTTAGTAATTGATTCTCTGTTGTTAATCTCTCTACCTCTTCTCTTAAGGCTACAATAGCCATCTCCTGATAGTCTAGTAGTAATTCTGTTTTAGTGTTCATAGTTATAGGTCGTTTAATTTGGTTAATGCTTTAGCAATCCTGGCAATTTCTTTAGCCGTTGTGTTAGGACTTAGCTCTCCCTCAGATACTCTCTGGGATAATGATTGCAATTGCTCAGTAAAGACCCTATTGTAAAAGGTTATTTGCTCAGGTGTTTTCATAATGTTCTGTTTTAGTTGATTTGTTTTTTTTTGTAAAGATACGAATGTTATTTAGTTTAAAAAAGCTTTTTAGCATTTATTTAACGCTATCCCATAAAATACCTTTCATACCTAGGCTGCGTATCTCTTGTAAAGTAAGAGTGTTTCTTGACTTATGGTCTTTGATTCTTTCATAAGCTACCGTGTACCTTTCTAAAGCGTTCTGAGCATACTGTGGCATCTCAAATGAATATCCTTTAGTTCTATTACCGTGTTCCTTATTATAAGCTCTTAAGCGGCTTGTATAGTCTTCTGACGAACATACATCAATTAAGTGCTCTGTGCTGTTGTGTAGCTCTAGTGCTAGCTCGTTAATAAATTCAATATAGGTTTGCATAGTTAGTTGTTTAGTACCCATTTAAAGGTTTGTAATTTAGCCTCATATCTTTTGATGCTCTCGTTTAGTGTCTCAGGGTATACAGCTCCGTTTACTTCTGAGTACAACGCTGATAGTACTCCTTCTATTCTGTTTACCTCTTGCTTAATTTCGTTTAATGATTTCATAATTTTTATATTTAGTTGTTTTTCTTTTTGTAAAGATACGAACTCTTTTTAGTTTAAAAAAACTTTTTTGCAATTATTTTAATATTTTTTTTACTGACTTGATAAAATCCTGTTTTGTTGAGAATCTCCAATCTTCAGTTATTACAGTCACGTCATTATCTTCGAAGCAATCAACCACTAAGTTGTTAGCGTTCTCTAGTTTTGAAAAGACCTGCATAACCTCAGAAGCATTCTTGCATACTATAGTTAATTCGTATACTCTCTCGTTGTTTGTGTTGAAATCGATGTTAATGTTATTTAATACTCTCATAGCGTTTGTTTTTATTTACACTACAAAGATACGAACCTTTATTAGTTAAAAAAAGCTTTTTTGCATTTATTTTTAAAATAAAATGAAAGTAATTTGTAAGTAGCTGAGGTATAGCTAATTAGTTAAGAAAGTATTTCCCGCTATTAGGGTTACTTAAGTGATAAGATACAAAGTAACGTATGCCATCAAGCAAGTGATTGTAATCATCCACTGCAACATTCCTGCCTTCTTTCCAAGTATAGTTGTTAAGCTCTGTAATAAGGTTTCTAGAGCCTTTATGTATATACAGCTTATATTCCTGCATTAATGCGATACCTAAGTTAATACTACCTTGTCCTTTAATAGAAGGCTTTATGTTAAGGCTATAGTTCATTTTAAGCTCGTGTAGTAGTCTTGGCTCTGCACTATCTCCTATAGTTAATGTGTCTTTACCTTGCTTTAATAACCTAGCGGCTATATCTGAAGTGGTTAATCCTTGAGCGTATATAATCTCTTTAATGTATATCTCCTTAGATTTCTTATTGATACTAATTAGACAAGCGCCCGTAGGGTCAGCACTAAAACCAAAGTCCATCCCAATACCGTAATAGTCTCCGTTAGCATTAAAGTCTTTTACCTCCCAGTTAGTAAATATAACACCTTCAGCTACACTTCTCCAACCACCGAGAATCTGAGCCTTATACTCTTCAGGTCTCTCTTCTTTCATTCTATTAACGTTAGCTAAGAAGGTAGCATCTAAGTGCTTCTCATTGTCCTTATATGAAGTATGTATATAGGTAGTATCTTCTAGGGTAGTGTTTTCTCCACCTTGTAAGTCTCTACTCTCAAAGAATCTCTTGTATATCCAATGTGCTTTTGTAGCAGGATTCATTACCATTATAACTCTGTTCTGTGCATCTTTAGAACGTACTGATAAATCGATTTTATCAAATAGTAAAGGGTCAGGCATCTCTTCTGCTTCGTCTAATATCCAAGTAGTAATACCATTAAGTGACTTCAAGGCTGCGGTTTGGTTTCCACTACCTGTCTTTAGTCCTCTAAAGTATATCTTATTACCTGTTACCTTATTAGTAATATCTGTCTTGTTAACTAAGAAGTTATCGTTAAGCCCTAGCATATCAATCTTCTCTGTCATCTCAGGTATAATAGAGGTACTTGCTGAGGTCATTGTATAGCGTGTAAAGAGCACGTTGTGACCCTTCTCATAAGTAAGCAATAGTATCATAGTAGATATACTAAAGGACTTACTTGAGCCACGTCCTCCTGTTACTATATAGTATCTAGAGTCGTTAAGAAATAAGGGTTTATATTTAGGGCTTAATTTAATCATTAATCTTCGTCAAATGAGATTAGACCTTTAAGCGTTATGTTATGGTCTATTTCTCCTGTGGTATGTAAATCTATTTCCTGCTTAGGCATTCCTGCTCTATACTTCATAAATAACTCTATAGCTCTTTGGTCTCCGCTCTCTATACGTTCCATTAGCTTTTGAATAACCATATTAACATCTATGTTATCATCGAGTATCTTACGTATATTTATTACTTCGCCATTTGTTGGTCTTCCAGCACCTTCTCTTGCGCCTCCCCAGTTTGTATCTTTTTTACTCATACTTGAAATATCTTGAATTTAGGTCTTTATTTAAAAACAACGTAATCAAGCACTAGTAACCATTAGCCTCCAAATATCTTTAATTTAGCTTCTAAGTCTTTAACTTTAGCTTCAGCTACCTCTAATGCCTCTTCTGCTTTTCGTGCTCTCAGGACAGCTCTATTGCGACTCTCGCGTGCTTCGGATACTAATCTATTAAAGCCATAACTTCTAAGCTCTAAGTTGTTGATATAAACAAACATTCTAAGGAACGAGTTGTATATGCCCAATAAGTCTTTATTATCAGGCTTAGCATCTAACCACTTTATTAGCGTATCGCATATCTCGGTTTGGTCTGCAGTCTTTTGCAAGAATTCAATACTCGGGGGTGTCATCATAATCTTCATCTATTATTTCGGCTCTCACTGAGCAGTTAAATTGCTTATCTGTATTGTTATAGTCTTTTAGCGCGTCTCTTATACCTATAGCAGCTGAGAAGTCATTTAACTCAGCCGCCTCTTGTTCTGCTACTAATACTCTGTCTTCGGGTACTCCTAGGCTTAAAGCGTATAGAGCTCCTACATAGTTATAGTGTCTTATATCTTTATCTGTCATTATAGTGTTCCCTCTTTATGGTATTGTGATAGGTCTATTAGCTCGTCAACAAAGAATGCTTTATATATTGCTATAGCAGCTTCTAGTTTGTTCTTGCCTGATTGCATAGTAGCTTCTGATGCTTTAAAGATTCCTATATCAGTTGTAGTCTTGTCTATTACTAACCAATAGAAGTCTGGTACATTATATAGTTGTGCATATAGGTATGCTTGTAAATCATAATCGTACTTTTCTATGGTATACTTGAACTGATTTGTTACTTCTCCATTTCTTAATACAATCTCTTTAAGACCATCGTTAGTTGTTTTAACATCTGCTATATATTGACCCGGCTTTAGTATATCTGCTTTACCTCTTATTGCAAGACCATCTATTTCAACAAGCGCCGGTACTTCTGTTTCTGCTCCCTTCATAAATGATACACACGCATCATTCTGTAAGAACGCTGAGACGATTCTAGAAGCCATATACTTTTCTTTTAATGTATATGTACTCTCTGTACCATTCTGTTCCTTAGCAAGCCTCCATTTAGTTGTGTTTTTAGATGATGTATCTACAAAGGTAAAGCTACTATACTTTTCAGGCTCTAGTATTTCTGTGTGGACAAGCTTGCCATCTCTTAATGCCTGTGTCTCACTCATACCTTTCTTTCGCATATGAGCAAACCATTTCGGCGACTTCAATAACCATTTCATTGTGCTATATGATAGTGCTCTATCTAAGCCTAAGTAGTTATAGTAGTAATTGTCTTCTAGCATATTATCTAATGCTTCTGTTAAATCTAGTTGTTCGTGGTTTAATAGTGTTACTTTCATATGTATTGTATTATAAGGTTATTTATTATTTTTCAAAGTTAAGAAATTTAATTAACTCTTGCTCTGTTATCTCTTCTTTATTTAGATATACTTTACCTGTCTCAAATGAGTCTTTCTCAAATTGTAATAGATGTACTCCTTTATATACCCATCCGTCTGCTATGCCTCTAGAGAATGTGTCAGCAAACATCTTAAGCATTAGCTTTTGGTCTGGTGCTACGTCTCGGCCAAAGCTCTTAAGCTCAAGTAAGCGTACCTCACGCGTCTTCTTATCCCACAATACAAAGTCAATATCGTAAACCCTGAAGTTATCATAACTGTCTCTTAGGTTGCTTCTAACCCATCGGCTAAAGTATAGGTCGTGGTCTCTGTTTCCGGTGTTTTCTTTTCTAGTCATTGTCTTGTAGATTATATAGGTTAATTTCTTCGTGTGTGAGTTGTATATCAAGGTCGTATTCTATGTCTAAGAATCGGTCGCAATTAATAAAATCGTACTCTGTGTCAATTTGCGTGTAAATGTTTGTGTAATTCATAATGTTTGGTTTTAGTTATTGTAAATCTGCTTTAGTTGGTGTTGTAAAATATACGTCAGCATCTTCAGGATACTCGCTAAGGATACGTTGACAGTCTTTGTCTTGTGATAGGTCTGAGGCCATTGTGTTAATCAAGTATCTATTTTCGTTTACTACTAGTATTGTGTACATATTGTTTGGTTTTGATTATGGTACAAATATACGTAACATTTAGACTTAAAAAAAGCTTTTCATTACTTTTAGCATAACTTTAGCGTTTAATTGTAAAATAAAAAAAGGCCCACATTTCTGCAGGCCTGATTTTCAAGGGTTTAGTTAATACTCGCAATAAGAGTCATCTACTTGAACACATACCTCGCTGTATTCTCCGTTAACTAAATAGTTGTCACAATCCCAACAACCCTCAGGCTCACAGCCTACAGCAAATAGTATACCCAAAGCTACAATACCTATTACTAATATCTTTACTACTATTTCAATTGCATTCTCTTCTTTGTTTAATTGGTTTTTCATATCTTAATATTTATTAGTTATTTATATTATTTTTCTAGCTCTCTTTGTAAAGCGGCTAAAGCTCTCCAAGCAACTTTTGCTAAGTGCCTTACTCCATCATCATCTATAGGAGTTCTATGGTGGTCTATTAGGTGACGTGTAAGAGCATCTAAATCGTCACTGCTTACGTTCTTATCCCAGTGCAATGGTTTGTCCTTGTGGTGTTGCCTATTGCCTACTAATGAGCAATTAGCTACTTCCATTATAGCATCCGGGAAATAAGTTAATAAGCCGGAATATACTGGAAAGCTTTTACGGTCTTTTGCTGTGTCTTGATTACCAAATGGTGGATTCTCTAGCATATCACAGGCGCAGTCCTCGCAAACGCCTGTGCAATTCTTTTTATACTCTAACATTATAAGACCATTAATTCGTTAACAGCTGTTTTACCTCCTAACACTACTGCGCATCCAATAGCAGGCTTCTTACCTACCTTCATATAAGCCATAGCGTAGCTCTTAGCATCAATACCGCATCCTACCTGACATCCAAATACTCTAGAGTTAGCGCCCACAAAATATTCAGTATACGCCTGAGTATGTAAATGACCCTGAACGGTGCTTCTCATATCTGAGCGTGCTTTAGTTTTAGCTGTGCCCGCTTCTCCGTGGATATATAGAACGCCATCTATTTCTACGTCAGTAACAAACTTCCAATTTGGAGTACGCAACACTTCTTTGTAGTCCTTAACCCATGCAGAAGGCACTCCACTTGATTGAGCTTTACGCATAATGATTCTGTCGTGATTACCTACAGTAACGTGAGCGTCAGGCCATCTGTGGTAGTACCTCTGTAATCTCTGGATAGCTAACTCTAGTTCTTGACCTCCACCCATACCGTCAGCGTCTGTCTCGTGGTAGCTACTATAGTGATTGTCTATTACGTCTCCAATAAATACAACTCTATTACAGTTATATCTTTCATATACTTCAACGCAGTGGTCAAAGTAGCTGTCTAGGTCAAATGGCGCGTGTAAGTCTCCTATCACTAGTACTCTAGATTCTTTGTTATTAAAGAACTCAAAAGAGGCTAGCTTTGCTCCTTGTAGTCTTGGTCTAACGTCTTTGTTTTTACTTTTCTTTTTACTCATAATTAGGATTTTTTATATTGTTAATTACCGTAGTTAATTTTAGGCTTCTTAGATTTTTCTATTTCTTTTGCTTCAATGATGTTCGCTACGTGTAAGAGTTCTGACGCCAACCTCTTATACTGCTCGGGCTCTTCTTCGTCTTTACCTACGCTATGTAACCATTGTAGCTTTGTAGCTAGTTGGTCAGCTAAATTAGTTAGCGTAGATATGTTCATCTTTCTTAACTTATTACTCGTTAGCTCTGTCATATACCTTTTGTAGTTCGTTAATCATTCCTAAGATACAAGGACCACAGTTGGAAACCTTACGCTTAGATTTAAATACGTGATTGTATATCTCTATAAGTTTCTTTTGTTGCGGAGAGCTTACGCTAGTAGGTCTTTTAGGCTCAAAGAATGCTTTTAGATAGTCAAATTGGTCTGTAAGCAAATCATTAAGTCTTCTATTAGGAAACAAGTCATTAAGCTTCTCAGCGCGCGCCTTACAGCCACAATCATCTGCTATAGCTTCTACTGCTGCCTTAATACCGGTGACCTCTGTAAACTTAGTTACAATGTCTCCTAAGCCTTCTTTGCCAGCTTCTCCTAGGATGTCTAATACTGCTGCTTTTTTAATTCTAAGTTTCTGAGCTATCTTACCTGCTTTGAAACCTTCGCTGTGTAATTCAAATACTCTTTCGTTAATATCCATTTTTTAAGGGTTTAATTATTAATACTGCAATATATGTAAAATAATCGACATATAAAAGCTTTTTACTCTTTATTTTAAATTAAATCATAATCTTCATTCACAAAGTCTTGATAGTCTTCAAATAGCTTTTCGGCTATAATAACTTTAGACCGCTTAATACTAAGGTAGATAGTTCTTATACCTATCTTAGATTCCTCCGCTAGTGTCCTGAAACTCTTGCCTGTTGTTATGTAGGTCTTAAATAGTTCATAATCAAACCATTTTGCCTCTTCTTTTAACACTCGGTACATCTTAGTTTCTAAAGCCTCTATTCCCAGCTTTTCTTGGTCTAAGCCCTCATCTATATGATTGTACTTCTCTTCAAAATCGTATTGACTACCTAAGTAATTATACTTTAGATTAGATTTCTTTTTTAAGTGGTTTAGTATTATGGAACGTAAGCAAAAGAACATATATCCTTTAGAAACTTTACCGTTCTTATTTACTATCTTATCAAATAAATCATCATATTTAGCTAACTTTAAATAAGCTTCTTGCACAAAATCTTCTGCATAATTGAAAACCTCATTACTATTGCCGGCAATTGCTTTAGCCATTTTGATGTACTCTTGGTGGTGTTCTGTGAGCATTAATAAAGCTCTGTTTTTATTTTTCATATTAAAAAGCTATTTCAGGTGATACATTAGGTACTTCTAGGGTTGCTACTTTTGAATGGTCTATGACGTCTTTACCGGCTATTGTGAAAGCAACATTTCCCGGTTGCATTCTAAGACTTATTGGAGTGTCCATACTTGTTGGTCTTCCTCCTGTTTCAGTCTCTTTAACTTTTACTACGTGAATATCGGAAACCATCCATCTAGTAGAGTGTTGTGTATATCTGTGTATTGATATAACGTCATCAGCTCTGTTACCCCATTTACCTCCTCCTTCAACATCTGCCATACTACAAGGCTGTGGTAATCCCTCAAACTCGTGACCGTGTGGGTGCTTCTTTCTTAAAGCTTCTGTTACTGCGTGAGCGTTAAGCCATATAGTTACATTGTTGTTCTTGCAAAATAGTCTCATTTCCGAAGCTACTTGGTAGTCATACTCGTGTCCTCCTCCAACTGAGCGCATTAAAGCTGCGTCTTTAGTTAAGGAATTATAAGGGTCTATTAGCATACCATCAAACTGCCATACGTCAAGGATTTGTTTGGCCTCATCTAGGAGTGTTCTAACGTTATATAGTTTATCTACTTTGACTTGCTTGAAGTGGTCATTAATCCACTCCATCTCGGTCTCTATTTGAGCATCAGGTATCTTCTGAATTGGTTGTCCAGTTTTAAACTCTAATAGTTTTCTGGCTATACTATAGTCAGTGTTCTCAGAACTGAATACTAGCCATTTAAGGTCGTGTTTCAAAGAGTAAGCCATCATCAAGTATAAGATTACTGTAGTCTTACCTGTATTAGCGTGTCCTATACAAAGGTTAAAAGCTCCTTTCTTGTATCTTAAGAATTGGTCTACTTCGTCAACACCCAGTCCCATACCTTGCTCTATACGGTCATACTTTACATCGTACAACCGGTCTTTAATAAATTGAAAATCTGTAAGCATTTTTTTTTAGGTTAAAGGGTTAATAATAAAGGGGAGCCTAGTATTAAGCTCCCCATAAAAAACTAACCTTTAGAACGGTAGGTCTGGCTTTTCACGCCCAGCCATCGATTGCTCTTTAGCCTCTACTCCTTGCTCAACCCGCTCTGCTACCGTGATAGTACCATCTGTCCAAACAACTTTACCATTACCAATATACTGTTTAGCCTCTTTAGCCTCCCGCTGTTCTTTAGTCTGGTCCATTGCTGCTGAAGCATTTTGACCGTACACATTGGTTTCGTCATTTAAAAACACTGTTACATTTGCCCATCCGGCTTCATTGAATTGAATCTTGTTTTTGTTGATTCCTACTGATATAATTGAACTCATAATTTTTGCGCCTCTCTTAAAGGCTTTTATTAGGATTTAATTGTGGCAATATTGCCTGTGCAAACATACGCAATTTATTTAACATATGAAAGCTTTTTACTCTTTATTTTTAATTTATTTTACTACTCAGCTTCTAAGGCTTTTTCTAAGGCAACTCTTACCGCGGGCTCAAGACTATACTTTGCCTCTATAGCTTCTATAGTTACGGTCTTATTAGTTACTGCCTGGATAGCTTTTAAGAATGCTTCTGAATTCATTTTTAAAGGCAATCGAGGTGTAGGCGCTGACACGGGGGCTTTCTGAGGAGCTTTGCCGTGAGTGTTGGTTGCATCTGCATCTTTGGTATCATCTAATAAGAATAGGCCTCCTAAAGCGTACTTGCGAGAGTATGAGCTTGATGCTCCACTTGCTTGTGCTTTATCCATACCTTTACGGTTTAAATCTAGACCCGCTTGAGCTTTAACTGAAAAGCTTTTTTCTCCATCAGTGATAGTTGCGGTGCACTCTATAAAGAGGTTGCCTGCTACTTCTATAACCTCATCCGAAGTGCTAAGGAATAGACCGTGTTTAAAGCATATTGGCTTAGCTGCTTCAAATATATCTTCGGCATTACGGTAGTTGTATTTACCGAAAGAGTTGTATTGGCTCTTAGGTGCTTTAAGCTCATTTTGAATTTTTACTAGTTTTTCTATCATATTTATGTATTTAAGGGTTTAATTATCTATGCAATATACGTAAAACAAACGACATATAAAAGCTTTTAGCGTGTTAATTTATAAGTTATTGTAAAGTCTCCTGTTAGTAATGTAAGTGTTAAGTTTCCGTCTGCGTCTTCTGTGTAAGGGTACTCAATTAATACTATACCTGTATTTGTTGGCTGTCCTATATATAAGGTTGTGTCATCAAATGTAAAAGGTAACGTTTGACCCTGTGCGTCTTCGTCACAGCTCTCTACTCTCTTTACAAATACTGAAGTAGCCGTAAAGCTCCAAGTGGTGTTACAAGTGTCTGAAAGCTCTCCGTCAATAAACGTCTCGCTATTTAGGTACTCCCCTGTAAAGGCTTGAGTGAAATTGAAGTTTACTTCTTGCGTCTCTGTCATTTCTTCTTTTGAACAGCTCATTAATGTTAATACTGCTGTCAATGTAATTAATACTTTTTTCATAATTTTTAGTTTTAAGGGTTTAATTAATTTTTAGTTTCTTAGAGCGTGTCCTGCGCCTGCTCCTAGTTCAGTTATTGTCTTGTTAATAGTTCTTAATGCTCTTCTTACTTTTACTTTTGTTCTTTTACTCATAGTTTTAAATTTAGTTATATAGCTTGTAATGTTAATTCTAATCTGTCTATTTCTTTTTGTACTAACAAGGCAACTTGTTTAGGCATAAACGTGTTTTGTAATTGGTCTGTTAAAGTTGCAATGAATTTAGTTGTAAGTTCGTAAGTCATAATGTTTGTTTTAATGTTATAAGCGTTATTGCTTGGTACAAAGATACAACCTATTTAGACTTAAAAAAAGCTTTATTATAATTTTAGCATAACTTTAGCGTTTACGTTTAATTCCTTTAATTACAATTTCACCGCACCTCATACATATTAGCTCGCCTGTTTCCCTGTACCATATAGTACCGCCTCTCTTATGCTTCGAGCATTTATCCTTAGGCTTAAGAATCTTCATTTATCAAATTTTCAATATATAATAAAGTATCTAATTCCATTAAGGCTGCTTCAAGCATTCTCAATACGGTCTCGTGAGGCACACCAAACTTATTGATTATGCCTTCTTCCATCATCTGTAGTTCCTGTACCTCTTTTAAAGCGTAGAATAGTTTTGCTTCTATTTTATTGCTCGCTCTTTCTTTTAGCTGTTCTTTTTTCATTATACGTTTAGATTAAATTTGGCAGGATTGCCGTTTAGTAATTCTTTGGTTGGTTCAATATTATTTTCGTAGATATGTGCGTTACCAATAAAGTAAGTTATATTAGCTAAAGGTATATCAATCATATCTGCAATCAAAGTAGTTTGGTAGATGTCGCTAGGAAGACCTAAGGAGCTATCTGCTGACCTTTGGAATACTGTGATATATAATTCGCCCTCTGATATTTGAAATTGCATTAGAGACAAGCAAGGTAGCTGATTAGTTTCAACACCAGTTGCGCCTATGAATAGTACATAGTTTTTAGAGCTACGTTTTTCTTTATTAATTTTTGCTATTAAGCCTGGTAACTTAGCAAAGTATGTAGGATAAGAATTAACTAAAGTTGGTGCGCAGTAATCCCACCATTTTATGCCTGCTTTATTATATACGTCAACTGATGTTTCACCTGTCATATATATATCTAATTCTTTAGCTAATAGTTTACGAGCTACTTTGTGCTCAGAAAAGATTGCTTCTAGGTCTTCAACGTTCATACTTAAAGATTCGTTGATTAGGTATTGTATATTACCTTTCTTGTTTTGCTGTGTTTTACCTTGAGTAAGGATGTTGTTTAATGTTTGATAGTACTTGTTCATAGGATTATTTATTTAGGTGTTTATTTATATATACTGCAAGTATACGTAAAATTATTGATATAAAAAAGCTTTTTAGTATTTATTTTATATATAGCCAGTAACTTTAGTAGAAGTAACTTGCTATCAAAGTAACTTGCTTAGAGAGTAACTTGCTTAGAGAGTAACTTTAGTAGAAGTAATTTTAGTAGATAGTATGTGGTTAGTTGGTTACTTATTGCGCATATCTCTTCTAATAAAGCTCAGGATATGAGCAAAAAAAAAGATTCTCTTATATTAGATATTCGGCTAAACTTCTTCAATCGGTTACTCATATGACAGTAACAAGGAAAGACCTCTGATTTACCCACTCACCAGCACTCTAACGTGTTTATGCATTCTAACCCACAGGGAAACGTAGGAATAAAAAAAACTACCGTTGTATAAGTTTTGACTTGGAGAGACAAAGGTTTATTGCGGTAGCTTTTAAATGCTTTGGGTATTGTATGTTACCTTATGTATCTCTCCTTATACGTATTAAAAACAATTTAATTTCTTTTTGTGACCTAAAAGTTCTGTAAGGTCTTGATTTCCTTTAACTTATCTCTATATTTTTCGAAGATTTCTTGATACTCTGGCTCTGAGATTTTAAATATCTGCCTTGAATCTTGTAGTAATTGCTCAGCTAACTCAGTACCTATTTTTAAACTGTACTCAAATTGACGACCATATTCGAAGCGGTTACACTTACGACACTGTAGATTTACGTTCCTTTCGTCCCATCTAGTAGCTAATTTGCCTCTAGATATAAAGTGGCCAGCGTCAGATTCTGAAAAGTGAATACCTTTATCGCACGAAATACAAGTACCATATCCCTCAGAGTTCACGTTTAATCTACGTATATACTCATGAAACGGCTTGTCTATCTTAGTTTTCCAGTATTTTAAAGTCTTCTTTTTAGCCATAATAAGAGAAGGACGCAGGAAAAACCCTACTAAAACCTGCGTTGTATCCTTCTAATCTTTTAAGTGTATAGGTATTTATTTAAAAACAATTTAATTGCGCTTCATAGTTTTCATAACCTTCTCTATGCCTCTACTACCAAAGTAAAATATAGTCATAGTACCGAATAAAGATTGTATCACAGGAACGTATGCTTTATCTATTGTGAAAGCCCCTAAGTTACCATCTAACAATACTACTGACATAAATAAGATAAACATAGCCGCATAAGATACAGGACGTATCATTCTAGTAATAGCGTGCTCACTATCTACTTGTAAACGCTTAGTAACCTCAACCATCTCAATCATATCATTTTCCATCTCTTGAAGTAGTATATCTTTGTCAGGTTGGCTTAGTGTCTTATCAGCTCGTATAACGTCTCCTAAGGCGCTTAATTG
>Ga0209194_1001443_pt1 | contig 14792 bp, 13 predicted proteins | sample COGITO_mtgs_1004_FD_184787 | JGI IMG/M metagenome (GOLD analysis project Ga0209194, IMG submission 184787) | Pelagic marine microbial communities from North Sea - COGITO_mtgs_100413 (SPAdes) (version 2) | ecosystem: Environmental > Aquatic > Marine > Epipelagic ...
TTTCACTCTGTCGGGATGACAGTTAAGAGTGCTCTGTTGGGATGACAGTTAAGAGTGCTCTGTTGGGATGACAGTTAAGAGTGCTCTGTTGGGATGACAGTTGAGAGTGCGGTGTCCGATGCCACTGTCATCTCGAACGTCACCGTCACCTCGAACGTCACCGTCATCTCGAACGCAGTGAGAGATCTCAGGAGCCGGCATAGAGATCCCTCGTCGCTAACGCTCTGTCGGGATGACAAAATAAATTGCTCTGTCGGGATGACAAAATAAATTGCTCTGTCGGGATGACAGTTAAGATCGCTCTGTCATGATGACAGGTTAAACACTCGGCCGTGAGACCGCAGCTTGTCATTTCGACCAACGGGAGAAATCTCTCTCAAAACAACAAAAAGATAAGAATCACCTATGACAGCAACAGCCTTAAAAACAGCGTCCTCCAGCGTCCTAGAGGAAATTCACGCATTTTTACCCTGCCATACGCCAGACCGATGGATCGAAAATGCGCTGGAGAATCCCAGCCTAATGCTAATCGACCATGCTAACTGTGAAAAGAAGGCTGCCAGTACGGCCATTAGTTTAATTAATCGCTATACCGATAATTTTGAATTGCTGAATAAAATGTCGCGCTTAGCCCGAGAGGAAATGCGCCATTTTGAGCAGGTTATTGCGATTATAAAGCGCAGGGGTATCGAATATACCTATGTGAGTGCGTCTCGCTATGCGGCGGGGTTGCGTGAGCTGGCGCGCAAGGATGACCCTGGTAAGTTAATTGATGTGTTGGTGATTGGTGCCTTTATTGAGGCGCGGTCCTGTGAGCGCTTTGCGCGTTTGGCACCCCATTTAGATAAGGAGTTGGCGCAGTTTTACGGCTCGTTATTAAAGTCCGAAGGGCGCCATTATCAGGATTATTTGGGGCTGGCGAAAAAGGCCGCTGGTGGGGAAAGTATTGATGATCGTATCGCTTTGTTTGCTGAGCGGGAGCGGGAGTTGGTTGAGACGCCGGATGCTGAGTTTAGATTTCATTCTGGCCCGGTTATTTGATATTGAGTCTTTGTAAGTGCGTGTGGCCCTCTCACTCGTCATTCCAGCGAAGGAACGTCACCCCAGCGGAGGAACGTCACCCCAGCGGAGGAACGTCACCCCAGCGGAGGCTGGGGCTGGAATCTATTTGTATAGTTGGACCCCAGCCTTCGCTGGGGTGACGGTTCTGTATTGGAATGACGGTTCTGTATTTGGGTGACGGTTCTGGCAGGGTGACGGCACTGGCAGGGTGACGATGCTGGCGGGGTGACGGGTGACGGGGGCGACAAATTACACTGTCATCCTGAAGGCGCGTAGCGACTGAAGGATCTCTAAGCTACAGGCACAAAAAAAGGCAGCCTCAGCTGCCTTTTCTCTACCAACAATTGCCAAAAGACCTATCTATCTTCAACTGGCGTGTAATCGCGAACGTCTTCACCGGTGTACAGCTGACGGGGACGACCGATACGGTAGGGATGAGTGATCATCTCGTTCCAGTGTGAAATCCAGCCAACGGTGCGGCCTGTGGCAAAGATTACGGTGAACATTTCAACAGGAATGCCCAGTGCTTTAAGAATAATGCCTGAGTAGAAATCAACGTTGGGGTAGAGCTTCTTGCTTACAAAATACTCGTCTTCCAGTGCGATTTTTTCTAGCTTCTTGGCCAGACGGAACAGTGGGTCATTTTGCAGTCCTAGCACCTCTAATACTTCGTCACAGCTCTCGCGCATAACTGTGGCACGCGGATCGTAGTTTTTATAAACCCGGTGTCCAAAGCCCATTAGGCGGAACGGATCATTTTTGTCTTTAGCCTTGGCTACATACTCTTCGATATTATCTTCGTGACCAATCTCTTCAAGCATAACCAGAACAGCTTCGTTGGCGCCGCCGTGAGCCGGTCCCCAAAGTGCAGCGATACCCGCTGCGATACAGCTGAATGGGTTGGCGCCTGAAGAACCAGCCAAACGTACTGTAGAAGTTGAGGCATTCTGTTCGTGGTCTGCGTGGAGCAGGAAGATACGGTCCATGGCTTTCGCGATGGCAGGCTTCACTACATAAGGTTCGCAAGGGGTGCCAAACATCATATGCAGAAAGTTCTCCGAATAAGACAGGGAGTTATCTGGGTAGATGAAGGGCTGGCCGCTGAAGTGCTTGTGACACATAGCTGCAATGGTTGGCATCTTGGCAATCAATCGGTGAGCAGAGACTTTTCTGTGCTCTTCGTTGGTGATGTCCAATGAGTCATGGTAGAACGACGACATTGCGCCAACAACACCACAGAGCATTGCCATTGGGTGAGCGTCGTAGCGGAAGCCGCTAATAAAGTGCTCAATCGAACGGTTAACCATAGTGTGATTTGTAATGGTGTTGACGAATTCTTCTTTTTGCTGTGCGTTGGGCAGTGCGCCTTCAAGCAGTAGGTAGCAGGTTTCCAAATAGTCTGACTTTTCGGCCAGCTCTTCGATGGGGTAACCGCGATGCAACAGAACACCTTTGTCGCCGTCAATGTAAGTAATGTCTGACTGGCAGGCTGCTGTAGCAGAAAATCCTGGGTCGTAGGTAAAGAAACCGTGGCTGCCGAGAGAGCCGATGTCGATTACATCCTGTCCAAGGGTTCCTTTGAGAACGGGCAGTTCAATAGGGGCTTGGCCGTCAATACTTAGAATTGCTTTGCGATCGGTCATACAGGGTCCTCGGGAAAACAAAATTGGAGTGGGTCTTAAAATGCGACTGCAATCATAGATGCTCAGGTAAAATTGTCAACTGAATAGCGCATTATCCCGATGGGCTAAAACCTAATATCTAAGCGTAAACGGCGCTTTTGGATATCCGTTATTCATCTGTCGAATGCACTGGTGGCCCACAATACGCGTCAATTGAGCCCCCTAATACTGGGCTCTGCGGAGATGAAAAACCATGGGTCATGTTTTATTAATGCTTTGAGGGTGGTCTGGAAGCTTTCTTATCGCCGTAGATGCTGTAGTCAATTGAATTTAGGCACCGATGTATCTATACTCCTGCGCCATCAAATAGCTGGTCTGACTGTACTGTTTATACTGCTCAAATCTGTTTTGTACTAAATCTATTTCCGTTGATACGGATCACCTTATAGGAATTACCCGTCGTGGATAAAAAAAGACCAGTAAATCTTGATCTTGGGACTATTAAGCTCCCAATAACATCCTATGTTTCGATTCTGCATCGTGCCTCAGGCGTAATTATGTTCTTCGCCCTGGCCGTGCTGCTGTGGTTGCTGGAAAGCAGCCTGGCATCTGAAGCTAGCTTTAATGCGTTGGGCGACATGATGGCCAACCCAATCTGTCAGGTGATTATCTGGGGCAGTCTTGCTGCGCTGGCTTACCATTCTGTTGCAGGTATCCGGCATATGATTATGGATTTTGGTGTGGGCGAAGACAGCTTTGAAGCTGGCCGCCTTAGCGCCTGGGTTGCAGTGGTTGTTGCCGCTGTTGTTATCGCACTGATTACTTACTGGGTGTTCCTATGATTACTACAGTTACTAGCCTGGGCCGCAGCGGCCTGTCAGATTGGCTGATCCAACGCACCTCTGCGTTTGTGATGACTGCTTACCTGTTTTTTATTGTTGGCTATTTGATCGCCAACCCAGACCTCAACTATGCACAGTGGGCCGAGCTCAATGCTAGCTTGCCGATGCGTATGTTTAGCCTGCTGACCATGCTGTCTATCGCAGCCCATGCCTGGATCGGTATGTGGTGTGTTTTGACCGACTATATTACAGAGCGATTGATTGGGCCAAAGGCCACTGCAATCCGTATCTTTTTTCAGCTTGGCATGATCGCGGTAACAATGCTGTACGTGATCTGGGCTATCGACATTCTGTGGGGAATCTAAGTACATGGCTAACATGAAAACAATGAGTTTTGATGCCGTAATCGTCGGTGGTGGTGGTTCTGGTATGCGCGCCGCACTTCAGTTGGCGGAATCTGGTTACAAGACAGCAGTAATCACCAAAGTTTTTCCAACTCGCTCACACACTGTGTCGGCGCAGGGTGGTATTACCTGTGCAATTGCCAGTGACGATCCCAATGATCAGTGGCAGTGGCACATGTATGACACCATTAAAGGTTCTGACTATATTGGTGATCAGGAAGCAATTGAATATATGTGTCAGACCGGTCCAGAGGCTATTTTTGAGCTGGAGCACATGGGCCTACCTTTCTCGCGTACTGCTGAGGGTCGTATTTATCAGCGTCCGTTTGGTGGTCAGTCCAAAGATTTCGGCAAGGGCGGTCAGGCTGCTCGAACCTGTGCAGCGGCAGATCGAACAGGTCATGCGCTACTGCACACTCTTTATCAGGGTAATCTTAAAAGCAAAACCACATTCCTTAACGAATGGTATGCGGTAGATATCGTTAAGAACGAAGACAATGCGGTTGTTGGTGTTGTTGCTATTGATATCGAAACCGGCGAAACGGTTTTTGTTAAATCTAAGGCCACTGTTTTTGCCACAGGCGGAGCAGGGCGTATCTACGCATCTACTACCAATGCGCATATCTGTACCGGTGACGGTGTTGGTATGGCACTGCGCGCGGGCTTCCCAGTGCAGGACATTGAGATGTGGCAGTTCCACCCAACCGGTATTCACGGTGCAGGTACGCTGGTAACAGAGGGTTGTCGTGGTGAGGGTGGCTATCTAATCAACAAAGATGGCGAGCGCTTTATGGAGCGTTATGCACCCAATGCTAAAGATCTTGCTGGCCGCGATGTGGTTGCCCGTTCCATGGTATTGGAAATTCTTGAAGGCCGAGGCTGTGGTCCAGATGGCGATCATGTTTACCTCAAGCTCGATCATTTGGGTGAAGAAACACTAAACGCTAAGCTGCCAGGTATTCTTGAACTGTCTCGTACCTTTGCTCATGCAGATCCGATTGTTGAACCAATTCCTGTTGTTCCTACCTGTCACTACATGATGGGCGGTATTCCTACTAATGTTGATGGCCAGGCTCTGACCATTGATAAAGAAGGTAACGATCAGGTAATCGAGGGCTTTTACGCCTGTGGCGAAGCAGCCTGTGTGTCTGTGCACGGCGCTAACCGTCTGGGCGGTAACTCGCTGCTTGATCTGGTGGTATTTGGTCGTGCATCGGGTATGTTTATTGAGAAGCAGTTGCGTGAAGGTATTAACCTTAAAGAAGCCAGCGAAGCAGATATCGAACGCGCTATGTCTGGCCTTAATCGCATCAACAATTCTGAGGGCGGCGAAAAAGCCTCGGTACTGCGTGCTGAACTGCAAACCATTATGCAGAACTACTTCGGTGTATTCCGTCGTGGTGACTTTATGCAGCAGGGTATTGAGAAGCTCAACGAGTTGCGCCCACGCATTGAAAATGTCGCTCTTGAAGACAAGAGTAATGCCTTTAACACCGCACGTATTGAAGCCCTGGAGTTGCAGAATCTATTTGCTACTGCAGAAGCGACTGCGATTGCTGCTGAAGGCCGTACTGAAAGTCGCGGTGCTCACGCCCGTGAAGACTTCCAAGAACGCGATGATGAAAACTGGTTGTGTCACTCGGTTTACTTCCCTGAGAGCAAAACTATTGGCAAGCGAGGCGTTAATTTTAATCTGAAAACGCGCGAAGCTTTCGAACCTCAAATCCGTACCTATTAATAGGGGCTGACAGAATTATGTTGAATGTAAGTATTTATCGCTATAACCCTGACGTGGACGCAGAGCCTTATATGCAAGACTACAAGGTCGACACTCAGGGCAAAGATGTCATGGTTTTGGATGTGTTGGAAAAACTTAAAACCGAAGATCCAACCCTAAGCTTTCGTCGCTCCTGTCGCGAAGGCGTCTGTGGTTCCGACGGTGTTAACATCTCTGGCAAGAATGGTCTGGCCTGCATTACGCCACTCTCAGCTGCGGTTAAGGGCAACAAGCTGGTTATCCGTCCGCTGCCTGGGTTACCGGTTATTCGTGACCTGGTGATCGACATGACCCAGTTCTACGCCCAGTATGAAAAGATTCAGCCGTACATGATTAATAACTCACCAGCGCCTGCTATTGAACGTCTGCAGTCGCCAGAAGAGCGCGCCAAGTTAGATGGCCTCTATGAGTGCATTCTATGTGCCTGCTGTTCAACGGCATGCCCGTCCTTCTGGTGGAACCCTGAGAAGTTTATTGGTCCATCTGGTCTGTTGCAGGCTTACCGCTTTTTAGCCGATAGTCGCGATACTGCCACTGAAGAGCGACTGGCAAATCTGGATGATCCATTCAGTGTTTTCCGTTGTCACGGCATTATGAACTGTGTTCAGGTCTGTCCAAAAGGGCTTAATCCGACCAAGGCAATTGGCCATATTCGCAATATGTTGATCAGAAGCGCGACATAATTAGTGAATAGGCTTATCCAATAGCCTAATAAAGTCCAAACGGCCAGTTTTTACTGGCCGTTTTGCTATGAGAGGTTTAGAATACTGCCCTTAATTTTGACCTGATACAGAGTATTTCATAGGGGAATAACACAGATGCCTGAGGGCTTAATGGAGCAATTTCTTAGCTCCTCCCACTTTTCTGGTGGCAACGCAGCGTATATTGAAGGGCTTTACGAAACCTACTTGCATGATCCTAACGGCGTGCCAGAGGAGTGGAGCAGATTTTTCGACTCCTTACCCCGCACAAATGGCAGTGTTACTCCCGATGTTTCCCATGACACGATCATTCAGCACTTTGAGCTGTTAGGTCGCCGTCAGGCTCGTCCAACCCCTGCACCTGGCTCTGGTGGCATTCACCTCGAGCATGAACGCAAACAGGTCAAAGTTGTTCAGCTAATCAGCTCCTACCGTTTCCGTGGCCATCAAAAAGCCAGCCTTGATCCCTTGGGATTGATGGTGCGTGAAGATGTGCCCGATTTGCACCTGCATTTCCACGGTCTTACCGAAGCAGACCTAGACACCACCTTCCAAACCACGCCGCTGTATATGGGTAAGCCCGAAGCAACCTTGCGTGAGATTGTTGAAACCTTAGAAGAAACTTACTGTGGCCATCTTGGGCCAGAGTTTATGCACATCACCAGCTTTGCTGAAAAACAGTGGCTGGCCCAGCGCTTCGAATCTGTGCGCTCCAAGCCGACTTACGGTGACGAGGCGCGTATTGACGTGTTGAACCGTCTCACTGCCGCAGAAGGCCTTGAAAAGCACCTAGACTCCAAGTATCCAGGCACTAAGCGCTTTGGTCTTGAGGGTGGCGAAAGTCTTATTCCGCTGCTGGATTGCTTGGTTAAGCGTTCTGGCGAATACGGCTGTAAAGAAATTGTTATGGCCATGGCTCACCGTGGTCGACTTAACGTTCTGGTAAACATTCTGGGTAAGAACCCCGCTGAGATGTTCGAAGAATTTGAAGGCAAGCGCCTAGTCAATACGTCCGGTGACGTGAAGTACCACCAGGGTTTCTCATCCAATGTAATGACACCTGGCGGCGAAGTGCATATGGCACTGGGTTTTAACCCCTCTCACCTAGAAATTTCTTGCCCCGTAGTAGTGGGTTCTGGTCGCGCCCGTCAGGATCGTCGTAACGACGTGAAAGGCGAAAAGGTTGTACCAATCTTGATGCACGGCGATGCAGCCTTTGCGGGTCAGGGTGTTGTGATGGAGACGTTCCAGCTGTCTCAGACTCGCGCCTATAAAACCGGTGGCACCATCCATGTTGTGATCAATAATCAGGTCGGCTTTACCACTAGCCGCCAAGATGACGCCCGCTCCACAGAATACTGTACAGATATCGCCAAGATGGTTCAGGCGCCGATTCTGCACGTCAATGGCGACAACCCAGACGCAGTGATGTTTGCGGCTATGTTGGCCATGGATTACCGCTACGAGTTTGGTAAAGATGTGGTTATCGATCTGGTTTGTTATCGCCGTCGCGGTCACAACGAAACCGACGAGCCATCTTCTACTCAGCCATTGATGTACGAAATTATCCGCAAGCATTCAACCACCCGTACCCTCTATGCTCAGAAGCTAGTGTCTGAAGGCGTAGTAGAGCAGGATCAGGCCAACGAAATGGCCAATGACTACAGAGCGCGCTTGGATAATGGTGAGTTTGTAGTGCATAACCTTGTGCGCGAGCCAGACACCAGTCTGTTCGTTAACTGGGAGCCGTACCTCGGCCACGAATGGCGCACGCCGGCTAAAACAGGCCTAGATATTAAAGCCCTGCAAGAAGTGGCCGCCAAGATTACCCATATTCCAGACGGCATTCAGGTGCAGCGTCAGGTGGCTAAAATTTATGATGACCGTCGCAAGATGGCCGGTGGTGCTCTTCCCCTAAACTGGGGTATGGCTGAGCTTCTGGCCTATGGCACATTGCTCCATGAAGGATTTCCGATCCGTATTACGGGTCAAGACGTGCGTCGCGGTACATTCTCTCACCGACATGCTGTTGTGTTTAATCAGAAAGATGGCGAAGCCTATCTGCCATTAACAAACTTGGCCGATGACCAGCCACGTTTTGATATCTACGATTCAGTGTTATCCGAAGAAGCCGTACTGGCCTTCGAATATGGCTATGCCACTACCGCGCCAGCAGGACTCATTATCTGGGAAGCCCAGTTTGGTGATTTCGCCAATGGTGCCCAGGTTGTTATCGATCAGTTTATCGCCAGTGGTGAGCACAAGTGGGGCCGTTTATCCGGTCTAACAATGATGCTGCCCCATGGTTTTGAAGGGCAGGGGCCAGAGCATAGCTCGGCACGTCTAGAGCGCTTCTTGCAGCTTTGTGCAGAGCACAACATGCAGATCTGTAACCCAACCACCCCGGCACAGATTTTCCACCTGCTACGTCGTCAGGCGATTCGCCCTATGCGTCGTCCGCTAGTGATTATGAGTCCCAAGTGGATTTTGCGTCACAAGCTGGCAACCTCTTCATTGGAAGAGCTGGCTAACGAAGAGTTCCTCAATGTTATCGGCGATAGCAGCATAGATATGGCAGGGGCAAAACGCGTTGTACTCTGCTCTGGTAAGGTTTATTACCATCTGCTAGAAGAGCGTGAAGCCCGCGGCATCACCGATGTTGCGCTGGTGCGTTTAGAGCAACTGTATCCATTCCCCGATGATGAATTGGAAGAGATACTCAAAGCCTACAGCAATATTAAAGATATCGTCTGGTGTCAGGAAGAGCCAATGAACCAGGGCGCCTGGTACAGCAGTCAGCACCATATGCGCCATGTAATACAGCGCACACACCCGCAGCTACACCTTAGCTATGTTGGCCGCGAGAGTTCAGCGGCACCGGCAGCGGGTTATATGTCTGTTCATTTAGAAGAGCAGAAGAAATTTATTGATGAAGCACTAAGCTTCACCTCATAACAACACTCTTATAACAAGACTAGGAATAGATTAATGGCCATTGAAATCAAGGCACCCACCTTCCCAGAATCTGTACAAGAAGGCACATTAGCCACTTGGCACAAAAACGTTGGTGACAGCGTTACGCGTGACGAGCTACTTGTTGATATTGAAACAGACAAAGTTGTGCTTGAAGTTGTAGCCCCAGCAAACGGCATTTTGACCGAAGTACTTAAAGCCGAAGGCGACCTAATCGAGAGCAATGAAATTATTGCCCGCATCGAAGAGGGCGCAGCAGCTGCGGCCGGAACTGCTACACCAGCGGCAAAGCAAGAAGAAGCCGACATTCAGGTAGCAGAGTCTCTGGTAAACCCAGCGGCTAAAAAGCTAGCTGATGAACGTAACATTGATCTGGCTCAGATTACGGGTACCGGCAAAGGTGGCAGAATCACTAAAGAAGACGTGGTTAACTTTACACCAGCGCCAGCGGCGCCTGCTGCTTCAGCACCTACAGCCACAGCAGTACCTGCAGAGTTGATGGAAGGCGGAGAGCGTGTTGAGCGCCGTGTTGCCATGAGCAGAATGCGCTCGCGCATTGCCGAGCGTCTTCTTGATGTGACGCAAAATACAGCCTCATTAACCACCTTTAACGAAGTGGATATGTCGGCTCTTATGGGACTGCGCAAACAGTACCAAGACGAATTTACCAAAACTCACAATGGCCAGCGTTTAGGCTTTATGGGTTTCTTTGTTAAGGCAGCCGTTGAATCGTTAAAGCGTTTCCCGCTGGTGAATGCCTCTATAGATGGCACAGACATTGTGTACCATGGCTTCCAGGATATCGGCGTTGCCGTTTCAACCGACCGTGGCCTAGTGGTACCTGTTCTGCGCAATGCCGAGAACATGAGCATCGCGACTGTTGAGAGCTCTATTGGCGAGTACGCTGGTAAAGCACGCGATGGGAAATTAAGCATTGAAGAAATGACCGGCGGTACCTTCACAATTACCAATGGTGGCGTCTACGGATCATTGCTTTCAACCCCAATTATCAACCCGCCACAGTCTGCAATTCTGGGCATGCACACCATCCAGAAGCGTCCGGTAGCGGTAAACGGTCAGGTGGAGATTCGTCCTATGATGTATCTGGCACTGTCTTATGATCACCGTCTGATCGACGGCAAGGAAGCGGTACAATTTTTGGTTACGATCAAGCAGTTAATTGAAGATCCAGCTAAGATTTTACTTGAAATATAACACGTAAGTTACTGATAAATAGGTATATTAAATGTCTGATAAATATGATGTTGTAATCATCGGCAGCGGTCCTGCTGGTTATGTCGCTGCTATTCGTGCTGCTCAGTTAGGGCTCAAAACAGCCTGTATTGAGAAGTGGAAAAACAACGAAGGCCAGGGCGTTAACGGCGGAACCTGCCTAAACGTTGGCTGCATCCCGTCTAAAACATTGTTAGACAGCTCGTTTAAATATTATGAAGCCAAAGAAGAGCTCGGCATTCACGGTATTACCACCAAAGGCGTGGCCATGGATATTCCTGCCATGCTCAAGCGCAAGAACAGCATCATTGACCAGCTCACTAGCGGCATCGCTGGGTTGTTTAAAGCCAATGGCGTTACTGCCTTATATGGCACAGGCAAGTTGCTGGCAGGCAAGAAAGTAGAGCTCACCGACAACGACGGTGTTGTGTCTGTTATCGACGCCGACAATGTTATCTTGGCGTCAGGCTCACTGCCTATTGCCATCCCCGTTGCCAAAGTTGATGGCGATTTGATTCTAGATTCCACTGGCGCCCTAGAAATTGGCGAAGTGCCCAAGCGTTTAGGTGTTATTGGCGCCGGCGTTATTGGTTTGGAGTTGGGTTCTGTTTGGAACCGTTTGGGTTCCGACGTGGTTCTGCTCGAAGCAATGGAAGACTTTTTGGCCATCATGGACAAGGGCATTGCCAAAGAGTCTAAAAAAATCTTCACCAAGCAGGGTCTCGATATCCGCTTGGGTGCCCGTGTTACCGGTACCGAGATTAAAGGCAAGACTGTCGAAGTCACCTTTATGACCACCGATGGCTCCGAGCACAAAGAAACCTTCGATAAGCTAATTGTCTGTGTCGGCCGTCGCGCCTTCACCGATGGCTTGTTAGCCGACGACAGTGGTGTGCAGTTAGATGAACGCGGTACCGTGTTTGTTAACGACCAATGTGCCACCAATATGACCGGCGTTTATGCCATTGGCGATTTGGTTCGTGGCCCAATGTTGGCCCACAAAGGTTCAGAAGAGGGCGTAATGGTTGCCGAGATTATCGCCGGCCACAAAGCCCAGATGAACTACGACATCGTGCCTAATGTTATTTATACCCATCCAGAGGTTGCCTCTGTGGGTCGCACCGAAGAACAGCTTAAAGCGGCAGGGGAGCCTTTCAACGTAGGCACCTTCCCATTCGCAGCCAGTGGCCGTGCCATGGCCGCTAACGATACAGAAGGCATGGTAAAAATTATTGCCCATGCAGACACAGACCGAATTTTGGGATGTCACATTGTAGGCCCAAGTGCCGCCGACCTAGTACAGCAGGTGGCTATTGCCATGGAGTTTGGCTCAAGCGCAGAAGATTTAGGTATGACCGTATTTGCACACCCGACATTGTCGGAAACCGTTCATGAGGCAGCCTTGGCTGTGAATGGTGCTGCCATTCATATGCCCAATCGCAAGCGTCGCAAATAACAAAATTAAACATACCTTTTAACAGCCCAGAGCATTCATAAAATGTTCTGGGCATTTATCCATCCGAAAGATTTAACGGGAAGAGAAGTATGAACCTGCACGAATATCAGGGTAAGCAGCTATTTGCTGAGTACGGACTGCCAGTGTCTAAGGGCATTGCTGCACAGACTCCAGAGGAAGCAGTTGCTGCTGCCGATGTAATTGGCGGAGAGAAGTGGGTAGTTAAAGCCCAGGTCCACGCTGGTGGTCGCGGTAAAGCGGGCGGCGTAAAGCTGGTCAGTACCAAAGCCGAAATCGAAGAGTTCTCCAAAAAGTGGTTGGGTAATAACCTAGTCACTTACCAGACAGACGCCAATGGCCAGCCGGTCAGCCGTATTCTGGTAGAGACCTGCACTGAAATTGATCAAGAGCTATATCTTGGTGCCGTTGTCGACCGTGCAAGCCGTCGCATTATCTTCATGGCCTCAACCGAAGGTGGTGTTGAGATCGAGAAAGTAGCAGAAGAGACTCCCGAGAAAATTCTTAAAGCGATTATTGATCCGGTCACTGGCGCACAGCCATATCAGGGTCGTGATCTAGCTTTCAAATTGGGCCTGAAAGGCGTCCAGATTAAGCAATTTGTAAAGATCTTCTTAGGTCTGGCCAAGCTGTTTAAAGAGAAAGATTTAGAGCTATTAGAAGTTAACCCACTGGTTATCACCGACGAAGGCAATCTTCACTGCCTAGACGCCAAAGTGATTATTGATGGCAACGCTATGTACCGTCAGCCAGCGATTAAAGAAATGCATGATCCCTCACAGGAAGATGCTCGCGAAGCCCATGCTGCTTCGTTTGAACTCAACTACGTTGCCCTAGACGGCAATATTGGTTGCATGGTAAATGGCGCTGGACTGGCCATGGGTACCATGGATATCGTTCACCTACACGGTGGTTCACCGGCCAACTTCCTAGACGTAGGCGGCGGAGCAACCAAAGAGCGCGTAGTAGAAGCGTTTAAAATTATTCTTTCTGATACCAATGTTAAAGCAGTACTGATCAATATCTTCGGCGGCATTGTTCGTTGTGATTTGATTGCTGACGGCGTGATTGGCGCGGTTGAAGAAGTTGGCGTTAAGATTCCAGTGGTTGTTCGCTTGGAAGGTAACAATGCCGAATTGGGAACTAAGAAGCTGGCCGAATCCGGTCTGGCAATTATTGCAGCAACCAGTCTGACTGATGCGGCACAGCAAGTTGTTAAAGCTGCGGAGGCTAACTAAATGTCTATCTTAATTAACCGTGACACTAAAGTTATCTGCCAGGGTTTTACCGGCGGGCAGGGCACCTTTCACTCAGAGCAAGCGATTGAATACGGCACAAAAATGGTCGGTGGTGTAACCCCGGGCAAAGGTGGAACGACTCACCTTGGACTGCCAGTATTTAATACTGTTGCTGAAGCGGTTGAAGTAACTGGCGCAGAAGCCTCAGTTATCTATGTACCGGCTCCATTTTGTAAAGACTCTATTCTTGAAGCCGCTTACTCAGGCCTCAAGCTGGTTGTCTGCATCACTGAAGGCGTTCCGACTCAGGACATGCTCGACTGTAAAGTGGTTTGCGACAGCTTGGGCGTACGCCTGATCGGTCCTAACTGCCCGGGTGTAATCACCCCAGGCGAATGTAAAATCGGCATCATGCCCGGCCACATTCACTTGCCAGGCAAGGTCGGCATCGTTTCACGTTCAGGTACCCTGACATACGAAGCCGTTAAGCAGACCACTGATTATGGTTTTGGTCAGTCTACCTGTGTTGGTATTGGTGGCGATCCGATTCCTGGATCAAGCTTCATTGATATTCTTGAGTTATTTGAGAAAGATCCCGCTACCGAAGCCATCGTAATGATCGGTGAAATCGGCGGAACAGCAGAAGAAGAAGCAGCGGCGTATATCAAAGCCAATGTAACCAAGCCTGTTGTGTCTTATATCGCTGGTGTAACCGCGCCTGAAGGCAAGCGCATGGGTCATGCTGGTGCGATTGTTTCTGGCGGCAAGGGTACTGCAGACGAGAAGTTTGCGGCACTTGAAGACGCTGGTGTTAAGACAGTTCGCAGCCTGGCTGATATCGGCGCTGGCCTGAAAGAAATTACCGGTTGGTAGGTTCTTTTGTGGCAGTGTAAAGAAGCGGCTTTCGGGCCGCTTTTTTTATGCCTCTTCACCGCGCCTGTCCCATGTCGGGATTCTTCACTGCACTTACCATACCCCCGTCATCTCGACCACACCTTCTGTCATCTTGACCGCAGGGAAAGATCTCTTTCAAACTGGCACCAAGCCCCCATAGTCCATGCCAGTGCCCTTACGATCGGTCCCGTGTCGCACATTCTGTCATCTTGACCCCACCTTCTGTCATCTTGACCGTACTTCCTGTCATCTTGACCGTACTTCCTGTCATCTTGACCGTACTTCCTGTCATCTTGACCGTACTTCCTGTCATCTTGACCGAAGGGAAAGATCTCCTTCAAACTGGCACGAAGCCCCCATAGTCCCTGCCAGTGCCCCTGCGATCGGTCCCATATCGCACATTTTGTCATCTTAACCGCACCTTCTGTCATCTTGACCGTACTTCCTGTCATCTTGACCGTACTTCCTGTCATCTTGACCGAAGGGAAAGATCTCCTTCAAACTGGCACCAAGCCCCAATAGTCCCTGCCAGTGCCCCTACGATCGGTCCCATGGGTGCAGGTATTTTCAGC
>Ga0209194_1001444_pt1 | contig 14789 bp, 12 predicted proteins | sample COGITO_mtgs_1004_FD_184787 | JGI IMG/M metagenome (GOLD analysis project Ga0209194, IMG submission 184787) | Pelagic marine microbial communities from North Sea - COGITO_mtgs_100413 (SPAdes) (version 2) | ecosystem: Environmental > Aquatic > Marine > Epipelagic ...
AATGAACTAAAGGTGCAGTGTCTTGTGCTTAATCGTATGATTCAAGTCGCTAAGCCGGATAGCTATGTCTGCTAAACCGAGACGCCGCCCTCGACTGGAGGGAAGCAAAGGGATGTACTATCGTTTCAATATTGTTGCAACAACGCCTATATAAATTATGCATAAATTATGTTTAGACCACAACCCGAAGGCGTTTCTATAGCCCAGTCACAGGTTGATTTATAGCTCATTTACAACGGTAGAACAACCTGTGACTGAGTTTTGCTTGCGACTGCTCATTTTTTCTAGTCGTTCTCTTCCATCGGTTCGATCAAAAGTACCAGTCCTTTACGTCCTACAATTTTGATGTAGTCACCTGGCGAGAACCTTTCCTCTTTGCCAGAACGTGCTGTCCAAAACGTTGCTAGATAGCGGACACGCCAAACTTTACGGCCTTCTAAAATGGCATCGATTCTACCTTCTAGGATTTCATCTTCTAAGGCGTTGCCTTCTAGAATCTGCTTAGCATGGATGGTATCTGTGTCTGCCCAGGCAAAAAGCTGACCTAAAGACTGTAGCCACGCTCGAATGGTGTAAAAAATCATTGTCGTATTCTCCTTACAGGTGAAGATAGTTGCGTTGCAGGTCGCGATCCTGTCGGCGTCAACCGTTGACGTCAACGGTTGGTATTAACCCTGGGCATCAACCGCGAAACTCTACTGAAGGGGCTTTTATCTGCGCTGGCTTTGATTTGCGCTGGCTTTGATTTGCGCTCGCTCTCATTAGCTGGTTCGCATTACCAGAAACGAGGCCAGCCGCCGAGCAGCACGCATTGAGAAATAACCTTCCTGGGGGACCAGTCTAGGCGGTTTGTGACCAGTACGGTTGGCTGTTCGCGCTGGTCATTACTCTGAAAACATACGATTAGTCTTACCCTGCCCAAAGTCGGTAAGTATAGGCAAGCGGTGTAGCTCCACCATGTTGTGTTAGGAAATGCAACAGCAGTGTAGTCTGCTGGCTGTGTGAGCTTAACGACATCGTAAATGCGCAGTGCTGGCTGCCATGCTGCTCGCTTTTGCATTTTAATGCCAGGTAGAGAGAGGGTTTCAATGTTGAGATCCCACTGCTGAGGCAATAGGCTAATCCAGTCTGTTTCTTGTTCGGCCAAAATATCGACTTGACTCGCAGATAGCCACTGATGCTCGACCCATTTAGCTACCGGCACGGCTGTTGGAACTTGAGGCTGAACAGATCTTTTGAGTAAAGCACTAGATTTGTTCTTGAGTCCATTATTCGGTCTACTATTGGGCTCGTTGCTATTGAGCTTGTTGCTATTGACTCCTATTCTTCTAGAACTTTCTTGCTTAAGACTCCATCCACCCGATGTTTGAGAATAGGGAATGGAGGATTTTACTGCTTGCTGCTTTTCTGTTTGCTTTGGGGATGCCTTCTTTAGCTCTACGTTTGTTGCTATGTTCATTGTAAAAATTCCATATCTGCGATGGGCTAATTTCCACCGCGCTTACAGTTAGATGTGGCTGATGAGGTCTAAATGTTACAAAAGTGCCAGAAATAATCGGTAAGGTCGATCAATATGTGGCTACTGTTATCTGCACCCGGTCATCTGTACCTAGCTGTCTGCATCCAGTCATCTGCACCCGGTTATTTGTGCCAAGCAGAGCGAAGCGTAAGCAAGCGACCGAAAAATTGGTCAAGAAACGGACAATTGAAATTAGCTCATCGACAATTAGTTTTCAAAATTCGGCAAATTGATGAGTAACACTCGTGCTTCAAATTACACATCCCTTTAAGGCGAGAGAAAAGTGGCTGCTTAATTGGTTTTTGACTGGTTTTGGCATTGACTAGTTTTGCTAGTTTTGGCGCTACAGCTTTTGAGCCTAACTCACAAGAAACTATTCGATTAAAAGAAAACTCCCATGAATATGAGTGATTACCCAGATAACTTAGTTTTGAATAACTTAGTTTTAGCGCTGAAAACAGCTAGCGAGCAGACCTATGCTTGCTTACTTGCAGATTATGAGGAACTGGCTCTGAGCAATCGTTTGACCGAAGCAGCGGCCGATCGGTTGGATCAAATTTACGCAGAGGCCGAAAGGGATCCGGTGCTCAACTTTTTGATTGACGAGCTAGATAGGGTACTGAATAACCAGCTTGGTTTGCTCAGTGCAGAGTGTGTGGAGGGGTATAAGGATCAGCAGGCTTGGCTAAGAGAACGTTTAGAGCAGGTGCCGTTTGATCTTGATCATCGGCAGCAGGTTCAAAAAATGCTGTTGGCTGCAGGATTCTACGATGGGCCGATCGACGGTGTTTTTGGACAGCGTTCGTCTGAGGCGATTCAACGACTGCACATGCAGCTTCAAAAACGGCTGCATAAAGAAGGCTTTTACCACAAAGATATTGACGGTATTTTTGGAGAGTCTTCTATGGCTGCGGTGAAAGCTTATCAACAGTCTAGGTCTCTTGACGACAGCGGTATTCCTGATGAAAAAACGGTTCAGACGCTTTTGTCTGAAGGCAGTAGCTAGTCACTATGCAACACATTGATAACCCTATGCAGGATAGAAAATGTTTCAGCTTGATGGAAGTTTATCAAACAAATGCTTTGAGGTGGTTTATGGAAAAGAGTACCCAACAAAGGCGGCGTTTCATGCTTTTCTTCAATCTTATTTGGAGGAACATAATTTAGCTCAGTGCCGTGATGCTCAAAGCGTGATTGACGAGTCGTATGAGCTTTATGAAAAGTTTGACGAGTCGTTTGATGCGTCAGCAAAAGTGATTGAGATTCAGCTACCTTTGCTGAAGACCTGTTGTATAGAGGTGGTGAAGCGGTATAAGCAAGCTAGAAACGAGAATAGAAAGCAGTTTGATGAAGATGTTCAGTCTTTGTTTGACAGCGATCGCTCTGAGGCAATTTCTTTTTGTGCCAGTATCGCTAGAACGTTGCGCCAGTATCGGTTAAAAGGAACCTATGCTGAGCGAGAGATCATTGCCGAAGCATACGCTCGGGGGGTGAAGAAGATTGAAAAAGGAGAAATTATTAATACTCCCTTAGCCTGGCTAAGAAGAACCTGTTTGAATATTATCCGTGAATTCAGTCGAGAGCAGGAAAGGGCCGATAGGCCTAAACGCGATGCCGAACCTTGGACACTTGGGGGCGTTGCGCTAGCGCAAATGCTACAGCGCGAGGACTGGTACGCGATTTATCTGGCATTTGCAGACCTGAGCTTGGAAGATCAGGAAATCTTGTTAGCTCGGATTGTGGATGGTCACTCTTGGCAGGTGGTGAATGAGCGACTGGCTGATCGTAGCTCTGTGCCACTAAAGCTGGGCAGCGTTCGACAGCGAGGTGCGAGAGCGCTCACGAGGCTACGCGATCGCTATAATCACCTCCGAGACACTGTTCAGCTACCAAACCCCGACAAAGATGCCTAGCATTCACATATCCCCACTGTCATTTATGCTGGCAGTTAAGAGAGGCACTACCCTGATGTAGTGCCTCTCTTTGGGTTTGGGCTTTTAGATATCTTTCTAATCTTTTTCTAACCGCCTTCTCTAACCGCATTCTCTAACTGTCTCTCCAACCGCATTCTCTAACTACCTCTCTAGCCGCCTTCTCTAACTGTCCCTTTAACCGTCTATAGCCTTAATGGCGTAGAGCTGTTGCAGCATGTTGTCAAGTCGCTGATTGGCATAGCTTTGACGCTCTGTCGCTTCTTGCGAGATCTGGTGAGAACACATGCTAGAAGCTAGGCCCGCGACGGCTGTAACGGTTCCTTCCGAGGCGTGACCGAGCAATAGCAATGATACGCCGATAAGCCCGATGGCGGCGCTGCTGCTAGAGAGTATCATCGCTAGTACAAAGCTCCAGTGGGCCTGATGAGCGCTTTGTCTAGACTGAGAAATCCCTTCGTAGATGACGCGCTCTAGCAGCATTCTTTTGGAGTTTGCGAGATAACGGCTTTGCCAGTTGCGTTGCTCGGTGGTAGAGCTGTTCATAGGTTGAATTCTCTTTTCTTGCCTTCATCTATCTGTGTAGGCAGACTGCATATGGCTACGCAGATAGATAGTAGAGATTTCCGAACAGGTTGCTTTGTTTACGCTTCACTGGGAACGTAAGGCTGCGATCGCTCCGCAGGCGAGAGATCTTCAAAAGCCACGTCTTGCCGCAGCTCGCGGCCATTGGGGCCAACAATTTGACGCGGCAAAGATTCGGGCTCAACCACTTCTAGCGTATTCATGTTGTAGGTGGTGTAGACGGTGCTGGCGGTATCTAGAAACACGTCCATAATGGTGAGCGTTTGAAAGGCGGCAGTGTTAGTCGTTAGCAGAGACTTGGGGCCGCTGCCAAGCGCACCGCAGTGCAGCGTATTGATACTGCCCGCTTTGCCGGGGAAGTAGGCGTGGTGATGGCCGCTGATGTAGGTGTGGACGTTGTGCCGCTCTAACAGGGCTCTGAGTTCGTCGGCCTGGTTGAGATATTCACCGGGGCGATCGCGTCTTTGCGAAACCGCGTACATCGGCAAATGGCCCATAACGATGCGCATCTCGGCGTTTTGGGCGGCGGGGCTACCAAGCGCCCGATCGGCCCAGGCAATTTGCTCGGGTGGGACGCTGGCCGAAGAGGCATCCCAAATGAGATAAAAGATACCGTCTCGCTCAAAGCTGTAGTGATAGGGAAAGCCGTCAGCTTCTACAAAAGTAAGGGTCGTATCAGACTGATGGCCTTCCCAAAACTTTGTTGTTTCTTGCCGATCTAGCACATATAGAAATTCACCGTTTCCATCTTGATAGCTAGATGCGTCGTGGTTGCCAATTGTGAGGGCAAAAGGTAGCCCAGCGGTGCGGATAGGCGAGAGTATTTGAGTATCGAACGCAGCCCACATGGCTTCGATTTCACTAGCGGACAGGGTAGTGCTTTGGCCTGCCACCATATCGCCGCCGCAAATCACCATATCAGGCTCCCAGTCGGGAAGCAGGTTAATACCTTCAATTACTTCTTGGCGATAGTTGGTAGAGCCATACTCGCTGTTGAGATCGCTGATGACCGCAAGGCGGATGTCACCGCGCACGGGGGCGAAAAGGTTAGCCGGGCCGGTGGAAGTGTGGCTTTGACTGCGCTCAGCTACCGGGCTAGTAGAAGCGGTGGCTGAGACGGGCTGGGCGGCTAGATTTGACTCAGCAGTGGTCAAAGTCTCTGCCTCTGACCCGAGGGCTGAGCGGAGTCGAAGCCCGGCTGCTCCGGCACCGCCAAGGGCTAGTCCACCAAGGATGACAAAGCGACGGCGGTTCAGTGGCATAACGTTCTTATCAATAGATAACTACTGCTTTAGTATGCCATTTTCGGTCAGCGCTGTTTGATTGGGCCCTATTGATTTGGCTCTATTGATTTGACCTCATTAATTTGGCCTTAGCGTTTGAGTGGGCTGGCTGTTTGAGTGGGCTGGCTGTTTGAGTGGGCTGGCTAGGCGAAAGCGATAAGTTTTAGAAAGCTGTAAGCATTGCTACATTAAAACCTCGTAATCTCAGAGTATGTACTTAGTACGAGGGGCTGCCCTTGATAACGGGGGCTGCCCCTGTATCGGTTGAATTGTTGTCACGGCACTACCAATATGCTGACACTTAAAGATGTATTTTTCGCGTTTATTTGGATTGCGCTGCTGATTTTGGCAGGGCGCATGATTAAGCAAAAGGTCGGGTGGATTCAACGGCTGTATTTGCCTGAGTCGATTGTGGCCGGGGCCTTAGCGCTGCTGCTGGGCCCGCAGGTATTAGGGGCCATTGCCACGTCTGTCGCTGGAGAGGGGGCAGCCCTTTCTCAGGGGTTATTTCCTGAAGCGATTCGAGACACTTGGTCTGCGTCTCCTGGTATTTTTATCAATATTGTGTTTGCGGCGCTGTTTTTGGGGGAGGCGATTCCGAGCCCCAAGCAGATTTGGCGAAAGGCCGCGCCTCAGGTGGTGTTTGGTCAGTCTTTGGCCTGGGGGCAGTATGTGGTCGGCATTTTAGTCACGATGCTGATTTTGATTCCGCTGTTTGATGCCAATCCGATTTCGGCGGCGCTAATTGAAATTGGCTTTGAAGGCGGACACGGCACAGCGGGCGGTATGGCCGGGACACTGACAGATTTGGAGTTTCCAGAAGGGCCTGATCTGGCGCTGGGTTTGGCGACAGTAGGCATTATTTCAGGCATTGTGACGGGTACGTTTTTGGCTGACTGGGCGCGTAAGCGGCAGTACATTGGCGTATCGACTGGCGTACCGGTAGAGCAACCGGCTGATTTGCCCGAGCTTTCGCATACAGATACAGAGGAAGTTCGCGCGCGCAGACGACACCTGACGCAGGGATTACTGATTGACCCGCTTTCGCTTAATTTTGGCTTTGTAGGGATTGCAGTTGTTTTTGGCTGGCTGATTCAGCAGGGGCTGGTTTTGCTAGAGGCGCTGACTTGGGGCCGCACTGGCTTTGAGATGATGGAGTATGTGCCGCTGTTTCCTATGGCGCTAGTAGGCGGTATTATCGTTCAGCTATTGATGGTGCGACTGAACCTAGACGCACTGATTATTCCGCGTTTGACCAAAAATATTGCGGGTATGGCCTTAGATGTGGTGGTGGTGACAGCGCTGGCGTCTATTTCTTTGCAGGTGATTGGCGGTAATTTGGGCATCTTTTTGACGCTAAGCATTGCGGGTATTGCTTGGAATATCTGCTTTTTTATGTTTTATGCGCCGCGCATTTTTCCAGACTACTGGTTCGAGAAGGGCATTGGCGATTTGGGTCAGTCAATGGGCGTAACCGCGACGGGCATTTTGCTGCTGCGGATGGTGGATCCTAAAAATGAGTCGGGTGCGTTTGAAAGCTTTGCCTATAAGCAGCTGTTTTTTGAGCCGATTGTAGGCGGCGGTTTGTTTACGGCGGCGGCACCCGCCTTGATTGCGAGCTTTGGGCTGATGACGACGCTGCTGATTACGGGCGGTCTGCTGATATTTTGGCTGGTGATGGGCTTTTTGCTGATTAAACAGCGATCGAGGGCTGCGATCGCTAGATAACTGGCCTAGCCCTGTTTAACTAGCTCCACTCAATTAGCTTCACTCAATTAATAGCTTTAAAGATAGCGATGGATGGCTTGAGCGCAGGTTCATGTCCGTACATCGCTATCTTTGTGTTGCAATCAATAAGTGCCTAAAAAGTTTTGATTTAGCGAGTGCTGGCCTGATCGTATTTACGGCATCCCCGTCATAGGCTTAAACTGTTTCTGGTTCTTGCGATAGCATTTTGCTCTGTGACTTTGCTCTGTGAGCTTTTGAAGTGAGCTTTTGAAGTGAGCGTTTGAAAGCCTCATTGTTCTGTTGTAAGGACACTTCATGAGAATACTTTTGTTCTGTTATAAGGACTGTTCTAGTGTAAGAACTGTTCCAGCATGAGGACCGTTCTGCCTTCAGATCTGCCATCAAAAGAGTGAAACAGACATACAAATCCTATTCAAAAACCAGCTTTTACTAGCCTCTCTAGTCTCTTTTTCTGGCTTCTTTCTCTGGCTGCTTTTTCTGGCATCTTTTGTTTTAACAACCCACAATCTTCAATAAATATGCGCAGTCGTCTTTTGTAGACACGGGGGTGCGTATTTTGAAAATAAACTCAAGTGCCATTTTTAACAATTTATCGAGCGATTTATCGAGCGATAGCATCCTGACAGGGTATTGCGGTGTCCGTAAATGTGTTTACGGACATCACAGTCATCTATCTTTTGGGTAAGTTTGCCCATGAGCTTTCTAAACCAATGACATCTCCTAGACGTTCAGCCCATGGCTCTTCTAACCGTCCTTTCAAGCGTTCAGCAGTGTTAACCGATTTTGAGCAGTCGCTGTCTTCGCGCGTAGGCGATCGCCAAACCGTTTTGGAAGTATTAGGTGCCGTTCAGCACTGGACGAACGGACAGCCGACGCTATCTAAAATACTGTGCAGCTGTGTGTTAAAGCAGGCTGATTTGGATAGTAAAGGCCCAGATAGGAATGCTTTGGGGCGTAAGGTTGTCGATACGATTGTGCATCGTCAGATTGTAGATCGCTGGAAAACCAATCAGGCCGCAATCCATCTCAACAAGATTGCTGATGCCGTTTTAAGCTACGAAATTAGGGACTCTTTGCTGATTTTGTATTTGCAGATTTTGCAAAGGGGTACGATCGCAGCAAACCATAGCCCAGAGCAAGAAGTGCTATTGAGATCTGGCCTGGTTGCGCTAGACGATGGCCAGCTAAGCGTCGCTAACCCCGTCTATGCAAAAGTCTTTGACACTAGCTGGATTGAGAAACAGCTACCTGGAATTACCCGGCCTATTTCGATTGTATCTACCGAGCCGAGCCGAAGATCTTCAACGCGGGCCGCTAGGGCCTCTCGTAAACTAGCCGCTGCACTTTTGAGCCTAGCGGCCATAGCAGGTGTTGGCTTTTTACTGCTTCGTGTTTTTGATAAAGGCGCTCAGCCGACAACAGACTCAGCGTCCTCGGCTAAAATTTCTAACGTATCGACCGGAGGAGCCGCAGAGGCTGCGGGGGCCGCTAGCTCGGGTCAGGCTGCTTCAGATCAGCCTGCTGAGGGCATCACCCAGCTCACGCTACTAGCCGATACCTTTAGCGGATACAGCACTTTTCGCGATGCCGAGTTTCAGACGGCGCTAGAAGAAGTGGGCCTAGCGGTCAGCTACGCCGATGAGTTTGACCAAAGCCTGAGGGCTCAAAAGCTCAGCGATGGCGATGCCGATTTGCTGATGACGACGCTTGATCAGTATTTGCAGCAGCAGCCCAGCGGAAAAATTATTGGGCTGATTGACCGGACGGTGGGCGCAGACGCGGTGGTGCTCAATACTAAGCGCTATCCTGGGCTGAAGTCTTTGCTAGATTTAGAAACGCAGGTGGAGCAGTCGCTAGAAGCAGGTGAAACGCTGAGCATTACCTACGCTGAAGATACGCCGAGTGAGTACCTGGCGATGGTGTTAGACGCTCAGTTCGACAATTTTGATCTGGCTGATTTTGAGCTAAAGCCGGTTGCCGATGCGTCAGAAGCCTGGGCGCTGTTGCAAAATCCGACAGATAATGTGGCGATCGCAGTGCTGTGGGAGCCCTATGTGACAAAGGCGCGCCAGCAGGGATACAGCGTTGTGCTCTCTAGCGACGATGCGCCTAGCGCGATTGTGGATGTGCTGGTTGCTTCAAATCAGCTATTAGACTCAAATCCATCCGTGATTTCCCAGCTGCTAGCCACCTACTATCGCCGCATTGATGCCAATAGTAGAGATGCCTCTCAGCTTCAAGAACAAGTGGCCAGCGACGGCAATTTGCCGATTAATGAGGCGATGTCTATTATCAACGGCATTGATTTTTTTACCGCGCTTGAGGCCGAGAACTGGATGAACGACGGCACGCTAGAGACGCGGATCGGGGCGACGGCGGCTATTTTGAACCTAGCGAATGAATTAGATACGGTGCCCAGCGATGCTAAGGCGCTGTATACCGCTGAGTATTTGGTAGAGGCTGCGAACAATACGGCGACGCTAATTGATTTGGTGAGGGCCGACAATCCGGCCTTGGCAGATACGCTAGCGGGCAAGGGCAACACCGCGACTATTCCGACTGTTTCCGCAAGTCAGCTTCAGCAGGCTCCAGATATTGGCACATTAGATACGCCAGGTCAGGTTAGCTTTGAGAGCGGTTCGGCCCAGCTGACCGAAGAAGGTAGCAAAACGCTGTCTGATCTAGCGATCGCACTAAAAGAATTCAATGGTCAAAACGTGGCGGTTCGAGTGATTGGCCATACGTCGCGCACAGGGAGTTCGGCGGCTAATCAGCAGCTGAGTCAGGCACGGGCGAGCATTGTGGTTGAAACGCTCAAAGGCTTTGGCGTGGCTTTGAATCTGCTGCCTGAAGGCAAAGGATCGAGTGAGCCTCTGCCAGATGTAGACCCTGCTGCGGTACAAAATCAACGCACGGAGGTGCGCCTAGTCCGGGTGAATTAGTCTGGGTGAACTAGTCTGGGTGAACTAGTCTAGGTGAACTAGTCTGGGTAAAACTGACACGGACGATCTGAGACAGACGGGCTAATCCGCGCAACCTGAACCTCTTCGTTTAGCGAGCAAAGCTATACTGCAATTGCTAACTAACGAGGATTGCTGAGCGTGACTGAACGTCAAGATATTTATGATGTAGTAATTGTTGGTGGCGGGGTGTGTGGTACGGCGCTGCTGTATAGCCTGAGTCAGTATACGAATGTGGAAAGCATTGCGCTGATTGAGAAAAATGAGGCGGTGGCGCAGGTTAATTCTAAGCATACGGGCAACAGCCAGACGCTACATTTTGGCGATATTGAAACAAACTATACGCTGAAGAAGGCTGAGAAGGTTAACCGTGCGGCCAGCATGGTGAAGCAGTATTTGCTGACAAATGATGACGAAAAAAGCATCTACACGAAGTATCACAAAATGGTGCTAGCGGTAGGAGAGGCGCAGGGAGATAAGCTGCGCGATCGCTACGAGACATTCAAGACGCTGTTTCCAGATTTGCGGCTGATTAAGCGTGAGGAAATAGAAGCGCTAGAGCCGAATGTGCTAAAGGGGCGATCGCTCGATGAAGAAACGCTAGCGCTATTTACATCCGAAGGCTATACGGTTGACTACGGCATGCTTTCGCAGTCTTTTGTAAAAAAGGCAACAAAGGATACGGACAAGTCTATCGATCTGATGATGGGGACAAAGGTGCTGTCGATTGAGGCGGTACTAGATGAGTCCGGTAGAGAGCGTTTTATCGTTACAACAGATCAGCGGACGATGGAAGCAAAGACTGTGGTGGTGGCGAGCGGGGCGCACAGCCTGCTGTTTGCCAAAAAGCTGGGCTATGGGCATGAGTACGCGCTGCTGAGCGTGGCCGGAAGCTTTTACTTTGCGCCGCATTTGCTAAATGGAAAGGTGTATACGGTGCAGCTCGCGAAGCTGCCGTTTGCCGCGATTCATGGCGATCCGGAAGTGCACGATGCCACGCATACCCGGTTTGGACCAACGGCAAAGGTCATGCCGATGCTAGAGCGCGGCAAGTATGGCACGATTTGGGAGTATTTTCAGACGGCAGGGCTGAGCTGGGATGCGTTTAGGTCGTTTTTCAATATTTTGAGCGACTGGACAATCTTAATCTATGTCATCATGAATTTCATTTACGACATTCCGCTAATCGGGAAGCGGCTGTTTATTCGGAAAGTGCGAACAATTGTGCCCTCGGTGCAGATGAAGGATTTGCAGTTTGCAAAGGGCTATGGGGGCATTCGCCCGCAGGTTGTAAACTTGCAAACAAGAAAGCTAGAGATGGGAGAGGCCAAAATTTCAGGGCGCAATATTCTGTTTAACATTACGCCGTCACCGGGCGCTTCGACCTGTTTGCAGACAGCGGCAGATAGCTGCCGGGAACTGATGGGATTTTTAGGGAAAAAGTATCAGTTTGATGAGAAGAAATTCTCTCAAGATCTGTCTTAAACCCCAATTTCTGCAAGCTCATGACTGCGAATCTGTGACTATGAGCCAATCGCCACCTGATTAAACACTCGGGCTGTCTTCTTAGAAATATCCTTGTTTTGAATAGCAATGCGCTCGGCCAGATGCTCAGCATCGCGAGCCACGCCAGAAAAACGGCCCGAGCCCCAGGTATAGAGCCAGGGTAGCCCAATGAAATAGAGACCTTCAGCGGTCGTAACCCCCCGCTCATGCGTAGGGTAGCCTTTGCCATCAAAAACGGGCACATCTATCCAGCGAAAGTCCATATGGTAGCCAATTGCCCAGATGATTGTTGTGATGTTTTCGGCTTTCAAATCTACTGACACAGGCGTATTTTCAGGCTGCCATACCGGCTCGTAAGATGCTTCTATCGGCGCTTCGATATTGTTCTTCTCAATGTAGGCATCGATCGTTCGCTTGATGCTTTCAGCCACGCCATCAGCCTGATCGAGATTCTGTTGTAAATCATCTTTTAGAATGAGGCGGTTTCCTTGAATCTCGTCTAGCTTGCCGTAGAGCTGCATTCCTTCAGTGGCGAACTGACGCAGGTCGATTTCGCGACCGCCCCCGCGTCCGGTGACATAGTGATTGGTTTTGGTTCTGACGGTTTCTTTTTGCGGGTGCTCATCAATAGGAATGTCGTAATAGCCAAGCTGATCGAGCCAGTCAACCACGTCTTTGCCCCGGTATTCGCGAGGCGATCGCGGCGCACCGCCTACGCACAGATGCACTTTTTTTCCGGCCAGGTGCAAATCTTCAGCAATTTGGCAGCCCGACTGCCCTGTTCCTACCACCAAAACAGCTCCTTCTGGCAAAGCTGCCGGGTTCTTGTACTCAGAAGAGTGGATCTGTGCGACTTCTGACGGCAGGCGCTCGGCTATTCTAGGATACTTGGGCTGATGGTAGCCGCCGACCGCGATGACGACCTGGCTGGCACTGTAAGAGCCGATGGTGGTGTCTATGTGATACTGGCGATCGCTGCTGCTACTGCTGCTGAGCGTTATCTTTTTGACGCTAACGCCCTCTTCTATATTGGGTTGAAAAGACTCAGCGTAGGCTTCTACGTATTTAACAATGTCATCGCGATGCATAAAGCCATGAGGATCGTCACCCGCGTAAGGAAACCCAGGCAGTGTACACTGCCAGTTGGGCGTTACCAGGCAAAAAGAATCCCATCGCTTAGACGCCCAGGCGCTCGCCACTTTGTTCTTTTCAAAAATGATGTGGTCAATGCCTTTTTGCTTTAGGCAGTAGCTGACAGAAAGGCCCGCTTGGCCACCGCCAACAATAACAACTGGATAATGTGTGTTCATCATGGCCCTCTACAATTAAACAACCATAAGAACGAAAAAGCGAAGCGCCTGTATCAACAGTTACGAAACGATAAAGCCTCGCCCTATAGACAGGGCCAGACAGGGCCGCCGGAAAGGCGCAACACGCCTCCGCTTCAGAAGAACCTGTACTTTAGTGCAGGTATTGCTGCTTTTGCCTCTTATTCTCTGAGCAATCTCACCCTAATGACTGTCTCTAAAATCAGGCTTTGTGACTTTGTAGCAACAGATACTCGAAGATATCCTGAGAGCTTTTAGTCTTTAGGAGCGAATATTCTTGGAGTAATTCTAATGCCCGAAGTAACAACCCCCGCTCATAAGGCTGGTGACTTTTTCGTTGATTATGAAGAGAAAGTGTTTCCCGATGTCAAGGCTGAGCCGGGAGAGAAAGCGCTGGTAACGTTTCACACGGTCGCGTTTGAAGGCTCTATTGGCCTCGTCAACCTATTGCAGGTTAGCAGGCTAATTTCTAAGGGCTTCGATACTTCGGTATTGCTGTATGGGCCTGGCGTTACGCTAGGAATACAGCGCGGATTTCCAAAGCTGAACGACGAGGCCTTTCCAGGTCATCTGGCGATGAACAATCGCTTGGTGAAGATTATCGAAGATGGTGGCAAGGTGTATGCCTGCCGATTTGCCTTGCAGGCGCTGTACGGACATGGCGAGCCTTCGCTGATTCCTGGCATTACGCCCATCAACCCGCTAGACGTGCTGGATATTGTATTGATGCACCGTAAAGAGGGTGCCTTCATTCTTGATACTTGGACGATGTAGCTCATACATGACGTAGCAGTGACGTAATGAAAGAGATTTCTGTAGGGATAGGCTATGAGTGACTCGCAAACTGATTATTCTCGAACGGTCAGAGCGGCGGCGGTGCAGATTTCTCCGGTGCTGCATAGCCAATCGGGCACGATGGAAAAAGTGTTGCAGGCAATTGATGACGCGGCCAAAGATGGCGTCGAGCTGATTGTTTTTCCAGAGACATTTGTGCCTTACTATCCCTACTTCTCTTTTGTGCTGCCGCCGGTGCTGATGGGCAAAGAGCATATGAAGCTTTACGAGGAGGCGGTAGACGTTCCTGGCCCGGTGACTGAGGCTGTTAGCCGGGCGGCTAGGGCGCATCAAATGGTGATTGTGCTGGGGGTCAATGAGCGCGATAAGGGATCGCTGTACAATACGCAGCTAATTTTTGATGCGGATGGCACCTGCCTAATTAAGCGGCGAAAGCTGACGCCGACCTATCACGAGCGGATGGTGTGGGGCCAAGGTGATGGCTCTGGCCTGCGGGTGTGTGACAGCGCGGTGGGCAAGGTGGGCGCGCTGGCCTGCTGGGAGCATTACAATCCGCTGGCGCGCTACAGCCTGATGGCCGCGCACGAACAGATTCACTGTGCCCAGTTTCCAGGGTCTATGGTGGGCGATATTTTTGGTCAGCAAACCGAGGTGACAATGCGCCATCATGCGCTGGAGTCGGGCTGCTTTGTGGTGTGTGCGACCGGCTGGCTAACGCCGGAGCAGGTGGTAGAAATTGCGCCCAGTGAAGGCTTGCAAAAGGTGCTAAGCGGTGGGTGCTACACCACCATTATTAGCCCGGAAGGGGTGCATTTGTGTGAGCCGATTCGTGAGGGTGAGGGAATGGCGATCGCAGATCTAGATTTCTCTTTGATTACCAAGCGCAAGCGCATGATGGACTCGGTGGGTCACTATGCCCGCCCCGATCTGTTGCAGTTGAGCGTAAACACCACCCCGTACGCAGTTTCATCCTCTTCAGCGCCTCCATTTTCAGTTCCGCAGTCTCTAGAGCCCATTTAAGATCTCAAGAATTGCTTGCAAGCCGCTTAATCATTAGCCTGGCGAAGCAAAAGTCCATTTGAGCCTTGGCATTGACGAGCGTCCGTTCAAAGTTCTTCGTGAGGCTCTTACAG
>Ga0209194_1001445_pt1 | contig 14752 bp, 10 predicted proteins | sample COGITO_mtgs_1004_FD_184787 | JGI IMG/M metagenome (GOLD analysis project Ga0209194, IMG submission 184787) | Pelagic marine microbial communities from North Sea - COGITO_mtgs_100413 (SPAdes) (version 2) | ecosystem: Environmental > Aquatic > Marine > Epipelagic ...
CTCGGAGGATATTCATCAAATGGGCTAGGTGACTTCTATGATAAAGCAGCAGATGTTGGAGAAGGTGTCGGTAAGTTTGTCAGAGGAACAGCCAGAGGTCTAACACCAGATGCACTCACTGAGGGACTAGATAATGGTATCGGCGCTCTCACTGATAAGTTTATGGAAAGACCAGTACTTTACACAGGTCTAGCAATAGCGGCTGCCCCATTACTCATTCCCGGAATCGGCGGAGCATACGCAAGAAACGTAACTGCGTTAGCAAAGGGAACCATAGGTCTAGTACCAGCCGGATTCAAAGCACTAACAGGTACCGTAGGCAATGTGGCATCAGGGGCAATAGTCGAGACAAAGCGAATAGGAGATTCCATTGTTGGAAATCCTAAATCAAGAGGCACAGCAGCCAGTCGTCGCCGTAGCAAGCGCCGATGATGTCATAAAGAGCAATAGTATGGGGTGAACTGATGGCCGTAAATCCTGACCGCATTAACGAAATCATGTCTGACTTCCAAGACAAGGTTGCAGGCATTGTTAGAACTAGTGGTTTAGAACATCACACTAACACGAGCAGCCTATCAAACATCGACTCACTAAAGAATCAATACCTTCAAACTGTGATGAACGCATTCACACTTCCCACCACCACCGAAGGAGAACTTCTTTCAGAAATGGACGCAGTAGTTAGAGAAATCGAAAGAGTCGCCAAGGGTCAATCAAAAGCAGAAGCAACCCAAATCGCAGCAATTGGAGCAGCAGTTAACAAAGGAACGGCAGCAGACTCTGGCGCATGGAACGGACTGATTGGCGATACTGCTCATCGAATCGACAAAATCACAAAGATGTATGCAGACCAAATCAACAATATGCCTAAGGCACTTAGAATAAGAATCGATGACGATTTCGCGAGAGTCCTCGATTCAATCAACAACGCATTCAATGCAAACCCCTCACCAAGCAACGCATCCATGCTCAGACTTCAAGTCAAGAACTCTCTAGACTCTGTTGAAAAGAATCTAGAGCAAGCATCGACAGCAGTACTCAAGGCATCTATTGAACATATTGCCCACCAAAAGATGACCGAACTTCAAGAAAAAGAAATGGTCTTGATGTCGGTTGAAAGAGGAATGACCAAAGGACAGATAGACGCTTCTAGAACACTCATTAGTGATATTCGTAACCTCATAACAGACTTCGGTAAGTCCAACTTCTTGATTTACGATAAAATCATCCGTAATCAGAAAATCCAAGTTATCGACCATAAGATGGGCGTCTTGGAAACTCTACGAGTTAACGCAAGCGGTGTAAGTCAATCACTGTCAGGGTACTATGGAAATACTTCCCGAAGAACAGTTTCTGGAAGTGGCTCCATTGGAGGAATCGGTACTACTCTCGGCCATAACACAAGTTCAGTCGGCGGACACCGACAGAACTTCAGAAACGGCATCCCACCGGGCTTCGCCGGTTTCGCAGGAAAAATGTCAGAAGCAGATATTGCTAACAAGCATCCAGCAGGTACATCAAAGGCCCACATCAAAGCAATGAAGCGCCACATGGATTCAGGACTAACCTTTGAGGCTGCACATAACAAAGCCAACGCAGAAGGATTCACCCCTAATCTCGGAGGTGGTGGGCAACCTTTTCGGTGAGCGGCTTCGGAGCGATTAAAGACGGTACGGAGTTGGCAGACTACGATACCAAGTACAGTTTCTTCAGAGCACTTGGATACACCTCACTTGGAATCACCACGGGAACTTTGTTACTTGGTGGAGTCGTCTACGCTGGATATCTCAAAATGAAAAATCGCCCAAAACCCACAAAGAAACCTAAGAAGGAGAAATAAACATGACAATCGTATTCAATAACCCATATGGCTCCCCAGTAAGAGTTAACATAGAAGATACCGTAGTTGTCGATAAGACAGCAGAAGGGACAACCTATGCTACCGAAACAGACACGGGAACATTGATGACAACTGTTATGGCTGATACACATCAGCATAGTCCTGTGGACATCGTGGCGGATAGGGAACAAATGGTAGTCGACAGTCAAAGCAACGACATGGAAGATGCCGACTTTGATAACCCTCCTAAGAAACTCTTTACTTGGAAAAACCTAAGACTCCAAACTGCTATTTCTGGACAGAGAACATTCGAGACTACTGGACTAACAGGTAAAGCACTTACCGCAGCCAGAAGCGGATTAGGAGTCATGACATTGGCCATGAAAGGATTCAATTTTCTCAGAAGAGCACTACCGAAAAATCAATCTATCCGAGATTCACCATTCTTGCTACAAATGGCTAGCGCCGACCAGTGGTACGACTATCTTCGCTCACTAAGCGACTCGCCTATCGACGTAGGAGCAGAACTTTCTATGACTGTTTCACCTTCACAAAGAATAGCAGTTGCTATGTTTGTTAAAGAATGGGAACAAGACCCGGGACAAAGAACTCTCCTTCGCAGAGTATCACCCGGAGCAGACCCTAACGAAGCAAGAGCAATCGGAAACATGATTTATGATATCATGACGGGTCGAGGGCCAAATCCACTAAACGCAGCAGGATATGGCAACTTTGCTTACGATAAGATGTTCCGCTTAGCATATGATATGCTACAGTCCCTACCTATCAATTTCTATAATACATATACTCTATTCCAACTAGAGGCAGATGAAGGAGGAAAAATCTACAGCGAAGTAGTAAGTAACTATACTCCTCTAGAAGTAGGAGAAGTAGGACTAGTAATCGAACTACGCCAGAAACTCGCTGAGTTCGGACCAGCATACGCTAACACCGTTGTCTCAGATTCTTCACTCGCAGCAGAGGCAGGAGCGCTAATGCAAAAGGCAGTCACTGCATACAGTAGCGGAGACACGGTCACAGTTCGTTCAATCCTAAACTACCTACAGGACTCTCCATTCTATTACAGAACTCCTGCAGCCGATGCAAAGAGTATCTTCGAAGCAAAAGACGGAAGCGCATCTGCAACAGGAGTAAACCTATCAGACAAAGTCAGGAACATGGACGGAATAACTCCATACAACGGATTAGTCTATCTCAAAGGACTAAACTCGGGAGCAGTTAACAACACTACAGGCAAACTCAACACTGAGGGAAAGGCCAAGGAATTCTGGGAGAAAAAATCCTTCGAAGTAGTTGCATCCCCATTCGATAACACCGTAGTAGGCGTATTGAAGATAGATGGAAAAGATAAGTTCTCTTTCGTTAAAGGGGCAACTAAGTCAAAGAACGAAAATCGAGAACAGAAGAGAAGTGCTGCGGCAGTACTCTCTGAGGCACTAGAATTAGATAACCCAAGAGGTAAACCACAAGGCCGAGGGAAGTTCCTTGCACTTCAAATCCACCCAAAAACCCAACTCGATATGAAACTAAAGCCAACAAATAAGAGTGGCACAGGAGATAAGCGTCACGGTTCTCCTCCAAAGGGTAAAGATGGAAATCAAAACAAGTGGACAATGGGACTCTACAAACTCCTTGAAAGTCGCATTGACAAGATGAACTACAAGATGAGAAAGGACAAATCCAAGAAACAGAAGTATCCAAATATGACCGTTATGGTTAGCGGAGGCAAACACAAGAAGACAGGAAACTGGGCTCCTTACCGCATCAAACTACCAAAGTCTCACTTCGTTAAACAAAGACTCCCTGATGGAACTGAAGTTATCGGAATGAAGAAATCACTAGCAGATAAAGAACTTCTTGCTGCTTGGAGAAAGTTCACCGATGAGTACGGCATGTTCAAAGTTCAAAGAAAAGACAACGAGATGTACTTCATCCCTCACAAGCGAGGGGCTTATTACGATAAGGTCCGTCGCCAAATCGGGAAGGCTAAGGGCTCCCGGTGATTCTCGTGATGGTAAAAGTACCAAATGACTTGTCAGGCGCATCTCTTCTCGGGGTGCACAACTGGGTCAAAAGCAACATGGCTCTCAACAATCCGGGTGCTTCACCAGACTACACCATCACCGACTCTAGTGGAAACCGCATGAGTCTAAGCGACGTTTCCCGAAATGCAGGAAGAAACGTCACCATCGAAGTGACCACACTTGACAACATACGAAGTAATCCCGCAGCGAATCTAACAATGATTCCGGCAATGGACTCCGAGTATCCAAATATGGTTAGAACAGGGAACGACCTAACAGACTTATTACCCGGAGAAATTGATTCCACCATGGCTACAAGAATCGTAGCGGAGCAAGGACTTCACCGAGGTCTCCACACACTTAACAGAATGACGCTGTCAACTTACAATAAGAGCATTTCTTCTCCTACCACAGCAGCATTACTACAGATGGGAGAGATTATCAAAAAGAATCCGTCCGACCGTACTCCATTTTCTCAGAGAACACCTATCCATTACGGAAGTGAGAAGGCTCTAGAATCCTATATGCTCGAATTGAGCGGAGCAGACAAGATAGACGTTGACTCAGAACAATCCGCGCTAAGCAGAGTAGGCGATGCAAAGATTGCGTCAAAGTACGGCATGAACGTAAAAGACATAAGCCACTTCTCTCAAAATGTACTATCTGACTACCTCTTTGCTGCATCGGCTAACCGAGGACTCCTTAGAACTCTCGCTAGAAGTATGCCACAGTTGAGAGACAAAAAGAATGCGAGCAATGCAAGAGAACTAATGAGCAAACTAGCATACATGTTCCCCGCACAACCTCAGTCTTTCTACGACGGAAGCCAACGAGTATTCGTCGCACATCCAGCATTCATCTACCCTGCTTATGCCCACTCCCTTCTTTCAAAGAAAGAAATGCAAGCAATAGTGAACTTCGCAAGTGGCTATCCAGCAAATATGAGCAACAGAGATGTGGTCCCCAAGTCTATGCGTAAACTAGTAGGAGTAGCAAGAAATCAAGGATTCTATGCCACGCTCAGAAGATGGTTAACTCTGGCACCCTCTCTAGTACCCGGCGTAAATCTGGCAGGGCTACAAGACTCGGCTGAAATAATAGACGAACGAAATGCGTCACAGACTCACATGGAAACTGTTGTGAATCATTTGTCTACAGACCCAAGAGTAGACCTACATCGCAGAGGATACAAGCCATTAAATTATTTCGCAGACTTAGGAGGTTTCTATCCTTCACCGCCACCAAAGTGGCCAAGAAAACTAATATATGCTATTATGGATGGATTCTTAGTGAACTTGCCTCACATGATAGATACTACACACCCAAGCAACGCGAGTAATCTCTCCCCCGTGCAAATGGCCTACTTCACTGAGCCAATGGACACAAAAGGAAAAGTCAGTGTTCCGACAGTCAATAGAGGCGCTATGTCAAAGAAGGTACACTCAATCTCACTAGATGACTTATTATTAGACATAGAAGAAGTAGAGGCGGCGATTGCTGGTGCAGACTTAGGTGTAAAGCAGGCCCTTGCGCTCAACTGGAAGGGGAGATACCAAGGGCAGCATGACCCCAGCAAGGCACAAAACGAACTGAAGAACATGCGAGACAGCATGGTTGAGGCAAAAGTCAAGGCCATGAAGGGCGCTAACGATAACCTCACTAAAACGGAAGTCCTAACCTTCGACGCAGCAGGACCAAAGTCTATCTTAGAGATAGTCTATGATATCTCAGAGATTGCATCCACTAAATACGACTACAATATGAGAGGAGACGACTTCAAGTTTACAATGGCGATGGTGCATTACTCATTCGAAGCACTAATGGAAGAAACTCACGGCTCCGCATTCAGTTTGATATCAGACCGAGTAAATACTGGCTTAGATAATATACTTGGCGCAAACAAAAGTAAGAGACTCGATGACTTAATAGCAAGCATCCCAGAAGCAGGCATGGAAAAAGGAGCACAAAACGCATTCATGCAGAAGGCATTCGTCGCCAAACTTATGCTTATCCGAGACCAAATAGAGGACGACATTCAATCAAGAAGCAGTCTAGACGGTAGACAACAAGCAAGAAGTGCAGGCAAAGCACAGTACCTCAGATTAGTAGAAGGGCTAAGCCCTGACATGCTATCATCTGGAATGAACTACGCAGTGCAATCAGTCTTGGCAGACATTAGAAGTATAGTAGAAGTGGTGGAACGATAATGGTATCAGACCTAGTTAACAGTCTCTTGAAAGACGCTAAGAAAAATAAAGACTATCTAAAGGGAGAGTCATCTCTATCTCCTTCACAACTAAATGAAGCAGCAACAATGAACAAGGAGTTTATGGATAACTTAACAGTTCGTGAGAAAGACATACCTGACGCACTTAAGACGCGCTTTGGTCGTAAGTCTCCAAAGTACGATGCAGAGAAGGCATTCAAGAGCGCATACGATGCAATGGGAGCAAACCTAACTGCTAGCACCCTAATGGTCCTAAAGGCTTTACAGAGCCAAGCATCAAACATAGAAGGCTATAGACCCACAACTCCAGCGATTTGGAGAAAAAACCGAGTCAATAGCGTAAACGCGTTTCAAGAAATCATAGTGGCGTGCGAGACTGCCAACGTCGAAACATCCAGCGCCTTTATGGGTATCAAGCAACAAATGAGAGTTATCGGCCAAGAGATTGAAGGACTTCGTGGACTACCTGTAGACACAACACCCCAACTCAAAGCAATGCACAAGGCAATAGTTGAATTCGAAAGGGTCTCCAGCGCCCAAGAGTTCGAGAAACTATTTACACTACGACCAAGAGATGACGCTCTTGCTCCGATAGCAAGAGAGCCCGGATTAGCAGGAGTAGGAGGAACTACTTCACCAGTAGTGAAACTTAGAAACTTACGCACGGCAACTGGACCAAGCAGAAACATAAGAAAAGAATACTGGAGACAATGGATTGGCTGCTTTGACATCTTACTACTAGCAACCCAGAGCCTACAGCAGTATCTGGCCCTCGGCTTTAACTTAAAGCCAACGAAAGGAGGCTGGATGCGCCTCATGTCTCCCGCAGAGCGCCCAGTGGTTGTTTCCTTTATGGGAGCAAGAGACACAATGGTCAGGCAACTAACCACTATCTTAAACGCAGCAGGCACGGACTATCAGGGTAGAGCCGCGACAGACATATCAAAGTTACCACTTCCGAGCAGACCAAAGACAGAAGAATCGCTAGAAGCCCACGTCGTTTACATTAATGATATCATATCAATTCTATCAATCATGTACAATGACCCCAGTATGGTGTGAACAGCATAGTTTGATGCTTCGCTAACTTGATTAGTAACTCCTGCGTGGGTTAGATAATGAGAGCGCACAATTACTGTAAAGTCTGCGGAGAAAGAAACGCAGCAAATGTGACTCGCTGCTCAGTGTGCCAACAGGAAATACACTCAACTACCAGAAACAATCCCGTCAATTCTTCATCATTCAGAAGCCCAACAATGGTTATCTTTGATATAGATAGCACGATTCTAAACGTATCACAGAGATACAAAGATGCTCGCAGAGCAAACTACATTGACAAGGATGGCGCTCCAAAGAAAAAGTCAACCTTTGAAACATTGGGCAAAGCAAGAAAGAGAGCACACGAGTTTTTGTTTTCGCCAGATAACCTTCGTAAAGACACCGCTATTCCCGGCGCAATAGGATTAGTTAACGACCTAGTGGCACAAGGTCATATTATCGCTTACGTTACAGCAAGAAACTTCAACTTCCGAGACGTAACTAGAAACCAGTTAGAAGATAAAGGATTCCCATTATTCAAAGACGACTCGGATATGGAGTTATTGTTTTTGAAAGATAAACTAGGAGAGTCAACGTCGCAGTACAAAGAGGGAGTTTACGCTAAGTTACTCGCATCTTACGATGTTAGAATGGTCTTTGATGACATGAAAGAAAATCTACAAGCAGCAGTCTCTCAAGGTATTACAGGAGTATATCCATCTATACAGGATTATACTAGATATCAAGTTAAGAGTAATCCTAGTCACTTAGTAGATTACCATAAGGGACAGCAATTCGTTATACACGAACACCCTGACGTTGCGGGTAGAATGATGATTGACCCAGATGACGAAGATGGTAAAACCGTTGCAGAAACATCATCAGTAGATGTTTACACGGGTAAGGCAAAGAATCCTCCCCTCAATTGTGGATGCGGTAAGACCCCCTGTATGACCTTTGGAGGACTAAAAAACCCCGGAGACATCCAGTCAAGAGTCGAATCTATTTTGATTAAAGAAGGTGGAGCAGCAGGACTTAAACCACTCAAGGCAGCGTTTCCCGAAGGAACCACAAAAAAGCAAGCAACAGCAGCAATCGCCAAGATGGATACTATACGCCTTCACAAACACGGAGATTACATATTGAAGAATCCGCTTAACATTAGAGATGACGCAAACCCAGACTACTATCTTTGCCAGAGTTGTGGACACGAAGCAGACCCAGTAGAGTATGCAGAAATACGCAGCGACCCCTCACTAAACATCGGCGGAACTTCACCCATATGTCCTTACTGTGGAAATCAAAACGCATACGAACCCCGCTACCACTGGCAAGACGAAGGACACACTATGGCACCCCTTTCTTTCAAAAACCCAGAAGAATACTCTGAGGACTACATGGTTCCCAGAGACATACACCGCTTGGGAAAAGCGGCTGACTCACTAGACGACACATACGACGAAGGTCAGGAAGTGCCCGAATGGTGGAAGAGTAAACTTAGCGTGACAGCAAAGGACGCCGATACGCTAGCAGATTCATTAGACTACGTTGCGAATAATCCAGCAGCACTACCAATTATGAGCGGAGAACCATCAGGCAAACACACAAAACTCGGTGCAGTCTTTTCAGAAGTATTCATAGGAAGAAACGTAATAAAAGATGTAGGAGAAGGAATCCAATCTATCTACCGTGGTCTTATCGGAGGTAGAACATCAATGGCGGAACGCAGAATGGCTATGGCAGTTGCCACCATGCAAAAGGAACTCTCTGACCGCGCGAAAGCACTCGGAGGTAACGCAATTGCTAATCTAAAAGTAGATTACGAACTGCCCGGCGCTGCCAGCATAACAATCATAGCATCAGCAGACGCCATTAAGATGCCCCGACCACCAAAAAAAAATCCTAATTACTCAATCGACGAAGACTTCGAGCGAATGAAGAAAATGGCTTACGATGTGAGAACACGAGAGGTCGCAGGAGAACCAATCAATGGACGAGAATGGTGGAATCAACAGTCCTCATGGATTGAAGAGCGATACGGTACAGAACCCCTTGATGTTACTTGGGCTATGCCACTCAACACAGAGGGCTTCGACCCACAGGATAAGTCTCAAGAGTTTGACGATAACGGAGTCAAGCCTCTTCACTTCTTGAATCAACTAAAGCGTATCCCGATGACTAAGCAACCAACCCCCGAGCGCATCATGCAAATCGCTCTCAACATCGGACAAGGACAAGCAAGCGGTTCCGTTGAAACAGACTTTACACTCGACGACTTTATCATCAGACAGAACCCTCTTCCTCTCATGGGGTTGTCAGTTCAAGTGTCAGACCACCGTAATGCAGCAGGCGCTTTCGTAATGAAGGGAAAGAAGTTTCTAATTCTTCAACGCTCAAAGAAAGAGACCTCTAAACACGGTCTTTGGGAACTACCCGGCGGTAAGGTCGAAAAGGGCGAAACACCCAGACAGACAGCAGTCATTGAAACCAAAGAAGAAGCAGGCTTAGATATCAAACTCAAAGCAAACCTTGGACCACACCACGATAATAAGAAAAAGAAAACATACCACGCTTACACTGGTGTCGCTAAGAAAGGCCAAAGAGTCAAACTCTCTGAGGAACACTCTGCTCACAAGTGGGTGACGGCAGCAGAGGTTTTTACGATGCCCGACGCCAAGGTCAGTCATCACTTACTTTACTTCTTGAAGGAAAACCCAGAGATGTTCCCAATCAGTGCTCAAGGATATCATAAGATGGTAAGCAGTGCTATTACCAAAGCAAGAAACAACCCTCGCAGTAACCCACCAACAAAGAAAATCGAGAAGGGAAAAAAACTTTACAAGCACATGAATGGTAAAGAACCCGAGAAAATCGAAACAAAGAAAATCGACATGGGCGACGTTTGGTATCAAGTCGGTGAAGGTGGATGCTGGCAGATTGGCTACATGTCTGGTAAAGAAACAGGCAAGACTGAACAAAAGTACACTCACACCTTCAATGAAGAAACTAAAGACGGTAACTTCCCTAAACTATACGCAACCATGCCTGAAAACGGAAAGCCAATGCTTATCATCACAGGCGGTACGTGGAAGATAAGAACGGACGATAAGGGCGTTGCTTGGATTTACGACTGAGGTGATTAAATGAAGAACATTAGCGAATGGTCAGGCTCACAGAAACTCACCGGAGTCGTTGCCTTGCTTTACGCAGGCTCTGCTCTTTATCATTACAAGGGAGGCAGAAACGGCTTAGCCCTACTAACATCTTCATGGGTTGTAGGTAATGCTGCTCTTGTTTACATGGAGGGTCTATGATGACAGAAGAAACCACACTAGGAATCAGTAACAAAAAGTGGGCAGTTATGGAACTGGGTTCAGCAGTTTTACTTGCAGGAATCACTCTCCGAGGAACCTATGCAGAAGTCAAAGCAGTTGGAGGATTCAGAAAATATGTCAAACCTAAAAAGGACACTTGGAAGTCTGCTCAAGTCTATTCAAACCTTCTGATTACACTACTTCTTCTCAAGGGAGCAATGGATGCTTCTAAATCATATGGCATCATCAGTGGAACCAGAGCGGCCCCTCAACAGGGTCATCAAATGCTAAATGGCTACGGTCAACAAAACTATTTCTGAGGTGAAAAACATGGGAGATTTATGGAATCCATTCGACGCAAACAATCCAGTATATGCGAAACTCGCTAAAGAGATGAAGCAGTCAAGAAAAAGAACCAGAAACGGATTCCTTCTTGTAGTAGTTCTCGGAGCAGTCGTTCTCACTACATATTATTCGCAAAATCTATCATTCAACGGACGAGTAAACCAGTTTGGAGTAATCACCCGGAAGTGATGCCGGTGGCCAAAAAAGGAAGCGACTCAAGTTCTGCAGTGGAAGCACTCAAAGCAGTCTCTCTTAATGAACCCAAGAAAAACTTCACCCTTCTCCCTAAGAAAGAAAAGGGACAGAAGGGAGACAAAGGTAAATCTGGCGGCGAGATGGTAACCACTTACATCAAGTCAGTCCAAGACCATATGCTTAGACACTACGAGATGTTTGCGATAACTCAAATAGACGGCAACGTCGGAACCCCACTCAATATAATGGACTTAATTTATTACCATACATTTGGTGATTATAGAATGGTCTACACCCCACCAGTGAATCCCCGGGACAGCGGCAAGATTGAGTTCCAATACCAAACACTAAACCCTTCTACTATAGGAGATAAATCCGCATTTCAAGGATTACCTATAGAGAAGATATTAGATAGAGACCAACTAGATGGTATAAATTACGTATATGCCAGTGACCCACTAATAAAAAAAGAGTCTTATTCGGTCCAGCAAGTAGGATGGTTAGATGATGAACTTAACGAAGGCTCAGCAGGCATGAGATTGATGCTACCGAGTATAGGCACTCTAATGATGACAACCTATGGTTACGCTAACATAAACTCGGAGTTCAAAACACTAATGACCAAGTTGCTCGATAAACTGAACTATGTTCTCAGAAGCATAAAAGAGAACGATGATGTTCTATCATATTTGGTGGAGGCTATCAAAGAAGATAAGCGATTTGCAGCAGTCCAATCACTAGTAGAGAGAGAGCAGACATTGGAGCAAGTCCTCACCGAATCATTAGATAAGGAATCAGAAGATGGTTGGGAAGATGCAATAAAGTACTTCACTACCCAATTGATAGAATCAACTACCTCAAGATACGCAAAGTCAGAATCGGTTACCATCAATAAGAAATCTAGCCTATCAACTGATGTTCAACAAGCACTAGCCGATGCAGTAGGAATAACCAATAACTACGAAGACGAAACATTCGCTATAGCCGAGGCAAAGGGCGGCAAAGGTGCGAGTAAATACACATATTCACTTGAGTACGAAGGAACTCTCGTTCTACAATTAGACGGGTCTCCTTTATTCTTGGAGCAGAAAACAATTCTACCCTCAGGCGAGCCCGATGCCAAATCTAGATTCATAGAGAAAAAGAAGAAGGCATTTATTGCTATACCCGAACCGCCAATCATTGTATTCTATAGCATCATGGTTGACCAAATGTTTGCACTGCAAGCATACCTGATGACAATTAAAGGAGCAGATAAACTAAACTTTGGCTATCTATCGCCCACCATAATGACTACGAAAAAAAGTGAAGCATCAGCAAAGATGTTTCCAAGCATGTACAAGCCCACTTTAGACTCTCCTCCTGCCAAGGACAAGTATCTAAAGAAAGGAAAGAAGATTAGCGAAAAGCAATCGTTTTTATTCCAATTACTACAACATCGCAACTATTACACAACTATGATTCTTACCACGCAAAGAAATCTAGCAGCAGAGAAAAGAGGGTTTGATGAGTTCTACAGTAAAGACTTGATGCTTAAAGAAGTGGAGTGGCTAGCAGTCGCTTTATCTGATGAAGCGAAAGTTCTCGTCGCCAAAGCAGACAATAAAGACCCGCTATCTCAATTAGTTTACATGGCCCCGGGTGCTCAAGGAGATATTCAGTTAACAGGCGAAGCCGATAGAAGAACAGTATTTTACACAGTAGACATACCTATGCTGAAAGAAGTGATGTTAGAGTATGTTAAAGCATTTAACCAGTTCACAATCAAGGCAGCATTCTCTATAGAAAGCAGTGATGCAACTCCAAAAGAAGGGCAAGTAGCAAAGGCATTATGGACTAGCATCAAGAAGCGCTCGGCAACTCTATTGGAAAATAACGAAGCGATACCACACGTTTTCTTTAACAGTCTATTCAACGAAGTAAAGAAATCAGCAGGAGGCACAAATCTTGGCTTTGACTTATATCCGCCGAATTGGTCATCCACTAATGTTCTAACACAACTAACAGTAGACCCAGCACAACTCAATACATTACTTACTACAGTAGAATATCAATCATACCTTAATGAGTATATTGATTACATCTATACTAGATATGGTAATAGAGCGAGAGTTGCTTCTGCTATAGTTACTTCACTGGAATCCTACCGAATCGCAGCCGCAACAGACTACAAACAACTTCGTGAAGAGTTCATGAAGATGATAACAGAACATGAAAAGAAAAAGCAACTCAAGGCAACCAATTTCGTATTCAGAGCATACAACGTAGTTATCGCCATCATGAGAGGACAGTTAGCAGTACCTCTCAGTTTCAGACAACAGGCTACAGCAGAAGGATATGAAAAAGAAGCACTTCGAGAACAACTCAGTAGCAGAAAGTACGGAGAGCGAGGAATCGCAGCGGTTCCTCCCGAACACCCGATTGCACAGTTGAAAAGAAAGCAAGCAGAAGCGCGAGTCAAAGAAGACGAAAGAAGAAGCGTGGCAACAGAATTAGAGAGAGTAAAGAAGGCACAGGAAGCGAGAGAAGCGCGAATACCATCAGTTGCTCTAAGTGGTATAGCCAACACCGGAAACCCGCCGGGCCCGACCGCCACGGGAGGCCCCGAAGGAGGAACAGATGTAACTATATTCGGGAGAGGATTCACACAAGACCAAGAAACATACCCGATATCAGTAACCTTTGACAACATAGAGGCATACTCCTTTAGAGTAGATAGCCCAACTCAAATGACTGCGGTAACCCCGAGCGCAGTAGATGGACTAGCAGCAGGAGGAGTCGACGTAATAGTCACAAAAAGTCTAAGATTGCCCGATGGCACAACAAAAGAACTTTCTTCGGACAAACTATCTCAATCAGACAAACCTATCGCCAGAGGATTTGTGTACGTCTGATAACCAACGACTTCTTCAACAAAGAAGTCCTCGGAGTAACTATGTCAGACCCAACCGCTATGCTCCATGAGTTTAGCACATATCTGAATTGGGTTGAAGGGAAGGGCCGAAAACCCAGTGAAGAAGACGTCGATGACTTCATAGAGCAATTCCTGAGCAACCTCAGTTATGGCTTCACTCCAGAGCGGGGCTCAGGATACTTCATACAAACGGCCTATCATAGAGACGTCAACGGACAAAGGCTCTACTCAGTATCTTCTTATTCGCAGGCAGTTAAGGAAATTAAACCTCTCTTAATGGCAAAAATAACAGAGGTTCATGGGAGAGTCAGCGACCATAACGACCCATATAATTACGAAACTAAACCTATGACCATCGAGGACTATGCGTTGTATTACTCTAAAGAACTACAAGCAGAGGACGAGTATCTTTCGCTACAAGGAACCGACAGAAGAAATCACAAAGCCTATCAGAAAGCAGTCAAAGAAGTCCAGAAAATAAAATACAGAATCAATCAGTACATGGAGAAAGTTCTCCCGTTTACTTTGAGAAACACGATGCACCACTCACTAGCACTGGTTACTTACTCGACTGCCACCGGACCAAATAAAGAAATAACTAAAACAACTTCTGAGGGAAATAAAATCATACTACACGACGAAGATGATTTGGCTAACTTCCTATCATCTGACCTAGTAGGCGGTGGACTGCGCTCAGTATTTTGGACTCCAACCGAAACGGGTAGAGGACTTAAGATGGGAGTCATCAATGTTAACAACCCAGCGAAGTTGCCGATAAAGACGATGCTATCGAGTATCAAAAAGATACACAAGATAATGGCTTTCGACTTGGGC
>Ga0209194_1001450_pt1 | contig 14703 bp, 11 predicted proteins | sample COGITO_mtgs_1004_FD_184787 | JGI IMG/M metagenome (GOLD analysis project Ga0209194, IMG submission 184787) | Pelagic marine microbial communities from North Sea - COGITO_mtgs_100413 (SPAdes) (version 2) | ecosystem: Environmental > Aquatic > Marine > Epipelagic ...
TAGGCAGGACGCCGGTAGCGACCACGCTCAGCGTGTTGCTGATATTGGCACTAAGTATTTAAGTTTAGAGAGTTAAGATGTTATATGCCCAAGTGGTGGAATTGGTAGACACGCTATCTTGAGGGGGTAGTGGCGAAAGCTGTGCCGGTTCGAGTCCGGCCTTGGGCACCATATAAAGACCAGTGAGATTTTTCGTTATTGGCACTCTTAAAGCTCCGCTAGTCGGGGCTTTTTTTGTGCCTGCCAAAACCTGCTGTTGCAACACAATTGTCATTTTTATGTCACTCCAATGTCACCTCAAAGGGCTATTTTCGTCGGACTAAATTTTTAGCTCTCCGGGGGAGATCATGAATAAATTAACCTTAAGTATTGCCATACTCGCCGCAACTAACGCCATGGTTGCGTCAGTTGTAGCCCAAGACAGTTCAACGTTGGAAGAAATTACTATAGTCGGTAGCAAGGCTACCTTGATCTCTGCTGTTGAAAAACAGCGTGAATCGAATAGTCTTATCTCCGTTGTCGATTCAGATGCCATGGGCAGCTTTGCTGATACCACTGCTGCTGAGGCAATTAGAAGACTTCCCGGTATATCCATCGAAAACGATCAGTCAGAAGGCCGCTATGTCACCATTCGTGGCTTGAGCTCAGACCTAAATTCCATCGCCGTGAACGGTGCATCCATGGTGGCACCGGAGAACGGGCGCAGTGTTATGCTCGATGGTCTGCCCACTGAGTTGTTAGACTCTATTACAGTCGCCAAGTCCCTGACCCCTGAGATGGATTCAGATTCAATCGGTGGACGTGTTGATTTTAAGACTAAAAAGCCTTCAGAACTGGAAGGCAGACTACTGGCCCTTAAAGTACAAAATAATTTTGGTCAATATGCCGCTGAAAAGCTTAACCCTAAGCTGGCATTAACCTATGGCGACAAAATTAATGACATGGCTGCTCATGTCTTCGGTGTCACCTACTCAAGCAAAGATATAGTCGCATTTAATAATGAGACCGGTTTTGGCTGGGAAGATGGGGCAATGAACGATGATTATGAAATGCGTTATTACGAGCTCACCAGAGAGCGCTTAGGTATGACTTATGACGTCGATTTTCTTATTGGTGATGATGATCGTCTATTCGCTAACCTATTCTGGAATCAGTACAACGATTCAGAGCTTCGCTGGAAAGATGAGTACGGCGATATTGGCGATCAAGTGATTTCAACCTCAGCAAATGGCATGGTGGTTAACGAAATCAAACATGATGCCGAGACTCGCGTTCGTGAAGAGACTCGTACTATTGCAGCGTTCAATTTGGGCTATGAGACTGCAGTTTCGGGATGGTTTGTCGATACCATGGTCAGTTACTCATTTGCTGAAGAAGATGACAGCAATAACGCAGAAGCTAACTTCCGCACCAAATATCGCAATGACGACAAAATTACGACTATTAATTGGGCCGATTCACAGCGCCCTTACCTAACGCCTGCTGATGCTTCACTTTACGATCCTGCTGAAATGGGATTTGATGGTTTTGAAGTAACCGCTAATGTCTCTCAGGATTCTGAAGTCGCTTTTGTCTTCAATGCTGAAAAAGAGTTCGATTTTGGTGTTGTAAAAACCGGTGTCAAAGTGAAGAGTCGCGAGAAAGATGTCGACGATTACATTATTGTCTATGACGGCTGGGGCGATAATACCCTTGCAGATATGAATCCACAGACTAATAGTGATTGGTTCTTTGCAGACCAAACCTTTAGTCAGCAGGCAGATCCAAGCCTAGTATGGGCCATGAAAGATCGGGTTGACGAAATGGATGTCGACTTTGAAGATGATATTAGCCGCGATTTTACCACCACTGAAGATATCTTCGCGGCATACATTCAGAACACTTATACCTGGGATAAAGCGGTTGTGGTCGCCGGAATGCGCTACGAAAATACCTCTGTTGATTCCCAGGCTCACGATCAGGTTACGCTTGCGCAAACCACTGCTTCAAGTGATCACTCGTTCTTTGCCCCAAGCGTTAATGTTAAATACTTCTTCAATGATCAACTACAGTTGCGAGCAGCAATTTGGAAAGGTCTGTCACGTCCAGGCTTCACTAAAACGGCGCCTAAGTTAAATGTTAATTATGACGACGGCGGTGCAAAGGTGAGCGGTTCAGCGGGCAATCCACTACTGAAGCCCTACGAAGCAGTTAACTATGATCTATCCATTGAGTTCTATGGCGAGGGCATGACCTTTATTAGCGCAGGTCTGTTCAGAAAAGATATCAAGAACGCCATTTATCCTACTATCCAGAAAAATGCCACGATCATGGGTGTTGCCTTTAATGACGGTGTTGAAACCTGGATCAACTCAGGTGATTCGACTATTGATGGCTTTGAGTTGAATGGCCAGTATGGTTGGGACAACGGCTTGTATGTTGCGGCCAATATGACGTTGACTGATGGCGAGAGCAGCTTCGCATTTGAAGACGACAACAGCTTCACTACACCGTTCAGAAAGTTGGCAGATGAAGCCGCCAATATCAGTGTTGGCTACGATAAAGGCCCTTGGGATGTCCGTATAGCGGCTAACTACCGCAGCGAATACCTTGATTGGCTCGCCGATGAGAACGGCAGTATTGATGATCTTAGTGAAAACAATATGCGCTGGGTAGACGCCTATGTTCAAGTCGATCTGACCGCCAAATATAAGGTTAATGACGCGCTTGCAATCAAATTTGAAGCCGTGAATCTGGGCAATCGTGCTGAATATTACTACTGGGGTGATGATTCACAATTGTCACAGTACGATATTTTTGGCAAGAACTACTCCCTGGGTATGACCTACAACTTCTAATTATTTTTGCTTGGTTCCTCGGCAGAGCAGCGTCTCTGTCGGGGTTTTAAAAATCAATCCTATAATCTAAAAAAGGAATTGAAAATTGCGTTCTTTGAAACAGCTTATTAAAGCCTTTGCTCTCTATACAATGATCAACAAAAAGACCGGCATAGCGCTGGTCTTTTGCGGCTTGGCTCTCATTAGTGGCTGCAGTTCATTGGTTCAAGTGCCTGCACTCTATGAAACGCCTCAGGTAATTTCGCCCGATGATGCGGCAGATGATCCGGCCATCTGGTTGAATTCTGCGGTCCCGGCACAATCGCTTATTTTGGGCACCGATAAACAAAGCGGGGTTTATAGTTACAACCTTCAAGGTGAGACAGTCGGCTATACCGAGCTCGGAAAAATCAACAATATTGATACGCGCAGTATCGACACCTATACCTATATTGTTGCGTCAAACCGCACCCAGCAGAGTGTTGATCTGTGGCGCTTTGCCGATTCAGCTATGGCTGAAGCTGCTGCCAAAGGTGATTTCTCTCTACCTGCAAAGCGCTTTATGCAGGGTCAGTCGGAGATTGATATCTATGGTGCCTGTATGGGGCTGGATAAGCGCTTGGGATTGCTGGCCTTTGTTACCGAAGATGAAGGGCCGCGAGTTGAAGTGTGGAAAACTACCGCTGATGGTCTCAAGTTGTTACACACCTTTGATAATGGCGGTGAATCTGAAGGTTGCGTCTACGATGATGAAAATCATACCCTATTGATTTCGGAAGAAGAGGTGAATGGCGTCTTGCGTGCCTACCCAGTAACCGAGGCTCTCGACTTTTCCAATCCAGTGATTATTGATTCTCGGGAAGGCAATATTGGTGGCGATCCAGAGGGCGTTACTCTGTATAAAACCAGTGCTACAGAAGGCTATATTATCTTGTCGTCTCAGGGTGACTCCAAATTCAATCTCTACAGTCGCACTGCCCCCTATGCTTATTTGGGGAGCTTTGAGGTGGCCGAGGTCGGCACTGTCGATGGTGTCAGCATTACTGACGGCATCGCCGCCATAAACTATCCGCTCAATGAGGATTTCCCTCGGGGGCTCTTAGTGGTCCAAGACAATGACAATATCAGCAAGAAAAAGCGCAAGCCTAAGCGTCAGAACTTTAAGTTAATTTCATTTGCCGACGTTATTGACGCTCTGCAGCTTAAGTAACATTCAGTTGATGCCCCATCAGCTGGTGGGGCTAGTCGGATTTCCCTTCAGACCTTTTTTTGGCTCTCCTGCGATTGAGAAGATAAAGAGCCAGGAAAAGTGATCCCCAGCCAAGAAAGGTAATAACAGCTTCAGATGTCGACATAGTGGATCGCTCTCAAATCAATCTGTGTGTGAAATGCAGCGAAGAATAGCAACTGATGCCCTGTTAGTGAATGCCGCATAGGAAGTTAATCAAAAATAGATAGGAAACCCACCGCTATAAGCCATTACAATGATCATGCTTGTTCGTTAAGACTTAATTAAAAGGCAGCAAACATGATCGCAGGAAAAATCATCGCCGGACTTCTCGGCCTCTCCGTCGCGGGCCCAATCGGAGTGCTTATAGGTGTTTATATAGGCCACCAATTTGACAAGGGTCTCGGTGGTTTGCGTCCAATGTCGGCCGAACAGCAAGCCGAGGTCAGAGAGAGTTTCTTTGAGACCGTGTTTGGGCTGTTGGGGCACCTAGCTAAAGCTGATGGCCGGGTCTCGGAAGTTGAGGTAGCTCATGCCGAGGCGTTGATGGCTAAGATGGGGCTGAATACGCCCCATCGCAAAAAAGCTATTGAGCTGTTTAAGGCCGGGTCCCAGAGCGGCTTTTCCATCGATGCCACCATGGATCGATTTATGGCTACCTGTGGCAAGCAGAATAACCTCAAGCGTGCGTTGCTAGATTATCTGGTCTCACTGGCGATCGCCGATGGCGAGTTGCATCAGGCCGAGCAAGATGTGTTGCGTAAAATTGCCGGGCGACTGGGTTTCTCGTCGGCATTGTTCGACAAATTTATGGAGATGGTCAAAGCTCAGTCCCAATTCAAGCAGTCTGGCGGCAGTGGTGGCTACCGAGATTCAACCTCTCCAGGTAAGTTGCAGGCAGCCTATACGGCATTGGGTGTTGAAGCGGCCCAGACAGATGCCCAGATTAAACGCGCTTACCGTAAATTGATCAGCGCCAATCACCCGGATAAATTGATCGGTCAGGGTATGCCGGACGATATGGTGAAGCTAGCAACTGAGCGCACGCAGGAGATTCAGACCGCCTACGAGCTGGTGGTTGCCAGCCGTAAATAAAAAGGCGTTTGTTTCTCAATAGTTTATTGACCTTACTCGGTGGTCTACCTATAATGCGCGTCCTCTCAAGGGAGGGCGGTTTTATAGAAAACCGTTGTGTCGGTGCGGGATGGAGCAGTCTGGTAGCTCGTCGGGCTCATAACCCGAAGGTCGTTGGTTCAAATCCAGCTCCCGCTACCAATTTAATTGGTAGACATAGTTAAGAAGCCCGAGGCGGGCTCGCTTTTTGTATCGGAGGCGCAGCCGCTCAAAGGTCGTTGGTTCAAATCCAGCTCCCGCTACCAATTTCTAATGGGTAGTTAGTTAGAAAAGCCGAGACAAAATAAGCTGGGAAAGAAGACTGTAAGTCATCTATGATTGGACCAGCTGAGTGGAAAAGGGAGTTGCGGCGAAGTTAGCGCAACAGGTTCCACTACCAATATTCGCGTCGGGTCCGGCGCAAATCGAGGAGCCCCATTTTGGGGCTTTTCTTTAGAAGTTAAAAAAATGGGCCTATGGCCCATTTTTTGTTTGCCAGGAGAAGCCAATGGCTGCGGTCGACAGCACATTAAAAGCGTTATTGCAGCCGGTTGTTGAGGCTCTGGGCTGTGAGCTCTGGGGGCTCCAGTTGGAGTCTGGCGGCAAGCGCAAGTTACTGCGCATCTATATAGATCGCGAAGAAGGTATAGGCGTTGAAGATTGTGAGCGCGTAAGCCGACAATCCGGTGCTGTTCTAGATGTAGAAGATGCTATAAGTGGAGAGTACGTTTTAGAGGTTTCCTCTCCGGGTATGGACAGACCCCTCTATGAGTTGGGTCAGTACGAACGTTACATAGGTGAAGATGTCTCCCTGAGACTGCGCTTTGCCTATGATGGCAGGCGTAATTTTAAAGGTCGTCTTGTGGGTGTTGACGGAGACGAGATTGTTTTGGTGGTTGCAGATACAGAGTATCTGTTTCCGGTTGAAGGAATTGACAAGGCCAATGTGGTGCCTAGATTCTGATCAAGTGAGGTTTGAGCAATGAGTAAAGAAATTTTAATGGTCGCCGAAGCCGTATCCAACGAAAAGGGTGTGGATCAGGAAGTTATATTTCAGGCGATCGAGCAGGCGTTGTCTACAGCGACCAAAAAGCGTTATGACGAAGGCGCCAACATTCGCGTTGTCATTGACCGTGAAACTGGCGACTACGATTCCTTCCGTTGGTGGGATGTGGTTGCTGATGATGTCATGGCCGAGCTGGGTACTCAGTTCACCACCGAAGAAGCTCACGAAAAAGATCCCACACTGGCTGTTGGTGACACCTTCGAAGAAGCGGTAGAAAACATCGCCTTCGGTCGTATTGCAGCCCAGACCGCCAAGCAAGTCATTGTTCAGAAAGTACGCGAAGCAGAGCGTGAGCTGATTATTAGCCGCTTTGTAAACCGTATCGGTGAGATGTTAAACGGCACTGTTAAGAAAGTGACCCGCGACCATATTATTGTCGACTTTGGTGACAACGCTGAAGGCCTATTGCCTCGCGAAGAACTTGTCGGCCGTGAGATCTTCCGTATTAACGATCGTACCAGAGTTATTTTAACCAGCATTCGCGATGATACCCGCGGGCCGCAGTTGTTGGTCTCACGAGCAGCGTCAGAAATGCTTGTGCAATTATTTCACATCGAAGTACCGGAAATTTCTGAAGGCATTATCGAAATTAAAGGTGCTGCTCGCGATCCCGGCCAGCGCGCCAAGATTGCTGTAAAGAGTAAAGACGCTCGTATTGACCCTGTCGGAGCCTGCGTGGGAATGCGCGGCGCTCGAGTCCAGGCTGTGTCCAATGATCTCGACGATGAGCGCATTGATATTATCCTGTGGGATGATAACCCGGCGCAGCTGGTCATCAACGCTATGGCACCAGCCGAAGTAGAGTCGATAGTTGTAGATGAAGACAGTCACTCTATGGATGTTGCGGTCAGCGAAGAGAATTTGGCTCAGGCCATCGGTAAAGGCGGTCAAAATGTTCGTCTGGCATCCGAGCTGACTGGCTGGACCATCAACGTGATGACCATAGACCAGGCGCAAGAGAAGCAGCAGGAAGAATCATTAAATGTCGTTGAGAACCTAATGACGGCATTGGATATTGACGAAGACGTCGCTATCGTTCTGGTTGAAGAAGGGTTCACCAGTCTTGAAGAAGTGGCTTATGTGCCCCTCGAAGAGATGATCGATATAGAAGGCTTCGACGAAGGTATAGCGGTCGAATTGCGCGCTCGCGCTAAAGATGCCCTGTTAACCATGGCACTGGCAAGTGAAGAGCAGTTGGCGAATGCCCAGCCAGCAGAAGATTTGCTGACAATGGACGGCATGAACGATGCGTTAGCGAATACTCTCGCAGGTAAAGGTATTATCACCATGGAAGATCTGGCCGAACAGGCCGTAGATGATCTCATGGAAGTAGATGGAATGGATGAAGAGACCGCAGCAGCATTAATTATGACTGCACGGGCTCCTTGGTTTGTAGACCAAGGTGAATAATTAATCGGGGTGTAATAGAGGACAACCGATGGCTGAAGTTACTGTAAGTGAATTGGCAAAAACCGTAGGCGCACCAGTCGAACGTTTGCTCACGCAAATGAAAGAGGCAGGACTGTCGCATACTTCTGAAGGTGCCTCGGTATCTGACGACGAGAAACAAACGCTGCTGGCCTATTTAAAGGGTCTGCATGGCGATAGTGCTCGTGAGCCAAAGAAAATTGTCTTGCAACGCAAGACCCTGAGCACCTTGAAATCAGGTAATCGCAAAACGGTTAATATCGAAGTGCGCAAAAAGCGTACCTACATTAAGCGTAGCGACGAAGAGATTCAGGCCCAGGTCGATGCCGAAGCTCAAGAGCAGGTAATGGTTGAAGAGGTTGCTGCAGTTGTGGCGCCAGAGCCAGTAGTTGTGCCAGAGCCGGAAGTTGTTGACGACGTTATTCCAGAGCCGGTTGTTGAAGTCATTCCAGAGCCGATTCCAGAACCCACTCCAGAGCCCACTCCAGAGCCAGTTGCAGACGCACCGAAAGTCTACGCTGATCCTGAGTTGCAGCGTCTGGCTGCCATTGGCGCTCGCCGCAAAGCCGCGGCAGACGCTAAGGCCAAAGAAGAAGCCGAAGCCCTGTTTAAAATTGAGGAAGCTGCTCGATTAGCCGCTGAAGCGGCATCTGCAGCTAAGGCAGCCGAAGCGAAGAAAGTTGGCAGGCCAGCCCCAGTAGCCAAGCCAGCTGTTGCAGGCGAGCCTGTGCATGACAAGACTCGACGTTTTGGCAAGGCAGCACCATCTACTGATGAAGATGATAAAGTTGGCAAGAAAGCCAAGAAGCCAATAGGCAAGGGCGGCAAGAAGAAAGGCCGTCTGGCAATGAACGATATGGACGATTCTCGACGCAAGTCACCGCGCCTGCGTTCTGGTCTGCCAGCTGCATTAAAAATTGATAACAAGCACACCTTCCAAAAGCCCACCGGAAAGAAAGTCTTGGAAGTACCGATTCCAGATGAGATCTCCGTTGGTGAACTGGCTCAGAGAATGTTGAGCAAGACCGGTCCAGTGGTTAGACAGTTGATGAAGATGGGCGTGATGGCGTCGATTAACGAAATGATTGACCAAGAGACTGCTTTCCTAGTAGTTGAAGAGTTGGGTCATCAGCCAGTTGTCGAACAGATCGAAACCGTCGAAGATGAATTAGCTAAGCAGTTCGCTGACATTAAAAGCGAAGGCACTGAATTACCACGAGCGCCGATTGTTACTGTTATGGGTCACGTTGACCACGGTAAGACCTCGCTGCTCGATCAGATTAGAAAATCACGCGTAGCCTCCGGTGAAGCCGGCGGTATTACCCAGCATATTGGTGCCTATCACGTAGATACGCCCAAAGGCATGGTGACCTTCCTCGATACTCCGGGACACGCAGCGTTTACTGCTATGCGTGCTCGTGGTGCTCAGGCCACCGATGTGGTGATTTTGGTTGTTGCTGCGGACGATGGCGTGATGCCACAGACCGAAGAAGCTATTCAGCACGCTAAAGCTGCTGGTGTTCCCATCGTTATTGCCATCAACAAGATGGACAAAGACGGTGCTGATCCAGAGCGCGTAACCAATGAATTAGCGGCTAAAGATGTTATCCCTGAAGAGTGGGGCGGCGATACTCAGTTTATTAAAGTCTCGGCTCACACCGGCGATGGCATTGATGAGCTATTAGAAGCTGTGCTGCTGCAAGCAGAACTACTTGAGCTAACTGCGCCAATTGATGTCCCCGCTCGCGGTGTCATTGTTGAAGCCCGCATTGATAAAGGTCGCGGTGTTATCGCTACTGCCTTGGTTCAGCAGGGTACTCTGCGCAAAGGCGACTTTATGCTAGCCGGTGAGAGCGTAGGTAAGATTCGCGCCATGACCGACGAAGCGAAAAAGCCGACTCTTGAAGCAGGCCCATCGATTCCAGTAGAGATACTGGGCCTCGACGAAGCACCGAAAGCTGGTGATGAATTCTTCGTTGTAGCCGATGAGCGCAAAGCCAAAGAAATTGCAGAAGCCCGTCAGACTAAAGCTCGTCAAGAGCGCATGTCTCGTCAGCAGGCTGCCAAGCTAGAAAATATGTTTACCGATATGGGTGCTGATCAGGTTAGCAAGCTCAACCTGATTGTTAAAACCGATGTGCGTGGTTCTCTGGAAGCGATTAACTCTGCTCTCCATGAATTCGCCACCAGCGAAGTTGCGGTAGACATTGTTGCCTCTGGTGTCGGTGGTATCACTGAATCCGATATGAACCTGGCCCTGACTACTGGCGCTATTATCCTCGGCTTTAATGTTCGTGCCGGCGGTGCAGCCCGTGCTCTGGCTGAGAAAGAAAATATTGAAGTGCGCTACTACAGCGTTATCTACAATCTTCTCGACGAAGTTAAGTCGGCTCTGTCAGGCATGTTGGCCCCAGAGACCCGTGAAGATATTGTTGGTATCGCCGAAGTTCGCGATGTCTTCCGTTCACCTAAGTTTGGCGCTATTGCCGGCTGTATGGTTATCGAAGGCACAGTGTTCCGCAGCAAGCCAATTCGTGTTCTGCGCGACAACATTGTTATCTACGAAGGCGAGCTCGAATCTCTACGTCGCTTTAAAGATGATGCACAAGACGTTCGCAACGGTATGGAATGTGGTATCGGCGTGAAAAACTATAACGATGTGAAACCTGGCGATCTGATTGAAGTCTTTGACGTCACTCAGGTACAGCGCTCACTATAAGCACGGACTGACATGCCAAGAGAATTTACTCGCGCAGAACGCGTATCGGACTCTGTTCAACAAGAGTTAGCCACACTGATACGCAGCGAAGTTCGCGATCCCCGCGTTGGCATGGTCAATGTTACTGAAGTGCAGATCAGTCGCGATCTCGCCTATGGCAAAGTGTTCGTTAACTTTGTTGGCGAGCGTGACCAAGATCAGATCGACGAAGCTATGGCGGCCCTTAACGGGGCATCCGGCTACTTGCGTAAATTGCTCGGCGCCAGCATTCAGTTGCGTATTGTTCCCAAGTTAAATTTTATCTTTGATGAGACCGGTCGTCGCGGCCAGCACCTCTCGGCGCTGATCGATCTGGCTATCTCTAAAGAGATGCCGGCAGATGATGCAGGCTCAGAAGAAACAGCTCAACAAGACCTTGAGTCGGATAGCGAGGAAGCCTAAGTTTGGCTCGCAAGCGCACCCGCGGCCGTTCAGTGAATGGCGTTTTCCTACTCGATAAACCCTTTGGATTATCTTCCAATCACGCCCTTCAGCGTGTCCGGCGTCTCTTCGATGCCAACAAAGCAGGTCATACCGGCAGTCTCGATCCCCTAGCCACTGGCGTGTTGCCAATCTGTCTCGGCGAAGCGACAAAATTTAGCCAGTTTCTACTCGATGCTGAAAAAGGTTATCGCAGTACCTTTAGTTTGGGTCTGCGCACCGAGAGTGGCGATGTTGATGGTGGCGAAGTGTCGCGCATTGATGCCTCCAATATTACCCTGCAGCAAATCGAGCAGGCCGTTGAAACTTTTCGCGGTGATATTCAGCAGGTTCCCTCCATGTACTCGGCGCTCAAACATAATGGTCAGCCGCTGTATAAGCTGGCCCGTCAGGGTATAGAGGTTGAACGTGCGCCCCGCAGTATCACCATCTATGAGTACCATATTCTAGACTTCAGGCCCGGTGTGATTGCCGAGTTAGATGTTGAAGTACGCTGTAGTAAAGGTACCTATATAAGATCCCTAGCTGATGATCTGGGTCAGATGCTCGGTTGTGGCGCCCATGTCAGTGCATTGCATCGCACTTTGGCCGGGCCCTTTGGTGAATTGGAAACCCTGACTTTGGCGGCTCTCGAAGAGATGCGTGAGAACTGTGAGCCAGAGCAGTTAGACCACCTATTAAAACCCATGGATATAGCCGTTGCCGACCGCATGGCGGTGGAATTGAGCGAAACTGTGGCCACTTATTTTCAGTTGGGTCAAGAAGTAATGTCGGGAGAGGCCTTTCGTAATGGGCAAGAAGGCGATATAGTGCGCGTCTTTCGCGAGGGCGGAGCATTTTTGGGTGTGGCCACGGTCACCGAAGATGGCAGAATCGCCCCTAAAAGATTGGTCGTTGAGACATAACGACTTAAAAATACACGTTAGGTTGTCTGTAAATATGCGCGGGCATCCTGAATTTTTTTAATTTCGCATATTGGAGAAAGTAACATGGCACTGAGTGCAGAAGAAAAAGCAGCAATCGTATCCGAGCATGCAACTTGTGAAAATGACACAGGTTCCCCTGAAGTTCAGGTCGCACTGCTAACCGTCAACATCAACAAGCTACAGGGCCACTTTGGCGATCACAAAAAAGATCACCATTCACGTCGCGGCCTGATTCGCATGGTAAATCAACGTCGTAAATTGCTCGACTATTTGAAGGGCAAAAATATTGAACGTTACAGCCAGCTGATTAAGAAGCTTGGTTTACGTCGATAACTGTTCTCGGTGCGGCCCTCAAAAGGGGCCGCATTTGTCTATCTGGGCTATTCAGTTTCAGGTGGGCGTCTTGACGAACAGCTAACTAAACCGTTGGAGCTCTGGCCACAGATTCGTTGATCGAGTTACTGATGCATATCCCCGAAGTAGTAAGAAGTATTAAGAAGTAATAAGGGGTATTTATCAGTAACCCGAGCAGCGTAAAAAGGCTCAAAGCGAAGACGCTAAATGGTAAATATACCAAGGTAAAATATGACTCCTATTATTAAATCGTTCAAATACGGTAATCATACCGTCACTCTGGAAACCGGCCGCATCGCGCGCCAGGCAACCGGCGCAGTATTATGTTCAATCGACGACACGTCTGTTCTTTGTACCGTTGTTGGCGCACGTGAAGCTAAGCCCGGTATGGATTTTTTCCCACTGGGTGTTCACTACATTGAGAAAGCCTATGCTGCGGGTAAAATCCCCGGTGGTTTCTTCAAGCGTGAAGGCCGTCCAAATGAGAAAGAAACACTGACCTCACGTTTGATTGACCGTCCGATCCGTCCACTTTTTCCCAACGGCTTTAAAAATGAAGTACAGGTTGTCTGTACTGTTATGTCCGCTGAGAAAAACATCGATCCAGATATTGCTGCCATGATCGGCACCTCTGCTGCACTGTCTATCTCAGGGATTCCGTTTAACGGTCCTGTTGGTGGCGCGCGCGTTGGTTACACCGACGAGCAAGGCTACCTGCTCAACCCAACTTACAGTGAACTGGCTGAGTCCTCGTTGGACATGGTTGTTGCTGGTACTAAAGATGCAGTCCTGATGGTTGAATCTGAAGCCAGTGAGCTTTCAGAAGACATCATGTTGGGCGGTGTACTTTTCGCTCACCAAGAAATGCAGTCTGTTATCAGTGTTATTGCTGAACTGGCCGCAGAAGTGGGTAAGCCACGTTGGGATTGGGTTGCAGAAGTTGAAAATGCTGACCTGAAAACGGCGCTTAACGATTTGGTTGGTGCTGATCTAGATGCAGCCTACCAGACACATGATAAGCAAGCCCGTGTAGTCAAGATTAACGCTCTGCGTGATCGTGCCAATGCTCAGCTTATTGTTGACGGCGGTCCAACTGCTGAAGATATTAAAGACTCGTTCAAGAAGCTCGAGAAGAGCATTGTTCGTGGTCGTATCATCCGTGGCGAGTCGCGCATTGATGGTCGTGACACTACTACTGTTCGCGGTATCAACGTTGAAGTTGGCATCTTACCTAAGGTTCACGGTTCTTCACTGTTTACCCGTGGCGAGACTCAGGCAATTGTTGCTGCTACTTTAGGTTCTACCCGTGATGCACAGATGATCGATGCCCTTGAAGGCCGTCGTGATGATCCGTTCATGTTGCACTACAACTTCCCTCCCTACTCAGTAGGCGAAGCCGGTCGTATTGGTTTCACTAGCCGTCGTGAAGTAGGTCACGGTCGTTTAGCCCGTCGTGGTATCAATGCGGTTCTGCCTTCTCCGGAAGAGTTCCCGTATGCCATGCGCGTTGTGGCAGAAATCACTGAATCTAACGGTTCAAGCTCAATGGCCTCAGTTTGTGGTGCAAGCCTCGCGCTGATGGATGCTGGTGTTCCTTTGAAGGCGCCAGTTGCTGGTATCGCTATGGGTCTGGTTAAAGAAGACGCTGGCTTTGCAGTACTGACCGATATTCTAGGCGACGAAGATCACCTCGGCGACATGGACTTTAAAGTAGCTGGTACAGCTGCTGGTATCACTGCACTGCAGATGGATATCAAGATCGAAGGCATCACTGAAGAGATCATGGAACTTGCTCTCGCGCAGGCCATGACCGCGCGTTTGCATATCCTTGACGAGATGAACAAGGTGATTGCTACAGGTCGTGCTGAAGTTGCTGACACTGCTCCGCGTATGGGTGTTATGCAGATCGATTCAGACAAGATCCGTGACGTGATTGGTAAGGGCGGCGCAACTATCCGTGGTCTTTGCGAAGAGCACAACTCAACTATCGATATCGATGACAGTGGTTCGGTTAAGGTTTACTCTGAAGACACTGCTGGTCTGAACGCTGCTATGGACGCAATTGCGGCCATCGTCGCTGATCCAGAGCCAGGTACTATCTACGAAGGTAAGGTTGTACGTATCGTTGAGTTCGGCGCATTCGTTAACTTTATGCCTGGCACTGATGGTCTGGTGCATATCTCTCAGATCGCTCAAGAGCGTGTTGCCAAGGTGACTGATTACCTCAGCGAAGGTCAGACTGTTCGCGTTAAGGTTCTCGAAATTGATAACCGTGGTCGCGTTAAGTTGTCGATCAAAGAAGCTCAGTCGGATGAAGGTACTACACCTGAAGCGCCTGCTGCTCCAGCAGCTGCTGCAGAGACGGCTCCAGAAGCCTAATCTTCAAAAGCGTTTAAAAAGATCCCCGGTTGCTTTGGCAGTCGGGGATTTTTTTTGGTTTAAATTTTGCCGACCCTCCGTCAACTGTTCAGTCATTACTGAGCTTGGGTCGCCTATGCCAGACGTATAGTGACCAGTAACACTGTCTCTGGATAGAACAAGCGTGAAGTACTAGTGCCCCTGTTAATCCACCA
>Ga0209194_1001463_pt1 | contig 14580 bp, 11 predicted proteins | sample COGITO_mtgs_1004_FD_184787 | JGI IMG/M metagenome (GOLD analysis project Ga0209194, IMG submission 184787) | Pelagic marine microbial communities from North Sea - COGITO_mtgs_100413 (SPAdes) (version 2) | ecosystem: Environmental > Aquatic > Marine > Epipelagic ...
GAAATAATGGCAGAGGTAAAAATTACAGCTTATCGTGGCCAGGTGGCCCTCGATTGGACTTAAAGAAACTACTTTTTATTAACTAGAATAATAACTTAATTCAGCATATTTCAGTTGCCCCCACACTCCACTGTTTCCCTAGATAGGCATCAGTCAACCAACCGACACAAGTAATATCAATGAGTTAACCAATAATGACATGAGCTGTCTAGGGCACTTTTGGTGGCCTGTGTGGTGGCCTATGAAAATGGGTCCCATGGTCGACAAATGAGACCCCCCGTACCCTTGGTAATCATTGGACTTCAAAAAGAAGGCTAAAGGGGCTGGTGTGGTTGTTGGTGTCGTTGGGTCTTCTTGAGAGGGCTTTAGTCCTGAGGTGGTCTTTAGTTAACGATTGCGTCTGTGCGTCCGTTGCGCATGACTTTTCTATAGACTTATTTGGTAAACATATGCTCACTAAGAGTTATCAAAAGTACAGACGCAACAGACGCACAGACGCATTTCTTGGGATTAAGGGATGAGAAGCGAATATTGTCTGGCTGGGGACTATGGTTTTGCAAAAGATAAAGGGGACCGGTGGATGACTGAAGACACCGCCAAAGTGCTTAGATTTCAGAATTCAAGTTGTTCTTGCGAGGAGCAAGACCATCAAGGATTGCACGGGGTGCTGGCATACGCCAAATAGCCTGGTAACTTTCAGCCACATTCGATTGCCTGACTGCAAGGCCAGGAAGTGCAACCCAATCTGGACATTTTCTCCCCAGTAAATCAGTCACAGTGGTCTTACCAATAGACTCCCCTTGTTGAAATGGTCTCTGAGCGGAAATACCTTTTATGGGGCCATTTTGGGCAAGACTTGATGCAACCTCACTGCCAAGGTCAATTGTTGTTATTGGCACGTGATTATCAATCTGATTCATAACCTTTAAAACTTCAACGCAGGGTGTGTCCCAGACAACAAACATGCCGCTTGGGCAATATGGCTTTGTTAATAGATCTTTTGCCAACTGTCCGACAGTGCGTATCGAATTGAAATGGTAAATATTTGTAGTTATGTCTGGGCGATTGGTTGAAATCCAGCGAGAAAAAGAGATTTCACGTTCGTTGGTGGCGAAAAATTCTTTGTCATACCCAAGAAGCGCTATGCTTCCATTTTGGGGAATATGTTCTGATAGCATTTCTGCTGCCATCATTCCTAGTCCATAATTGTCAGCAGAAACAAAGCTAGCATAATCTTTGGATGGCAGGAGGCCTGAGGGGACATTGTCAACTAACACTAAACGTGTGCCGCTCTCGGCGATCATACGATGAGCGTCGGCAACTGCTTCACTGGTAATGGGGAGAGATATCACACAATCTAGTTGCATAAGTCGGATGCGCTTCAGGGCATGAATTTGCGCTTCAGCTGAAAAGCTGCAATCCACCACTTCGACAACAATTGCACCAGCATCACCAAGTGTTCCAATGATACCCGTCACAAGTTGCTTAGACCAATCGCTTTCAAGAGTATGCATGATAATAGCTACCCTGAATTTTTTTCGCCGAGCCATTGCAATATCATTCGGTAGCAAGACTACTCTTTCTGGAGGAGCTGCGCGTTCGCCATGAGGTCCTAATCCAATAATACCCATTTTAGACTAGTCCCTCTGAAACAATTTTTGGTTGCATTATAGAGATGATATCTGGGTGCATCAAAGGTGTTCCCATCATAACCCATCCACGTAGCATCTTAGGTTCAAATAGGGCATTCAAACATATATGCGCCGAACCTAAAAGGCCTGCAGTATTTCCTAATTGGGATTGCAAAATTTGAAGGTCACGTGTCACTAAAGGATGGGATGCCCCATAAACTGCTTCTCTAACAGCCGCTAGAAATATATCGTTTGTTTGTGCCAGTGCTCCTGCTAATATAACGCATTTAGGGTTAAGCATATTTAGTAAGGTCGCTAGCGCCGTACCAACTAACTTTCCGCTTGCGGTAATAATTGAAACACAAACCGTATCGCCAAGCTGAGCAGCCTGACAAATCTCATTTAGGGTAAGTTCGCCACCTCTGTTGAGGAGATCTGTCAACTGCTCGCTTGTACCATTACGCGCTTCCCTTAAAGCGGCCTGTTCAATGAACTCCGCACCTGCAAGGCTGTCCAAAGTACCTAAAATTCCCTCATGGGTAGCTGGTAATTGGCCAATAAGTCCTACAGCTCCAGTTGCACCTTTATATGGGCGGCCCTCATAAACCAATCCTGCTGTAAACCTTTTGCCTGTTTTAATAAACAACATGCAGTCATTGTTTTCGCTTGTCCCACCATGTAGTTCGCCAACCGTCATCGTATTAACACTTGGCATCAACCAAATTGGTACCGAAAATTCAGCAATCAAGCGCTCGACCAATTTGCTTTCATTCCAGCCTGGTAAAAAATCTGGGGTCGAAGTGAGGGGGGATCCATTTTCACTTGGTCCAATTGGCCCAGGAACTGAAATTGAAATGCCCCAAAGTTCTGGTAGTTTTGTTTGGCGCGACAACATTAGCCTAATTAAGGTAATCATTCGATCAGCGCCATCACTGGGATCTAAGCCAAGATCACCTGGCTCATGATGCTGCGCAGTCAGTTTTCCAGTAAGGTCTGAAAGTGCAACTGATATAGAAGATTGATCAATTGATGCTACAACAAGAACCGCACGATTTTTCGAGAAACTGACCATTCGTGGGACACGCCCACCACCTGAGATTCCAGTTTCGTTTTCGTGAGCGAGGCCTAGTTCGGAAAGTAATGCCAAGCGATCTGCCACAACAGCTCTGCCAAAACCACTTATCTTTTCAAGTTCTAGCCGAGTGAGTGCCTGATGCTTCCTAACAAAACCTAAAAGCTCTGCAACACTTGTTGCGGCGGTCTCATTCAGCTTTGGTCGTCCCCTTTGACGTTGTTGGTTGGTCTGATTCTGGCTCATGGTCTGCTAAATCTCGCTAATTGTACTTATTTAAGACTTAAGCGACCTGATTTTAGTGGTCAATACTTAACTTATGCTGATAAAAAACAAAAGTTTAGATACTTTTGCTTATTAAATGTTGACATAATCATTTTTATAACTTTATATTTGAATAAGTTTTATAAAACAGCGGCATGTTTTTGTTGTGATTTGGAAAAAAGGAAAATTATGGACAATTGTAAATTAGCTTATCATGCAAACTGTTGGGGCGCCTTAGGTGGAGATGCCGTGGGTGTTACTTCAATCTCACAATTAGCTTATAGAACCTTCGGCGACATGGATAAGGCCCTAACTGAAATTGCCGAAGCAGGTTATTCTGGAGTTGAGCTTTTTGATGGAAATTTACTTGACTATAAAGTAACTGACTTTCGAGCACTCCTTCAACGAACAGGTCTAGAACTTGTAGCAGCTTATTCTGGTGCAAATTTTATCTTTGATGATATTCTACCTGATGAGTTGGATCGAATTACTCGTTCAGCTGACAGAGCCGCAGAACTAGGTGCACCACACTTTGTTGTTGGAGGAGGGGCCAAACGATATGATGGTACCCGTGAAACTGACTATCACAAACTTGGAGCTGCCCTAGATAGGGTTAATGATCTAGCTGAAGAGCGTGACCTCCAAGCACATTATCATCCGCACCTTTCAACAATTGTTGAAGGCCCAGAAGAAGTTCGCCGGATCTTTGATCTGACTAGCATTAGATTTTGTCCAGATACGGCGCATTTAGCTGCAGCAGGTGGAAATCCTGCGCAGATGATCCAAGAGCATGCAGATCGAATAACTTATATTCATCTAAAAGGACTTCAACGGGACCCATTTGCCTTTGTTCCACTTGATAGAGGCGATCTAGATACAGCTCCTATCCTGAAGGCTATTAAAGAAATCAAATTTGAAGGCTGGATTTGTACAGAGCTGGATGCTTGGGGGGATCCGCTGGAAGGGGCACGTTTGAGCATGAATTATCTAAAACAGGCACAATAATACAATTTAACAAAATCGGATATATCCGAAAAAATGGAGAAAATTATGATAAATAAAAAAATGTTAATGAGCTCTGCAATGGTTATTGCATTAGGGCTTTCGGCTTTACAAGCTAATGCGAATCCCGCTGCCGCCCTACTGGCATTGCAGGAAACTGTTCTATCAAAAGGCCCTAATGGAGAAGCTCCCGCAGCAGCGTCATCTATTTTTCTAAATGATGATGAGATTGCTAAAATTAAGGCGATGAAAGCCACTGCTGCAATTGTGATGCATTATGGTGGTAATGATTGGAGTCAAGCCCAGATTAATGGTCTTGAAACCCAGTTTGCAGTTATGGGCATTGAAGTTATTGCAGTGACAGATGCAGGCTTTAAGCCAGAAAAGCAGGTTGCTGACATTGAAACCATCATGGCTCGTTCACCTGATATAATTGTGTCTATTCCGACAGACCCAGTTGCTACTGCTGCTGCTTTTCGTGCAGCGTCTGAGGCTGGTATAAAACTTGTGTTTATGGACAATGTTCCCGCAAATTTTGTTGCTGGAAAAGATTATATTGCATCAGTATCAGCAGACAATTATGGTAATGGTGTAGCTGCCGCACATTTAATGGCGCAAGCATTAAGTGAAGAAGGTCAGATTGGATTAGTTTTTCATGCAGCAGACTTCTTTGTTACACGTCAGCGCTATGATGGTTTTAAAGCTACAATTGCTACTGACTACCCCAATATCAAAATTGTTGCTGAACAAGGCATAGGTGGTCCAGACTTTTCTGGCGATGCTGATCGGGCTGCAAATGCAATGCTAACTTCTAATCCTGGAATTAATGGTATTTGGGCGGTCTGGGACGTTCCTGCGGAGGGTGTGATTGCTGCTGCACGGGCTTCTGGGCGGGATGATCTAGTTATTACAACAATTGATCTTGGTGAAAACGTTGCGATTAGTATGGCGCAGGGTGGCCATGTCTACGGGCTTGGTGCACAACGTCCATATCACCAGGGCGTAACTGAAGCGCTACTAGCTGGTTATGGACTTCTTGATAAAGATGCCCCAGCTTTTGTGGCGCTCCCAGCCCTGCCAGTTCAGCAAAGCAACTTGCTTGAAGCCTGGATGACTGTCTATAGTGCAGAGGCCACTGACAATATAAAAAATAGCATAAAATAATTAACCAGTTTGGGCGGTTGGGCTAAGAGCTTTTCCGCCCTAATGTTTTTTACTTTAATTTATATAGAAGAGAAAATTTATGATAAAATCCTTAAATGTTGCTATGATTGGGGGTGGGTTTATGGGCAAAGCACATGCCATGGCATATGCTGCAATGCCTATGTTTTTTTGGCCAGCTCCGGCGATTCCTCATCGAAAAGTTGTTGTAGATGTCAATGATGTTCTTGCAGAAGAAGCGCGACAGCGTTTTGGATTTGAAGAGGCTTCAAGTGATTGGAAGGATACAATCGCTCGAGACGATATTGATGTTGTTGATATTTGCACGCCAAATAATGTTCATGCTGAAATTGCAATTGCTGCAGCAAAGGCTGGTAAACACATTATTTGCGAAAAACCACTAGCGCGAACCGTTGAAGAGGCTCGAGCTATGACTAAAGCAGTCAAAGAGGCAGGCGTGACTAATATGGTTGCGTTTAATTATCGGCGCACTCCTGCAGTTGCTTTAGCAAAACGTTTCATTGACGAAGGGCGGATTGGTAAGATTCTTAACTTTCGGGGTACTTACCTACAGGACTGGTCTGCTGACCCTAATGGCCCACTATCTTGGCGTTTTCAAAAAAATATTGCTGGTTCAGGTGCGATAGGTGATATTGGAACTCACGTTGTCGATATGGCACACTATCTCGTGGGAAACATTACTGAGGTAAACGCAATAACAAAAACTTACATAAAAGAACGACCAATTCAAGCAGGGGGCGTAGACAAGCTTGGTGCTTCTGACAAAAAAACAGATGCTCCTTTAGGTATTGTTGATGTGGATGATGAAGTTTTATCACTTATTAGATTTGAAACTGGCGCAGTTGGTACACTTGAAGCAACACGCAATGCTTACGGGCGCAATAATTTTCTTACCTTAGAAATTCATGGTGAAGAAGGTTCTATTCATTTTAACTACGAGAGGCGGGATGAATTGCAAGTAATGTTTGCAAGTGATCCAGGTGACGCGCGTGGATTTCGGACGATTTATACTGGTCCAGCCCATCCTTATGGTGATGGGCTTTGGCCAATACCTGGCCTTGGTATTGGGTACTCTGAAACTAAGATTGTTGAATGCCGCGATTTCTTTGCGGCCATCGTTAACGGTGAAACACCGACGCCTGATTTTGCTGAAGCTTTGCAAACTGAATTAGTGGCTGATGCGTTGATCAAGTCTGGGCAAACTGGGAATTGGGTTGAGGTTTAATGACAAAACCTGTTGTTGCTGTACAAATGAGAGGCATCTCCAAAAGTTTTGGGGGTGTCAAAGCGCTTGATAATGTGGATTTTGAAGTTTTTGTTGGCGAAGTGCACGCTCTTTTGGGTGGCAATGGAGCTGGAAAATCAACTATCTTGAAAGTACTTAATGGAATTCATAAGCCTGAAACTGGGACTATTCAGGTATGCGATCAATACCTTACAGAAAGCCATCCAAAAGAGGCCCGCGATGCAGGTGTTGCGATGAACTTTCAAGAAATGAGTCTAATCCCAACCCTTTCTGTTGCTCAGAATATTTTTCTTACGCGTGAAGCTGTCTCCAAGTTAAATCTTATAAATGATAAAGAAGCAGTACGCCAAGCTAAGGTGCTGTTTGACACACTTCAGGTCGATGTAGACCCAAATGCTATGGTTGGTGACCTGGGCGCAGGTCAGAAACAGTTAACTGAGATAGCAAAGGCAATTAGTCAAAACGCAAAGGTTTTGGTGCTTGACGAGCCATCGACTGCTTTAGCTGTGTCAGACGTTGAGCGTCTTTTTGTATTTTTGCGAAAGCTAAAAGAAAAGGGAACAGCCATCATTTATGTTAGTCATCGTATGGATGAAATTATCCAGATTGCTGATCGTGCAACAATTCTGCGCGATGGTAAACATGTAATTAGTGCGCCAATATCCAAGCTGCCGATAGATAAAATGATTGAACATATCGTAGGTAAGCGTTCAAACGGACTAGCTGATGTTACATTTAGTAAAGCATCAAAGGGAGATTTGCTTTTAGAGTTGCAGGATGTATGTGGTCGATATCGCCCACAGAAAGTTGACTTGAAGGTTCACGAGGGTGAGATCGTTGGTTTGGCGGGGTTACTAGGATCAGGACGTTCATCTTTGGCTCGAATTATTTCTGGAATTACGCCTGCGCAGTCTGGAAAAATAAAAATTAGAGGAAAGTCTGTTAACTTCAGACGACCAGGTGATGCCAATGCAGCAAAAGTAGCACTTGTACCGGAGTCCCGATCAACACAGGGTATTATTGCTGATCACTCAGTTCAATCAAACGTAACCATGGCATCACTTAAGCAATTAACACGCTACGGTTTTGAAATAAAACAAAAGTCACAATCTATAGTTGATGCACAGATTAAAAGGCTGTCTATAAAGACAGCAAGTCGCGATCATGCGGTTGTAACGTTGTCTGGTGGAAACCAACAAAAGGTAGTCATTGGAAAGTGGCTAGCTACAATGCCAGATATTCTTGTATTGGACGAGCCAACTGCGGGTATAGATATAGGTTCAAAATCTGAAATTGTAGCATTGATCAGGAACCTTGCGCGTGAGGGTAAAGCGATTATCATGATATCATCAGAGTTGTCGGAGCTGCTGACGGCTTGTGATCGGATTGTTGTTATGGAAGGGGGTCGTATTTTTTCTGATAATCCGCGCGAATACTATAATGAATCGAGCAACCCTAACGACGACCCTGGGCGCCAATTACAAGCAGCTGAAAAACACCTACAAACAGAAATACAATTAGCCGTAAAGGCACAAACAAGACTGGAGTCTACTAATGGCTGAATCTAGAACTGGCAAATCACACTTGTTTAGGGTGTTAATTGGCGATTGGCGTCAAAATATTATTTACATTGGCTTTATAGTATTATTCTTGATTTTTGCGGTCACACTTTCTGATAAGGGATTTTTAAATCCTAACAATCTTCTGAACATCATTCGACAAACTGCAATGATAGCGGTAATGGCCATCGCAATGACATTCGTTTTGTCTGCTGGAGAGATTGATCTTTCGGTTGGTTCTGTTGCAGGTTTAGCAACAGTTACTGTGGCCATGGCCATCGCTATTGCAGGTCCAATTGCTGGAGTATTTGCTGGACTTGCAACTGGATTGGTTGTTGGCATGTTTAACGGTTGGCTAACTACGCGTGTGGGAATTCCATCATTTCTGACTACACTGGCAATGATGGGTATTGCTAAGGGTGCTGCCATGTGGATATCTGATACCGCAGCTGTGCCAATTCTTAACCAATCATATGCTTGGATTTTTGGTGGGGGTTCAATTGGACGGATACCCGTCCTATTGTTTTGGGTTTTAATTCTTGGCGCTATTGGGCATTTTGCTCTTCGCCGTACAGGATTTGGTCGCCGTGTTTTAGCTACGGGTGGTGGAGAAACTGCCGCACGATATTCAGGAATCGATACTGCACGGATCAAGTTTCGCGTTCTCGTTTTGTCATCAACCGCAGCTGCACTTGCTGGGATGTTGTATGCTGGACGTTTACAATCAGGACGCTTTCAATTGGGTGAAGGTGATGAACTTTCGGTAATAGCAGCCGCGGTTTTAGGAGGCACCAGTCTTTTTGGTGGTAAGGGCACTGTGATAGGTACAGTCGTAGGTGCAATGATGATTGGAATGATTAACAACGGCTTAATTCTTATGGGCTTAGAATATAGCCAACAACTTATTGCACGTGGTGGAATAATCATACTTGCAGTAGCACTTAGTCAAAAAAGATGAGCCATTCATAAATTTTATCTGGAGAAAATCATGAAATCTATTAAAGGCCCTGCTCTTTTTTTAGGACAATTTGTAAGCGATATTGCACCGTTTAATTCGTGGGACAGTATTACGAAATGGGCAGCTGAGTGTGGGTATATTGGTGTTCAAGTGCCTAGTTGGGCTGGAAATATTTTTAATTTGGAAATTGCCGCTAAGAGCAAAGACTATTGTGATGAGTTTAGAGGTGTGGCCTCTAGCAATGGTATTGAAGTAACTGAATTATCTTCACATTTACAGGGCCAACTTGTAGCCGTTCATCCAGCTTATGACGAAATCTTCGATGGTTTTGCCGCTGAGGCTGTACGTGGTAACCCCAAGGCAAGGCAGAAATGGGCTGTTGATCAAGTGAAAAAAGCCATCACTGCTTCTAAACATCTTGGCATCACGGAACACGCCACATTTTCTGGAGCGCTTGCATGGCCTTATATCTATCCATGGCCACAACGCCCAGCTGGGCTTATTGAAACTGCCTTTGACGAGCTGGCCAAGCGCTGGAAGCCGATATTAGATTATGCTGATGAGAATGGAGTTGATGTTTGCTATGAGATTCATCCGGGTGAAGACTTACACGACGGCAATAGTTTTGAGATGTTCCTTGAACGACTTGACGGACATAAACGTTGTAATATGCTTTATGATCCTTCTCATTTTGTGCTGCAGTGCATGGATTATTTAGACCATATTGATATTTACGCTGATCGCATTAAAATGTTCCATGTTAAAGATGCCGAATTTAACCCTACTGGTCGACAGGGCGTTTATGGTGGTTATCAGAACTGGGTTAACCGCGCTGGTCGCTTCCGCTCATTGGGTGATGGACAGGTAGATTTTGGTGCTATCTTCTCTAAAATGGCAACAATAGATTTTGATGGCTGGGCAGTTGTGGAATGGGAATGCGCTATCAAACACCCTGAAGATGGTGCGCGGGAAGGGGCAAGTTTTGTGAAAGACCATATTATTTCTATCACGCCACACGCATTTGATGACTTTGCTAATGCAGAAACAAATGTTGCTGCGAACAAACGGATATTAGGTTTGGAGGATAAATAAATGCAAAAACCTATTAGGCTGGGTATGGTAGGTGGTGGAAATGATGCCTTTATTGGTAGAGTACATCGTATAGCTGCTCGAATTGATGGCGAGTTTGAGCTTATTTCTGGTGCGCTTTCTTCGACAATTGAAAAGTCTATTGCGTCTGGCAAAGCGTTAGGCCTTTCAAAGGATCGAAACTATGGTACTTTCCAGGATATGGCTAAGTGCGAAGCGCGGCTGGCTGAAGGAATAGAGGCGGTTGTCATTGTTACGCCCAACCACATGCACTACCCAGTGGCCCGTGAGTTTCTTAAGCGAGGGATTCACGTTATTTGTGACAAGCCGCTGACTGCAACTTTATCAGAAGCAAAGAAAATGGTTGCTGCAGTTAATAAATCAGATTCACTTTTCATATTGACCCACAACTACACTGGCTATCCGATGGTGCGACAAGCGCGCGAATTGGTTGAATCTGGAGCATTAGGTAAGTTGCGGCTCGTACAAGTGGAATATGTTCAGGAGTGGCTAACTGAGCAAGTTAACAATAAGCAGGCCAATTGGAGAACTGACCCAATGCGCTCTGGAGTGGGTGGCTCAATAGGTGATATTGGCACTCATGCCTACAACCTCTCCAAGTTTGTGACTGGCCTGTCTCTAAGCCATCTCTCAGCTGACCTTGACGCTTTCGTTCCTGGGCGTCGTGTTGATGACAATGCAAATGTGATGATGCGTTTCGAAGGTGGTGCGAAAGGTATGCTGTGGTGTAGCCAAGTCGCGCCGGGCAACGAAAATGGTTTACGATTACGCGTCTACGGTGAAAGAGGTGGAATCGAATGGCAGCAAGAAAATCCTAACCACCTTTGGTATACATCTTTTGGTGAGCCAAAACGACTTTTGACCCGTGGAGGGGCTGGAACTAGCTTGACTGCGAATGCACTAAACCGAATACCTGCGGGGCATCCAGAGGGTTACCTCGAAGGTTTTGCTAACATTTACTCTGAAGCAGCACGTTCAATTCGTGCTGCGCAAGCCTGTCAACCGGTACCAAAAGACGTGTACTGTCAAGATGTAATGGATGGTATGGAGGGCATTCGCTTTATCAATGCTTGTGTTAATTCATCGTCTAGGAACTCTGCTTGGGTATCGCTCTGACTTTACAAAATGGTATTTTATTAATTTATAAATTTTTTTCTAGATTAGTTTTTAGGCATTGTCAGACAAACTTGACGTCCCATTGGTTGATCCCTAACTCTTCTTAGAATTCATAATTAGTTTCTGACTGCTCCAATACAGGCGAAGGATTGATAAACCTTACCTGATTTCGGCGACTACCAGAGTTAAACTTCCCACTTCTCAGCCACCCAGCCAAGGACAGGCACTTGCTCATCCGTCGCATGTCGCTTGTTGATATGTTTTGCTCTGCTAGGTCTGGAAAACACTTTTGGAAAGCATCCCTAATAGAGGCTTCAGTAACTGTGACCATGTTTTGTTCAATACGTTCCACCCAAGCGTCTTGCTCCAACCTTTGTTTAGCTTGGTCCCTAGCTATATCGACCACTTCTGGCATCAGCCAATATTGTTCTCCTTTGTCATAGGCATGTGCTGCAGCCGCCCATAGGCTGTCTCGATGCTCACCCAAAGTTTCTATGTCTATCGAAGTTGTCTTGACCGGAAGAAATCGGCGGTTACCTGTTTCATCGGAAAGATAGTTGTCACTATTGGTTGTACCGATGAATACGCATGTTCGAGCTATTTCAATTTCTTCACGCCCAAAAGCTGGCCTATAATTCTCACTGATTCGAGAAATGAACGCTTTGATTGTCTCAACTTCAGTCTTCCGTTTAAAATCCAGTTCAGCGAGTTCAACGCCCCATTTGCCTTTGAGGTAACTACTAGCATCTTTAGAAGCCATATGTGGCAATTGATCTCCAAAGTGTTTATCTGAAAACAATACCCTCAGCGCCGTAGACTTACCTGTCCCTTGTTCGCCTTCGAGAACAATAACTGAGTCTGCCTTACAGCCGGGTTCTTTAGCTCTAGCAACCGCTTGAATGAGCATCAGGCGTGAAACTGCGGTGATATACTTACGTTCGTCTTCACTGCTCACATTTACGCCCAGAAATTGACACATCCATCCGTCTAGCAAGTTGTCATTTGCTGGATATAGTTTCTGAATGCCTCGGAAATAATCCATTAGTGGATTGAACGTTTGTTGAGCGCAGACGGCCTGGACAGCATCAATAACAGTAGATTTTTGGACCGATGTTATCCCAAAGTCATTTAACCAAATGCAGACTGCTGTGTAATCATTATCCACAAGTTGTCGGGGAATGAAACTAATAGAAGATAGCCCATCACGCGGCAAAGGTTTCAGTACTTTTTTCACGCGATCAAACGCATCGGTTACGAATACATTTTCCCAATCTGGGTGTTTAGTTAAAAGTGTTACGACGTTTGAGTGGTTGCATATTGGTTTACCTAAACGATCTGTTTGCAAGGTTTTGATGGAACCTACAGACATTTCTCCTTGCGCATATAACCCGTCGCCAAAGCCCTTACGGCGTGCACTATCAACCATTGACTGAACTTCTTTACGCGTTTGAGCAACTGTATACCCTTCTAATGTTAGGATATCCGTAGTTGCATGGACCTCAAAGTCTTTAGCGCCGTTAGCAATCATGTGCCCAACCAACCGAAGTACATTGCTGTGCCAATTGATACCTTGAGATGCCTCGGCCTTCAGACGGCTAGGGTCTAATGATGTTCTGGGAGCGAACACTTGGGATGCAATAGATGTTTTTGGATGTTCCTCTTTTAGACGGTCTGATTTGGCGGTAAGCAACCAATCTGGAGCATCAACTGGCGTAATCTCGTTAATCCATGAATAGGCACCCGCGTCAAACGTCGATGGTTCAAGCAGAATGTAGCCTTTGTGCTTAACATCTACGCCTTCCCCTAGGATGCCTGGGTATTCAGAGTCTGGTGGACTTCTAAAGATGTAATGAGTACCTCCACGCGCCGAGCGTTGCTGCAAAGTTTCGGGTAGGTCATGCGTTTGCATATAGGTATCGAAAATGCAGTTTTCTTTGTAACTGTCGACATCCACACAAACCAATCCGGATGCCTCTAAGTTCAAGCCAATGTTTGCGGTGGGGTGTTCAGTCCACCATTGTTCGATAATGGCCGGATCAAAAGTGGCGTTTTTGTAACCTTGAAGAGCTAACGCTGCTAATGGCGTCTTTAAGTTTGGGGTTATTGGAAATACTTTCCAGCCTCTATTGGCGTAGGAAAGGGCAGCTTGTTTGTTACTGAGACTCATATGAGCACCTTCTAATAGTTAAAGATGCTCCATATGTAATCAATTATTTTTTTATGCGATAAATCCCAACCTGCAATTAAATTTTGGTTAGTTGGGTTTTTTACAGCCTTTTGCGGCCCTTTCTGCGGGCCTCTTCCAATGGGCAATTTTTGGGGTCAAATGAGGTGAAGTTGGTTTTCTATATACTCTAAATATTTCAAGAGCATCTCGAACAGCTCTACCAAAAGGTGTTGAAGGCTCACTAGAGTCGCTTGGCTTGGTTCCAAAACCCACTGATCTGTTAGTTGCTAAGAAAACAGAAGCTACGAATTTAGCAACTGTGTTAGCTTTGTGGTCAGAAACAGTTCCGCTCGTCTCCTCTGCAATGGATGCATAAAAGAAGTCTATGTTATCTTTCAAAGTTCTGTTGAGGTCTTCTATTTGCTTCTGAAGGTCCAGGCCCTGTATTCTCAGAGCGTTTCTAAGCTGATCATCGTATAACGGAAGTCCCTTGCAAGCCTTAGCCGCCTTATCCAAGTTATTACTGACGATCTGTAGAGTGCTCAATTCTCGACCCATCGACGCTTTTTGTTCGTTGTCTAGCGTTGAAGGAACATCGTTTTGAAAGTATAACTTTTGAGCTAACTCTGGGTCACAATCAATGTAGTCGGCAAACTCTCGGACCCGCGTGTCTACATAGCTTTCTTCAGTCATCCACCGGTCCCCTTTATCTTTTGCAAAACCATAGTCCCCAGCCAGACAATATTCGCTTCTCATCCCTTAATCCCAAGAAATGCGTCTGTGCGTCTGTTGCGTCTGTACTTTTGATAACTCTTAGTGAGCATATGTTTACCAAATAAGTCTATAGAAAAGTCATGCGCAACGGACGCACAGACGCAATCGTTAACTAAAGACCACCTCAGGACTAAAGCCCTCTCAAGAAGACCCAACGACACCAACAACCACACCAGCCCCTTTAGCCTTCTTTTTGAAGTCCAATGATTACCAAGGGTACGGGGGGTCTCATTTGTCGACCATGGGACCCATTTTCATAGGCCACCACACAGGCCACCAAAAGTGCCCTAGACAGCTCATGTCATTATTGGTTAACTCATTGATATTACTTGTGTCGGTTGGTTGACTGATGCCTATCTAGGGAAACAGTGGAGTGTGGGGGCAACTGAAATATGCTGAATTAAGTTATTATTCTAGTTAATAAAAAGTAGTTTCTTTAAGTCCAATCGAGGGCCACCTGGCCACGATAAGCTGTAATTTTTACCTCTGCCATTATTTC
>Ga0209194_1001475_pt1 | contig 14482 bp, 10 predicted proteins | sample COGITO_mtgs_1004_FD_184787 | JGI IMG/M metagenome (GOLD analysis project Ga0209194, IMG submission 184787) | Pelagic marine microbial communities from North Sea - COGITO_mtgs_100413 (SPAdes) (version 2) | ecosystem: Environmental > Aquatic > Marine > Epipelagic ...
GCCATTCGATAAGCGACTAGATCCTCAATAGTGATGATTTTTAAATCATGCTTTGCGGCAATTTCTATGAGTTGCGGCAAACGCGCCATAGTACCGTCTTCATTCATGATCTCCACAATCACACCCGCTGGCGCGAGACCAGCGAGACGCGCTAAGTCAACTGCAGCTTCGGTGTGACCTACGCGACGAAGGACACCGCCGTCTTTCGCGATTAAAGGAAAAATATGGCCCGGTCGTGCCAATTGTTCAGGCTTTATTACTGGGTCAACCAACGCCTTCACTGTCATATAGCGATCGTATGCGCTGATACCCGTTGTGCAACCCGCTCCGACACGGTCGATACTCACAGTAAAAGCGGTATTGTTTGGATCTGTATTATTGCTTACCATAGGAGGCAAGTCCAATTCCTCTGCACGTTTACGCAGGATTGGCGTACATATCAAGCCACGGCCTTCGGTTGCCATGAAATTGATCATTTCAGGTGAAACCAACTCTGCAGCCGCAACGAAATCGCCCTCGTTTTCGCGGTCTTCATCATCAACAACGATAACTACTTTGCCTTGGGCAATATCTTCTAATGCTTCTTCTATGGTATTAATCCTCATGTTGATTTCTCTTAGTGGGTTGCCAAACGCTCGATTTCACTCCTTTGATATATTTAATAAAGCCTACAAAGAGTGCGGCATTCATTGCGTAAAAATACGCTAAAGGAGTGGCCCAACCCAACGCCAAAAGGATGAGCTGTGAAATGGGAAGGCCAACAAGTATCGCGGTAAAAAAGAGCCAATTCGGTGTAAACAGCCCTGCAGCTAAAGCGATGAGATAAAGATGCGGTGTCACCCAACGCAGTACTTTGTGCATTATAAATAGTCCTCCGAACGGGTAGGGATGTTTAAAAATGAGTGGATAAAATCGGACTAGGTTTTGCCAATTTCCTATACTAATTCTAATCTTACGTTTGTACTCCTCTTGTAATGAGGTGCTTACATCCTCTAATCCAACAGCGGATTCGTTGAAAAGCACTTTTTGATCTCGAGAAATAAGCTGGACTGTTTGGAAGAAATCTTCCATAAATGTGTTTGGGGGTATGGGTTGCCAAAATGCTTTCTTTATGCTGTACAATCCACCTTCCATACCCAAACAAATACCGTGTTTTCTGCTTTCGGCGCGGCGAATTGCATTCTCAAGAGACAGATAGGCCTTTTCATTCGAAGCCGTGCTGCTAGCAACCCCTTTGTCTTCATATTTAAGTGTACCCGCAACTGCGGTTGCCTTTTCTTGAGCGATAGGCCTTACCAACTCTTCTATTGTAGTCGCTTTAAAAAGAATGTTTGCGTCCGTAGCTATGATTACCTCAGCACTACTTAGTGCTACTAATCTATTGATGGTTGCAGACTTCCCAGAGCGCACTTCATTAACATTCAGATTGAGATTTGGAAATTCTTTTTGAAGCGAGCGAATAATAGCATCTGTGCCGTCATCACTCATATCGCTGCCTACCCAAACCGACAAAAGGTCAATCGGGTAGTTCGTGTGGTAGAGACTACGGATCTTATCCTCAATAATGGAGGATTCGTTGTATGCAGCAAATACGATACTAACCGTCGGGGGGGTGTACTCTCCTGAAAAATCAATGGCTTTTCCAGGAAAAGCCAATTGCCATAATGGATAAACGGCATACGTCAATGCAATCAAGCACAATGCCGAGAGTGAGATTGCCATTGTTAAACTGACCATGCCTGAGCTATTTTTTCCTGAATGGATTTAGGGCCAAAGTTACTAAGTATATGTTGGTTGGCTGTGCGACCCAGGACAAGAGATTTCTCGGGATTTTGAAGCAGTGCTATCAAAGCCTGCGAAAATTCTTCAGCGCTGTCAGCGAGCTCGACACCTTGAGCAGTGGCATCAAAAAGCCCTTCAGCTCCTACACGTGTGCTTACCATGGGGACTCCCCAAGAAGCATTCATGATAATTTTGATACGCACACCGGAGCCTGCAAGGAGCGGAACGACTGCAATACCATGAGATTTCGCAAATTCCTGAGCATCCGGCACTCTTCCGTGCACTGTGATGTTCTTTTTTTGGTCCGATTGCATGTGTTTGGGTGGATTATTGCCCGCTACATGGAAGGTGGCATTTGGAATTTCACGCAGTACCCTCGGCCAAACTTGAGAAGTGAACCACTCCAATCCCTGTAGATTGGGCTCCCAATCTAATGCTCCAAGATGGAAACACGATAAGTGGGTTAAATTGGTCATAACCTCTTGTTGTGCAATGGATACCGAAATGGTCGTGGAAGCGGGGTTTATTGCCTTGAACCAAAAATTATCTTCTTCACTAATACTCCATATTGAATCAACGCTTTTGGTAAGTGCTTCTTCAAAACGTTTCAAACGGTTACTTTGAAGCGTCAAATACCATTTCTTTAGTGGATTAGAAACAGCCTGGCTAGTGCGTTTCCAAATGAGGTGCTCTAAATTGTGCGCACGCAATGTACAATGTTGTCCAATTCTTCGCAGGTCCTTTAAATAATCACCCATAAAGGCGCCTTCAATAATGACAAAGTCAAAATAACCATTCTCAAAGGTACCGAGCCAATCAATCATAGGTTTCACGAAAAAACGTACCGAATGATAGGGGGCTCGAGAGAACAGTAAATTATTCAGAGCGGAATGCACAGAAGGAGAGGTGTTTACCTCAAATGTTTTCAAGGTAATGGCCTTTGATACTCTTTTTGGAAAGTCATTAATGTCCTTATGGTGTTTTTGCGTATTTAAGGCACCATAAGTGATTGCGAAAGTATTTAGCGCCAATAAGTCTTCTAAGAGCCTAGCCATCGCAATTGAACTCCCGTCATTGGCTGGGTAGGGCAGTTTATTAGAGAGAATGAGAAGTCGCTTCACTAGGATTTTTTAGAATTTATTCGGGCAAGGATTTTACTGAACCACTCACCAGAAACAAGTGCCGTATCGCTTGATGCACTCTTCGTTAGCCAAAGTGCTATAGGTGCAAGTATTAGAGACGGAAGCCAAATAGCAAGCGCCGGATCTAATAATAATTCACGTCCCATCTTTTCAAAAGTGGTATTCAAAATGTGGAAAATCAAGAATGCCACGGTAGAGATGACCAATGGTAGGCCTATGCCGCCTTTACGAATGATACTACCCAGTGGAGCACCAATAAAAAACATAATCAATACACTGGCGCCAAGCGCAAATTTCTTGTAATACTCTAGAAAGTGACGCATTCTAGTTTCTTTGCGCCAATTCATTTCACGATCCATTTGCTTCAAGTAATCAAGATTGCTTCGCGCAAGTCGAATCGCATTTTGTGAGGCTCGAATTCTCATACCACTAAGCAAATTGCTCATGACATTCTCTTTAGCAATAGCAACAGAATTGCCACTCGCAACATCTATGTAATCGAATTTGTATTTGCCTTTTAAATTCTTTGTGAAGTTTTCTTGTCGTTCTATGATTTGTAAAGCAAGCGTATCTGCAGTTTCCTTTAACTGCTGGGTATTCATCATCATGTAATCTTTTCGACGCGTTTTATAAAGATCTGCATTGCTGAAATTAGTCAGTGGAAAGCGAAGGTAGGCCGTGTCAAATTCGCTCTGAGCCCAAGGCATTTTCTGACGTTCCTCCACGAATTTCCGATCGATATCTTCATAGGTAGCTCCGTTATGCAGTTCAATCTCTAAGTATTGATCATTGGCCACTGGACGCATGATTCCCGTGGATGCGACAAGCACTTTTAAATTACCTTTTTTCGCTTCCTTGTGGTCGTAGATGTAGATGTCGCTAAGTAGTTGCTCGCCTTCACCTTCTTTATTGCCGATTTTTATGCTATAGCCTTGAAAACCATTATAAAAAATACCAGGAGTAATATGAAACGCGGGCTTGCTTTTGGAAATATTTATTAAAAGACTTTGGCCCTTTAAATTGGCCACGGGTATGATGTTATTGTAGAAGTAGAACGCACCAAAAGCGATAGCAATATTGAGGACAATAAGTGAACGAATGCCTCGGAACAGGGAAATACCCGATCCTTTCATCGCAGCTAGTTCATAGTGTTCGCCAAAATTGCCAAAAGTCAATAGAGCGGCGAACAAGACGCTTACCGGCAGGGCAAAGGGGACGACGCTTGCAGCCCAATAAAAAAGTAATTCTAACAGTACGTACCATTCGATACCCTTGCCCGCGAGATCGTCTACATATTTCCAGACCATTTGCATTAAAAAGAAAAAGACCATGATACCTAAGGTCGGTATCAATGGTCTGATAAAACTTTTTAAGACGTAGAGGTCTAGTTTTTTCATTCGAGTTTAGAGTCGATAAAACCCTTCAAATTCCTTTGCATTAATGTTAAACATCTCCTCATTTAAGGGAACGTTTGTCTCGTAAGAATCTACACTGAAAACAGTTTTCACGCCGTTTGTGCCATATTGTGTGTAGTTTTCGAGCAGTAACTTTTTAACGTCAATACCGATTATTATTTCTTTCACTTCTTCACTAGCAACGGGTCGAAGCGCAACATATTGTATAGATTTTCCGTTCTCTTGTGCTTTACCAGCCATTTTATAACTGTACCCGCTTTGATAGTTTTTTAAAATATCCGCGGGGCTTAGTGACGTTTCTTCATCTGAAGCGGTAGTTTCTATTTCCTCGTCTTCAGGATAGATTAGATACGCTTTTGAGCCGTCAGAGAGAAATTCAAAGGCATCAGTCTTTACGCGTACTTGCTCCCCTAAGGCAAACAGTTCACCCTTAGAGCTGCGCTCCTTCATGCCGCCGTTACTAGGCGCTCCAATAGTATTGGTGAAGGATATATGCTGTGTTTCGAGCGCTAGCGTATGCTCATAAACATCATTGAGCAAAGCTTTCGCATCCGTGTGCGTTTGTGCTTGCGCTAAAAAGGGTACAATCAGTAAAGCGAATAGTTTCATACCGGCGAATTTACGCATCTCCATTCAATTTCTGTTCCAAAGCCATTTCATCTGGAATTAAAACTTGTCTGGCCTTGGAACCCTCGAAGGGTCCTAGTATTCCAGCCGCTTCTAATTGGTCTACAATACGACCTGCTCTATTGTATCCCAATTTCAATTTTCTTTGAATCATCGAAGTAGATCCTTGCTGGGTAAGGACCACTAAACGAGCAGCATCTTCAAATAAGGAATCTCTATCTGATGGATCTATTTCGCCAACACCGCCACCTTCTTCACCAACGTATTCTGGCAACTGATAAGCCATAGGGTAGGCTTGTTGGTTACCTATAAAATCGCAAATCGCTTCAACTTCAGGCGTGTCAACAAAGGCACATTGGAGTCGTACGAGATCAGAACCTTGCGAAAAGAGCATATCTCCCTTTCCGATAAGTTGATCCGCACCGCCCGCATCAAGAATAGTTCGAGAATCAATTTTCGAGGTCACTCTAAATGCAGCTCTCGCAGGGAAATTTGCTTTTATGATACCTGTGATAACATTTACAGAAGGCCGCTGGGTGGCTACGATCAAATGGATACCAATGGCCCGGGCCAGCTGCGCAAGTCGTGCGATAGGCATCTCAACCTCTTTTCCGGCTGTCATGATAAGATCGGCAAATTCATCGATCACTAGCACTATGTACGGTAGGAATTTGTGGCCCTCTTCAGGATTCAATCGTCTTGAAATGAATTTAGCATTGTATTCCTTGATGTTTCTAACCATTGCGCCTTTCAGCAGCTCATACCGATTGTCCATTTCAATACACAACGAATTCAAAGTATGGATCACTTTTGCTGTATCGGTAATAATGGCCTCATCTGTATCGGGAAGAACAGCGAGGTAGTGCCGTTCAATTTTATTGTAAAGCGTCAGTTCTACTTTCTTAGGATCAACGAGAACAAATTTGAGTTGACTAGGGTGTTTCTTGTAAAGCAGTGATGTTAAAATTGCATTTAAGCCAACAGACTTTCCTTGTCCGGTAGCACCTGCCATAAGAAGGTGAGGCATTTTTGCCAAATCAAAAATGAAGTTTTCATTCGTTATAGTGCGGCCCATAGCAACGGGTAATTCCATGTTTGACTCTTGGAATTTTTTGCTTGCGATGACCTGACGCATACTTACGACTTGAGGGTTGGCATTTGGAACCTCAATGCCTATAGTTCCTTTACCGGGAATAGGTGCAATAATTCTAATTCCCAAAGCAGCAAGACTCAATGCAATGTCGTCTTCGAGGTTTTTAATTTTTGAAATTCTAATTCCTGCTGCTGGAACAATTTCATATAAGGTAACCGTAGGACCTATGGTAGCTTTTATTTCCTTAATCTCAATACTGTAGTTTTTTAATGTGTCTACAATACGGTTCTTATTTGCTTCAATCTCGTCTTTGTCGAAGGTGATTTTACCATCACCATAGGGTTGAAGTAATTCAATTTTAGGCAATTGAAACCTGCTCAAATCTAAAGTAGGATCGTATTCACCAAAGTCCTTGACTTTCTTATTGATAGACTTTTCATCCTCAACTGCTTCTTGATGAACTTCAACCACAACATCTAATGTGGAGGCTGCATCAATAGGCGCTTTGTTTTGTACTGAACTATCTGTGACGGTTGGTCTAGAAATGACTTCAGGTTGTGGAGTCATCTCTTCTTCTGGTTCTGGAGAAAGTTCGACCGCGTGAACCAGAATATCATCTTGTGGCTCAGGAGTGATTTCCAGGGATGAGTTCAGGTTTTCTTCAGAAGGGCGCTCCGTTTCTGGCAGTGGCTTGGGCGCGCGCCAACTAAATGTGAGTGACCGAATTTTTAAGGCAACAACAATATACAGCAGCCCTGCGGTGAAGAGTACTAGTAAGACTCCCATACGGCCTAAATAAAGGGCTAGTTTCAAATAAATATAGTACCCTGATAAGCCCGATAGAAGGGTTGGTTGATGGTTTGCAATCCAGCCAAACATCAACGCGACAAGAAAAGTGGTGGCTAAAAGATGGTTGAATAAAACCCAAGGTTTAATGCGGTTTAAGGTAAAAGCATGCTTTAGTCCTAAGAGCATGATCCACAAGGGAACGAACAGACCCGCAAGACCAAAACCTTCAAGAACAAGTAGACTGGCTATGGCGTTTCCTAGTCTCCCGAAAATGTTCCCTACGTAGTCCGGGTGGGCGTATTCTCCTGAAGAAGTTGTGGACAAACTGAAGTCTTGGGTCCAATTCTGATAAAAGCTGATAATGGCGATGGCAGTAAAGAAACCGATCATAACAAGGAGCAACGAGCCGAATATTTTCGTCGTAGGGTCTCCTGTAATTTCCTTAGTATCAGCGGTTAGCTGTTTGAATTGAACGGAGAACTTTGACGGTTCCTTTGGTGTCTTCTTAGTAGATTTTTTCGCCATGGGTGTCGGTGTCTTATACATTCAAAAATAAGCCTGTAGTCGTTAGTAAACTCGGGCCTTTCAATAGCGTTATCAACACATTAAAGCCTTAAATTTGTCATTCAAACAGATTTTCATGCAAATTCTACCTGAAATTCAAAACGAATATGGACGCTTAGACACTGTGGTGGTGGGATTAGCCATGCGAATGGGTGGTGTTCCAAAATTGGAAGAATGTTACGATGCACGCAGTTTTGAGGCTGTAAAACAAGATCTTTTCCCAGAAGAAGAGGCATGCATGCTCCAACTCAAAGGATTGATCGAAATTCTAGAGAACAATGGAGTCAAGGTATTGCGACCGTCACTCATCCATTCTTTGAACCAAGTATTTGCAAGAGATATCGCATTTGTAATCGAAGACCAGTACATCATACCAAATGTAATAGAGGATCGTGCAGAAGAACGCGATGCAATGTCTGAAATAGAAGAAACTATTCCATCGGGCAACATCATCATGATGCCTAACGGATGTTACGCAGAAGGGGGCGATGTGATTGTAGACAATGACTTCGTTTTAGTCGGAGTCAGCGACAATGCGACCTTTGATGCTTATAAAACTGCACGAACCAACTACAGAGGAATGGACTATTTAGCGGATGAATTTCCAGCTAAAGAATTTAAAGGATTTGAATTATTCAAGGACGATCGTGATCCTTTAAAGGGTTCGTTGCATTTGGATTGTGCTTTTCAAACTGTTGGTGGCGGGGCACTCATCGCACCGCACTTGTTCAAGAATGAATCTGATGTGCAGTGGCTGATAGAGCGTTACGGAGCAACGAATGTTTATCGTTGTTCTCCTGAAGAAGCGTATTTCCTTGCCACAAACGTCTTCAGCTTTAGCCCATCCGATGTGGTTGTTTCAGCCAAATGCGAGGCCATGCAAGAATGGTTAAAGAATAGAGGCATGAACGTACATTCCGTGGTGTACGATGAAATAGTAAAAATGGGCGGTTTACTTCGTTGTACAACGATGCCTTTAAAGCGATTGTAGATGACGAATAATGCTACAAATAAACTGTTAATGGTACGACCAGTTGCCTTTGCGATGAACGAGCAAACAGCGGTCGATAATTATTACCAAAAGAAGGAATCGGGCAAAATGAACGCTCAGGAATCGGCTCGTGATGAGTTTGATGGATTGGTAGAAAAATTGCGTGCGGAAGGTGTTCAAGTTGAAGTTTTAGAAGATACACATGTTCCTCACACACCTGATAGCATTTTTCCAAACAATTGGATCAGTATGCACCAAGATGGTCGAGTAGCGCTGTACCCAATGAAAGCCGAGAATAGACGACTGGAACGTCGCACCGATATTTTTGAAGAATTGCAGTCTCGTGGTTATGAAGTAACGACAACGGTAGATTATACAGCTGCAGAGCAGAAGGAGCTATTCCTCGAGGGCACAGGTTCTATGGTATTAGATCATGATTCTAAAATCGCCTACATGGCTCGTTCACAGCGCGCTGATGAGGGCTTATTTCATGCGTTTTGTAAAGATTTCAACTACGAGCCTGTGGTGTTCACCGCTTACCAGGAAACGCCGGACGGGATAGGACAGATCTACCATACCAATGTCATGATGTGTGTTACAGATGCTTATGTATTGGTGTGTCTAGATACCATTCATGATGCGAATGAACGAGCTTTAGTAGAAGAGGCAATTCTTAAAAGTGGTAAAGAAATCCTTGTTATAAGCGTGGAACAAAAAAGCAACTTTGCCGGCAATATGCTCTTAGTGAAAGGCGCCGCGGATGAATTAATTTTGGTGATGAGTTCTAGTGCCTACAAGGCATTAAATGAGGACCAAAAAGACTTTATAACCCAACACCACAGGATACTTCATAGCGATTTACATACCATAGAAACCCTTGGTGGAGGTAGTGCACGATGTATGTTAGCAGAAATATATTTGACTAAAACTGCATAAATGAGTTTAGAACAAAACATAAGCAAAGCCTTAAATGAACTCTACAGCGTTCAGGTCGAACCTGAGCTGCAGGAAACGCGTAAGGAATTCGACGGTGATGTTACTTTGGTCGTCTTTCCTTTTGTTCGTGCGGCGAAAAAGAAACCAGAAGAGGTCGCTGAAGAGTTGGGAAACAAGCTTTTAGAATTATCTGCCATAGCTGACTTTAACGTCGTGAAGGGGTTCTTAAACCTGACTTTGGATCGCAGCGTTTATGTGGACCAATTCAAAACTTTTGCGTCGGACCCTCATTTTGGGCTTCCAACGCCAGGGTCTAGAGGTGCCTACATTGTAGAATACAGTTCGCCAAATACCAACAAACCCTTGCACCTTGGCCACATTCGAAATAACCTTCTTGGCTATTCAGTGGCAGAGATTTTAAAAGCAAATGGTGTTGCAGTGTCAAAGGTTCAGATCATTAACGATCGTGGAATCCATATTTGTAAGTCTATGCTCGCATGGCAGGAATACGGGAATGGCGAAACACCTGAATCGACGGGATTAAAAGGCGATCATTTGGTAGGTAAGTATTACGTCAAATTTGATCAGGTCTACAAAGAGGAGATGAAACGCTTGCTTGATGAAGGTAAAACTGGCGATGAAGCTAAGAAATTGGCCCCGTCGCTGCTGAAAGCGCAAGAGATGCTGCTTAAGTGGGAGCAAGGCGATGCGGAAGTGGTGACACTTTGGAAAACCATGAATAATTGGGTATACACTGGTTTTAATACAACGTACACCAAATTAGGCGTTGATTTTGATAAGAATTATTACGAGAGTCAGACCTACGTTCTAGGAAAAGACGACGTAAATAAAGGGCTTGAATCTGGTGTCTTCTACAAGAAAGACGACGGTTCGGTTTGGATTGACCTGGAGGATGAAGGGTTAGACCATAAATTAGTTCTACGCAGCGATGGAACCAGTGTCTACATGACGCAAGATATAGGAACCGCCATTCAACGATTTAAGGATTTCGAGGCAAAAGGAATGACTTACGTAGTTGGTAACGAGCAAGATTACCATTTTAAGGTACTTTTCTTGATTCTTTCAAAGCTGGGCTATCCTTGGGCAGAACAGCTGCATCATTTGAGCTACGGAATGGTAGATTTACCTTCAGGAAAGATGAAGAGTAGAGAGGGTACTGTAGTTGATGCCGATGATCTTATTGATGGAATGGTTGCGGATGCAGAAGCTATCTCAAAGGAATTGGGCAAATTGGACGGTCTTGAAATTGCTGCGCAGAAAGAGCTCTTTACTACGCTCGGACTGGGCGCCCTAAAGTACTTTATACTGAAGGTAGACCCGAAGAAACGAATGTTGTTTAATCCAGCGGAAAGCATCGATTTTAACGGACATACAGGGCCCTTTATTCAGTACGCCTATGCACGCATTCAAAGCCTTCAAAGAAAAGCACCAGAGAGTAGTGAGTTGGATTGGTCGACTTTGACCCCGAATGAAGACGAAACAATCGTTATCAAATCGCTTTTGCAATTTTCGGATGTAGTGGATCAAGCAGCCAGAAATTTTTCTCCGGCGGTTTTGGCGAATTACACGTATGAATTGGTCAAGAAATACAATGGTTTTTATCAGAATAACAGCATCTTAAAAGCGGAAAGCGAACAAAGTATTGCTTTCAGGTTGTTGTTGAGTAAGAAAGTAGGCGAAGTAATTAAAGCTTCGATGAATTGCTTGGGAATCCAAGTACCAAATAGAATGTAAGATGAGTAAAGAAGTAAGAGCCTTAGCGCCCAATGCAGTTTGGAACCACTTTGCAGATTTAAATGCAGTACCCCGTCCTTCGAAGAAGGAAGAGCGTGTGATCCAATTCATGGTCGATTTTGGCCATAGTTTGAGCCTACCCACAGAGGTAGACCATATCGGTAACGTGTTTATCAGAAAGCCGGCATCCGTTGGAATGGAGGATAAAACGCCAGTTGTCTTGCAGGCGCACCTTGATATGGTACACCAGAAAAACAATGATACCATCTTCGACTTTGACAAAGAGGGAATTAAAATGGTGGTTGATGGTGACTGGGTAAAGGCACAAGGCACAACGCTTGGTTCAGATAATGGTATGGGCGTTGCTTTTATTATGGCTGTACTCTCCTCAAATACTATTGCTCACCCGGCTATTGATGCACTCTTCACTATAGATGAAGAAACTGGAATGACCGGTGCTCTGGAGTTAAAAGGCGGCATGCTCAATGGAAAGATTCTGTTAAATATTGATACGGAAGACGACGATGAATTGACCATAGGTTGTGCGGGTGGTATTGATGTAACGGCGACACATTCGTTTGAAATGGAAGCCCTAAAAGAAGAGACTTTAGCCTACGAAATCACTATCAAAGGATTGAATGGCGGCCACAGCGGTATGGACATTCATAAAGGTCTTGGTAATGCGAATAAATTAATGAACCGTTTGCTCGATCGTTTGGGTGATGCGGTCCAATTGGTAGCTTTAGATGGCGGGAGCCTTCGAAATGCAATACCAAGGGAAAGTGTCGCTCAAGTAGTATGGCACGGGAGTGAAGAGGCATTTGAAGAGGTAATCACGGAGGTTGGAGAAGAGTTCGTAGATGAGCATTCAACCACGGATGCGGATATTGAGATCAGTTGCGAATCTATTGAAAAACCAACGTTAGCCCTTTCTCAAGCGGCCAGTCAATCCATCATCAGTGCTGTATATGCCTGCCCAAATGGAATTTACCGTATGTCGCCTGATATCCCAGGATTAGTGCAGACTTCTAATAACCTAGCGCGTGTTGCATTAAAGGACGGCGCGCTTACGGTTATGTGCTTAACTCGAAGTGCCGTTGAGACAGAGAAAATGGATTTGGCGCGTGGCATCCAGCGCATTTTTGAAACGGCGGGTTGTACTGTTGAGTTGAGCGGTGATTACCCAGGTTGGGCACCTAATCCAAAGAGTAATATTCTGACAACGATGAGCGGCCTGTACCGCAATCTTTTTCAGGACGAGCCTAAAATACAGGCCTGTCATGCCGGCTTGGAATGTGGAATATTAGGTACAAATTACCCGGATATGGAATTGATTTCTTTTGGACCAAACATTCGGGGAGCGCACTCACCGGATGAAAAGTGTCAAATCAGTTCTGTTCAGAAGAGTTGGAAATTCTTCTTAGCGACTTTAGAAAATATACCAAACGTTTAAGCACATGTTTGAAAGTTTAAGTGACCGTTTAGAGGGTGCTTTTGATGTCCTCAAAGGAAACCATAAGATTACCGAATTAAACATTGCGGATAGTGTTAAGCAAATCCGCAGGGCTTTAGTTGAGGCCGATGTTAGTTTTAAAATTGCGAAAGACTTTACAAATACTGTAAAAGCAAAAGCGCTAGGTCAAGGAGTTATTTCCGCCGTTAAGCCAGGCCAGGCTATGGTTAAGATCGTTCGCGATGAAATGGCTGAGTTGATGGGGGGTCAGGCGGAAGGTTTGAACCTTACCTCGTCTCCTGCAATCCTATTGATGGCCGGCCTGCAAGGTTCAGGTAAAACGACCCATAGTGCGAAATTGGCCAATTATTTACTGCATAAAAAAGCACGGAAGCCGCTATTGGTCGCCTGTGATGTATATAGGCCGGCAGCCATTAACCAGCTCCAAGTGCTCGGCGAACAGCTAGGTATAGAGGTTTATGCGGAAGTAGGCAATCAAGATCCAGTGAGCATTGCAGTAAATGCGGTAAAACACGCTAAAAGCAACGGCTACAATACGGTTATCGTGGATACGGCTGGTCGTTTGGCTGTTGATGAAGCGATGATGGACGAAATCGGGCGTATACACAAAGCGGTCGCGCCACAAGAAACATTGTTCGTTGTCGATGCGATGACTGGACAAGATGCAGTGAACACAGCGAAGGCCTTTAATGATGTCCTAGATTTTGAAGGCGTTATATTGACAAAGCTGGACGGCGATACTCGAGGTGGTGCTGCCTTAACCATTAAGTCTGTGGTCAATAAGCCCATTAAGTTTATTGGTACTGGTGAGAAAATGGAAGCGTTAGACGTCTTCTATCCGGACCGTATGGCAGACCGCATCTTAGGGATGGGAGATGTTGTAAGTCTTGTTGAAAAAGCTCAAGAGCAATTTGACGAGGAGAGTGCTCGAAAAATGAGCAAGAAAATCTCTCAAGACGCCTTTGGCTTCGATGATTTCATGGAACAGATCCAGCAAATCAAGAAGATGGGAAACATGAAAGACCTCATGGGTATGATTCCAGGTATGGGAAAGGCACTAAAAGATGTTGATATTGATGACGACGCTTTTAAACACATAGAAGCAATGATCAACTCTATGACGCCTTCAGAGCGCCAGCAACCCGACACCATCAATGGGTCACGCAGAAAACGTATCGCCTCGGGTTCTGGAAGGACCGTTCAGGATGTAAACAACCTTTTGAAGCAGTTCACTGATATGCGTAAAGTCATGAAAATGATGCAAAGTGGTGGTGGAAAAAGAGGAATGATGAATATGATGCGCGGAATGCGCTAAAGAATGAGCCTATGGTAGTATTAGACGGAAAAGAAACCTCAGCCAAAATCAGACAAGAATTGGCGCTCAAGGTCAAAGAATTAAAAGCACAAGGCAGAAAGGTGCCGCATCTCGCCGCAATTTTGGTAGGGGAGGACGGTGCTTCTCGCACCTATGTAAATGCGAAAGTTCGTGACTGTGAAGAGGTGGGCTTTGGCTCGACGTTAATTAAGTTGCCCGCTGAGACGACAGAGGAGGAACTTTTGAAGGCCATAGGTAAGCTTAATCACGACGAAGATATTGACGGGTATATCGTACAGCTGCCATTACCGAAACATATCGATGAAACAAAGATTTTACTCGCTGTGGACCCCAGAAAGGATGTGGACGGTTTTCACCCACAAAACGTAGGTAAAATGACTTTAAATTTACCAACCTATATTCCTGCTACTCCTCAGGGTATTGTTGAATTACTGCGTCGTTATGAAGTGCCGACGGAGGGAAAGAATTGTGTAGTCATAGGTCGTTCGAACATTGTAGGTTCACCCATGTCAATCTTGTTAAGTCAACACAATTATCCTGGAAATTGTACAGTTACGCTTTGCCATAGTCGAACAAGA
>Ga0209194_1001476_pt1 | contig 14478 bp, 18 predicted proteins | sample COGITO_mtgs_1004_FD_184787 | JGI IMG/M metagenome (GOLD analysis project Ga0209194, IMG submission 184787) | Pelagic marine microbial communities from North Sea - COGITO_mtgs_100413 (SPAdes) (version 2) | ecosystem: Environmental > Aquatic > Marine > Epipelagic ...
CCAGATATCTCAGTCAGCATTGACGAACTCAAAAGCCAATGTGCAGTTATTTTTGTGTGTGTGCCAACACCCAGTGGTCCAGCTGGATGTGACACAAGTGTAGCAGACAGTGTGTTGGTCAGCCTGTCGGGATATAACGGAATTGTTATTGTAAAATCAACTGCACCACCGGCTTGGTATACCAATGTTGAGATCACTGCAGGACTGCGTATTGCACATGTACCTGAGTTTTTGACACAAGCCCGGGCAAAATACGATTATGTAAATCCTCACAAAATTGTTGTTGGATCTAAACCAGAATTGCGTGATGAAATTGCACGTATTTTGCTGGCCAGTGCTGTCAACTTCAATCGTGTCAATATTGAATATTGTTCGATTGCAGAAGCAAGTTTTTTCAAGTACATGGCCAACAATATGCTGGCCATGAAAGTTGTCATCAACAACGAGTTCGCCACATTAGCAAATTCAATCGGACTAGACTGGAACAGTGTAAGTGCTATTGCTCAAACTGATTCTAGATTGGGAAATACACATTGGTCAGTGCCCGGCCCAGATGGCAAATTTGGTTACGGTGGAGCATGTTTTCCCAAGGATACCGAAGCACTAGCAGTTATTGCCAAACAAGCCGACATTGATATGACCATGCTTGAAACTGCTATCTGTACCAATAAACAACTTAACGTTATTCCTTAGCAACAGGTTCTTGTTCTTCGGGCTTCTTAGATTTCTCTTTGACCTGATTCCACAAGTTCCTGGTAATAGGACCACTTCGGTGAGGAGTTATTGGACGAGACTCCTTCGACCTAGGTCTATGCTTAAACCAACTCATGCAAATATTTACACGAGCTTTGCAGTCAATCTCTGCTGGGTTTATTTGCCTTGACCTCTGTATGCTTTGTAGCTGCGCTTTTGTGTTTTGTTCATGCTAGATCGTTTGACTTTGCCACCCTGCTTTGTGCGCTTGTGTAATCTGGTATGTGCTTTTGATACTGATGCTGCCTTTGCCATAATAAAAATTCCTTTAAGTTATTGGTTAAAATATTTATTCAAAAAGAAACCCGCCAACAGCGGGTTGTTAGTCACTGGTTACGAGTTCCAGTTCTGCTCAATCGTTGCAGTCGGTTTGTTTTAAAATTACTTTGCCCAAAGAGCTCTAGATTCTGCTTTGGTTTTGTCACTTAATGCAACGTAGTCCAATGATTCTGCAATGGCATCGTTGTTGTAGCACCAGTCAAAGAACTTGTAGACTTCTTGTGTGTTTTCACCATCGGGGTAAACAATAATAAATGTTGATGCAGTCAATGCCCATTCACCACTTTTAAATGCTGCCGCACTAGGCTCAACGCCGTTGATCTGTGTGGTAGTTAATCCGTTTTGTTTAGCGTATGCATACTCAACGTAGCCGACAGCACCTTTGATCTGTCCTACCATTGCGGCTACACCAGCATTTCCTTTACCGCCCACTGTGTTACCTTGCCACTTGACTGCTTTGCCTTCTCCAATCTTGGCTTTGAAGTCTGCTGATTCTGCTGACAAGTAGCCAGTGAAAATAGCAGTAGTACCAGATCCATCAGCACGATGAACGATAGCAATTGATCTATCCGGTAATCCAGCTTGTACATCTTTCCAGTTAGTTATTGTGCCAGAGAAAATATCTGCTACCTGTGTTAATGTTAAGTTCAGTTGGTTAGACTCTATACCTGGCAAGTTAACAACCACAACAACTCCGCCCATTACCATCGGGAACTGTACTTGTCCCATCTTGTCTAATTCTTGTTGCTTGCGAGCAACATCGCTTGCACCAAAGTCCACAGTCTTTCGATCGATCTGTTTGATACCACCGCTTGATCCAATTGATTGATAGTTAATTGCGTTGCCTGTTTCTATTTTGTATTGCTCTGCCCATTTAAAGTAAACCGGCGCTGGAAAACTTGCTCCTGCTCCTGTTACGTTTTGTGCATATGCTGTTATCGATAAAGTGGCAACCAGTGCCGCTAATAGTTTGTTCATTGGTGTAATACTCCTTTGTGTTAATTACAAAAATATTTAAGTGATCAATTGTTACAGTTTTGTGACAATGCTGTGCTGCCAAGGAATAACCCAACTTAATAATCATAACCTTGTATGTAAATATAACTGAGCGTAAAAATTGCTTGTAGAGTAGTAAAAAGAAGAGGATGAAAAATCCCGGGACAATTAAAACATGTACACATTTATAGTATATTTTTTCACATTAGTCAACAATGGAACATCGTATGTGGTTGATACAATGCCAGTTGACAGTGAAAAAACATGTATGACTATAGTAAAAACTGTAAACTCACAAACTACCAAAGGCGGTAGAAGAGTTCGGGCAGCGTGTTATGTTTCAGTTGTAAAGTAAAAATTTGAGAAAAGCAAGCAATATATGGATCCGATTACCCTATTAGCAGCAGCATCGACTGCATTCAATGGTGTCAAGAAATTGATCGAACATGGCCGTGAAATTGAAGATGTATTTTCGCAATTGGGAAAATGGGCCACTGCTACGTCTGACCTACAAGAATGGTGCAAGCAACAAGATACCAAACCCAGTATCTTTAAGAAACTAAGTTTCAAAAACGATACTGCTGCCGCAATGGATGCTGTGACTGTTCGCATGAAACTTGCCCAGCAAGAAAAAGACATACGGGAAATGTTTCAATGGTATGGGCCGCCTGATTCATACGAAGAATTTATCAGAGAACGCAGAAAGATCAAAGCTCAACGTGAAAAAATGATTTATCAACAAGCACGTCGCCGCAAAGAGTTCATGTGGTTTTGCATCAACACAGCCGCTATTGTATTGGCAATTGCGCTTTTTGGCTGGTTAGGATGGTTATTCTATTGGCTAATAGCAACAAACGGTTCGTAACAGTCAATTTTCTATAGGGTTAGATTTGGGAAGTTGGAACTTAAATCCTTCACCAACGTCAATCACACATGCCACGTTGCCGTCAGTTTGCACAACGGTCCATGACTGTGTATCAGGGTTGACCATAAAGACCACAGACGATTCTGTCAAAGTACCAGCAAATATTGGTTGCTCACCCAACTGCATAAGCCGAGGAAGTATGTTGCTTGCATCGTCACAAACAACTTCTTTGTTCAATCTAACCTGTTCCGCCGATGCTGCCAACGGAACAGCAAGAATACATAATAGTACTAGTTTACGCATGTTCCGCTCCTTGATGCAGTATTTAACTTATTTCACAGATTTCAAGTAACGGTTATAATAGCCTCTAGCCTTGAGTAAAATGTGTATTATTGTTGTTTTGTAGGTTGACCGTTGTTGTTGGAAATGTAAATCAAACTTTAGAGGTGTAAAAAATTTCTTTCGTAACAAAAGAAAATTTTTGCTGGTGTTAGTTTCTTCTAACTCAGTGAGTCCCTGTTTTAAATTACATTTTAATTCTTCAACTATCAAATTGAAAAATACATCGCTAAAAAAGTGTTTTTTATTATAAGCTGTAATTTCTTTAATTTTTTTCCAATTATCAATTCGTTCTTCTTCGGACCATTGAGTAATGTGTTTCATGGCTTTGATAATTAAATTTAGTCTAGCAACAGGATCATCTTCGGTGTCGTAAGATTCGTCAATGATTCCGTCAAACGTTTTAAACCCGTAGTTTTTTAAATATTCTAAACTACCTGCAGAGGATGCCAGTATAAACGGATGTCCGCAAGCAATAGGCCTGAGTATTTTTTCGGTCAACTGTATTCTATCATCATCAAATAATGTTTCTAACACCACCTCAATCTCAGTACCGGCGTAATCGTCAATGGTAAAATCTGCACTTGCATGACTCGATGCAGTTGTTATAGGAAATATATCCTGTAAATTATTTGCAGGTTTGAATAACGGATTATTAAACACATGTTCAGAAAAGTGAATATTTTGTGCTGGTTCAATAGGATTAAACGATGATTGACATTTGTTTACCAAGTTATTTTGTTGCAACAGCTCTAAAAATTTAAGTCTGTATTCTCTAGTGCCGCCCCATGCGCGATTGTATATCAAGAATTGTTGTTGTGTGCTGTTAGGTTTTATATTGATATCTTTAGCATAACGAAACCAGTCTTGTGCAATGATAGCATGAGCCCAGTAATACACAGGAATAAAATGACTGTCTTTGTATTTTTGAACTTCCATTGAATATTTTTCACTATGCAGTAATAAACATTTATCGTATATATTAAATGGATGTATTCTTAGATTTAACCCTGATATTTTGTCCCGCAATTCGTTAATAATTGAGTAAGTACTTTTTTGATAAAAGTCGTAATTTAGTGGTTCTTGGTCGTTGCAATACAATTGCGGATACCGCCAACTTGCCATTGGTCCTAGATCTGCAATGGCTACCAAATCTTCAATTTTTTTTGAGCCATGCGGGGTAAAGCGATAAATTAATACATTATCTCCTCGCACTTGTTCGGCAATTGTTTGAATGTAGTGATATAATCTATCTAAAGGAATACTCATAAAATGAAAAATATAGGCTTTATTGGCATTGGAAAATTAGGACTGGACTGCGCAGAAGTCATGGCAGAAAAGTTCACAGTCCGGGGTTACGATATTTACCCAAGAACCAGCGACTTGATAAAAGTTTGCGACATTGAAGAAACAGTAAACGAAAGTGAATGGATTTTTATTGCAGTGCCCACGCCCCATGAACCAGGTTATGATGGCTCTGTACCCAGTAGCCACATGACACCAATGGATTTTGGACACGATGCTGTCAAAGATGCCATTGCTAAAATTAACCAATACGCAACCAGCCCCAAAAAGATTGTGTTGATCAGCACAGTATTGCCAGGTACCACACGCAAGCATTTTATAAATTTGCTAGACAAGCAACATCAATTTTTATACAATCCATACTTGATTGCTATGGGCTCTGTCAAGTGGGACATGGCCAACCCAGAAATGGTTATGATTGGCACAGAAGACGGAAACTGGAACGGCGTTGCAGCCGAGCTAGTAGACATCTACAAACAGATCATGCAAAACAGCCCGCGCTACGAAATTGGCACATGGGACGAATGCGAAGCAATCAAAATCTTCTACAATACATTTATCAGTGCCAAAGTTGGATTGGTAAACATGATCCAAGACTTTGCTATGAAGATTGGCAACATTGATGTGGACGTGGTAACTGATGCATTGGCTCGTAGCACTATGCGTATCATGGGACCCAAGTACATGACAGCAGGCATGGGCGATGCAGGCGCTTGTCACCCACGTGATAACATTGCACTACGTTGGTTGGCAGAAGAATACGACATTGGTTACGACTTGTTTGACACAGTTATGAGTGCCAGAGAAATACAGGCAAAGAACCTGGCAGAATTTTTAATTGCACAAAGTCAACTTGAATTGGACTTGCCTATTGTGATTCACGGCAAGGCATACAAACCCGATGTTCCTTATTGCATTGGCAGTTACTCAACACTGGTTGGACATTACATCAAGCAGCGTGGCATTGATGTAAAATTTGTTGATCCATTGGCAGACGATCCCACTGACGTTGTTACAGAAGTTGACGGTCCTGCTGTTTATTTGTGGGCGCACAATAGAAAGATCACATACGAATACACAGGTGATCAACTGGACACACAACCATATTGCACAATACATCCAGGAAGTGTCATTGTTGACCCTTGGCGCAAACTACCACAAAATATGGACAGCATCAAAGTAGTACATTATGGAAATACCAGACACAAATAATGCACACTGTAAAAAAATACCAATTGTACAAGTTCTGGGACGACGAGTATAAAAACTTAAACTATATCAACGAACCATTTAATGATGTAAAGTTGTCTGCCAAATGGACAGCATTGGGATACTCCAACAAGTTTACCGGTGACATGTGCGACATGCGTAGCACACAGCCAACTTGGAATCAACGGGTTGTTGACATATTCACTGCACAAGGATGGAGAGACATTGGCACCAGTTACTATCGTATGAACACAGGCACAGTGTTGCCTACACATGGTGATTTGTATTTGAAATATATTGATCTGTTCAATCTGCAAGGACAGGAATCAAGTATACGACGTGCAGTTGTATTTTTAAACGATTGGGAACCTGGACACTACGCAGAATATTGCAACGAGCCATTTGTGAATTGGTTGGCAGGGTCCACAGTGGAGTGGAGTTACGATGCACCACACATGGCAGCCAACCTGGGATTGACGCCCAGATACACACTTCAAGTCACAGGACACATATGATCAACAGCCGTAACGAATGGGACACACTAGAAGAAATAGTAGTTGGCAGCGCCACAAATGCAAACTGGCCCAGCACAGACCCAGTGTTTGCAGAAGAAGCATCAAAAACACTTTGGACCGAAACACCTGTGCCCACTGGGCCAGTGCCTGAGTGGATTGTCAAAGAAGCCAATGTTGAACTGGATAAACTGGCAGAGATATTGGTTGATTATGGAGCAGTTGTACGCAGACCAATGCCCATGGACTTTGTGGCACGCAAAGGTATGTATAACTATTGTCCTAGAGACAGATTAATTGTGGCCGGAGATGTATTGGTAGACTGTAACATGATGTATCCTTGCCGTAACCAAGAAACTGAAGCATTACACCACATAATGAGTCAGGTCAAAACAGTACTGACCATGCCACGCGACCAAGGCATGATTTTAGATGCAGCCAATGTGTGTAGATTAGGCGATACATGGTTATATTTAGAAAGTCACAGTGGCAATCGTGCCGCATATGATTGGTTATGTCAGCAGTTTCCTAACATTAACATCGAGCTGTGTAATTTTTATGCTGGCGTACACATTGATTCTACCATTGTGCCCATACGTGAAGGTCTTGTGCTGTTAAATGGTGCCAGAGTCAATGATTCAAACTGCCCCAAAGTGTTTGATTCGTGGGAAAAGATCTACATCAATGATGTGGTACCGCAAGGTTTTTTTGAATACCCATATGCTTCAAAATGGATTGCTATGAACATGTTGGTGTTGGATCCGAAGACAGTTATTGTAGATCGGCACCAAACTGAGCTAATTACATTATTAAAGTCAAAAGGTGTTGATGCTATTCCGCACACACTGAGCCACAGTCGTACATTAGGTGGCGGATTCCATTGCGTAACACTTGACACACGGAGAAAACATGTCTGAATCAACAATCAACGGTACTGCTATCAACATAGACATCAAAAGTCTACTAGACAACGCAATCGAAAACAATATAACGTCTGCAATCGAAACACTAGGAACTGATCCTGTTTGGTTGGAAAAGATCGAAGGAATGATCAACCAAGCAGTGGTGCGTCGGACATTACAAACAGTTGGGTCGATTGACATTGCAACTATTATTCACGAACGTGTAGATGAAAATATAGCAAAGTTTAAGCAAGAAATGCTATCAGGGTTTTCAAGCACTGGCATTGACGACAAGGCCACTGCATGCCAATTGACTATTATGGACGAAACCACAGTGGTTGAAAATACGTTGACCGCTCGGTCTGCAAATTTTGTAGAATCTGTCACAGTAAAAGATTTGGCAGTAACAGGATCGATCAACACAGACAATCGTAGTTGGAACACATTGGCAGCCGACATAAGTGCCAAGACACTTGTACAACTTGATCAAGATTGGCGAGACAAGTTGGTAGCTCAAGTAGCGAACGAGATCAAAACCAATGGCATTGACTTTGCCAACGTAAAAGTTGATGGTTACCCATTGGTGTCTGGCGGCGAACTGGCTAGAACTGTTACGCAAAGCAGTTTGCGTCGAGTCGGCCGTTTACAAGAACTAGTTGTTGACGGCGAAGCAAGTTTAAACGAAACAGTTGTGGTGGTCAAGAAACGACTAGGTGTCAACACCGAACAACCAGATGCTGCACTCAATGTATGGGATGAAGAAGTTAGCATTTCTGCAGGCAAATACAAAAATCAAGAAGCATATATTGGGACAAACCGCGATCAAGCATTGAACATAAGCATCAATCGTATGCCACAAATCACACTCGGGACCGACGGTGTCACTGGTATCAAGAAATTGCGTGTGGCACAATACATGATTGGCCACGGAACATCTGTTCCTGGCTATGCCGGTACCAAAGGCGACATTGTGTTCAATGCTGACCCAATGCCCAAAAGTGCGTTTGCTTGGGTATGTTTAGGCGGACATCAATGGAAAGTTCTTAAGGCTGTGGAATGAGAATCAATTGGGTAGTAGCTGATTCAACTGTTGTTGCACCGGATGTTGACATCAATGTTATCAAAGACATTGCCAGCATATGGGGCAGTTGGCGAACATGGCGCGGATGCAGTACTGACAATGTGGTATGCAACGATGCTGGCAAAGCTCGCGAGTTGTTGAAACGCAACATGAACGAAATGTGCAACATGTATATTCCCGAATCAATGTACGCAGAGTTGGATCGGCCAAAGTCAGTTCATTTGTTTGGTGGACAGTTTACTTTTGAAGTACACAACCAAGACGAACTTATTGCCATGCAACTTGTATCTTCGCAAAGTGATATTGTGTTGTTGTTGGGGTTTGATTGGACAGCAAAGCCCATAAGCACCGACAAACTGTTGGCTCACCGAGCACACAATTACCGCAGATTTGTTGCAGATGCTGTCCAACATAACCCTGGCGTGCAATGGGTTTTGGTTGATCATGAAGGTGACATCATGCCCGAATTGGCCAATTTTGATAATCTTACCCAAGATACCCTTGAAAACGTAATAGAATTACTGTCTGATTGACACTAAAACGTACCCATGCTATAATACTAGCATGACGCATATTACAGTATTTCTATTGGCTATATCGGCTGTTCTTTCCGGATGTGCTACAGCAGTGGCTGTTGTGGACGTAACAGCCTCTACTGTCATTTATGCAGGAAAAACTGTAGTAAGCACTATTGACGCAATTACACCGGACATTGTTAATGATTAAAAGAATTGGTTTTGCTTGCAAGTGGATCAACGATCCTTCTGAAGTTGGCGGTATGAAAGTCAATGCAGTGGATCGAGACCTTAATGGTCGTAGCACTACTATGCGTTGGCTGCGCGAACATCGAGACGAAGCAGAACAGCGCCAGTGGGACATTATGAATCACAACACCAGTGCCGCTGTCAAAATGATCGAACGTGTGGCCACACTACCTGCTGAACGCAGAATGGTTCGACTTGGTTCCGAAATGTTGCAAGGCTACACACAGGACGAGTGGAAAGACTGGTGGCAACAGCCTGATGTGCAACGTCATCTAGAACGCATATTTGCACCCATTGGCGAAACAGCACGTAGGTTGGACGTCAGACTGAGCTTCCATCCCGGACAGTTTTGTGTGCTGGCCAGTGAAAATCCTGGCATTGTGGAAAGATCAATAGAGGAGTTTGAGTATCATGTGGATATGGCCCGCTGGATGGGATTCGGTAAGAGTTTTCAGGACTTTAAAATCAACGTACACATCTCCGGTAAGCGTGGTCCAGCAGGCATCATTGAAACCCTGGGAAGACTCACACCCGAAGCACGAAACTGCATCACAATCGAAAACGACGAAAACTCATGGGGCATCGAAAGCAGTCTCGAACTTGAAAAGCACTGTGCCCTCGTTCTTGATGTACACCACCACTGGATCCGTACAGGAGAATACATTCAACCCACCGATGATAGATATCAGCGTGTGATTGATAGCTGGCGTGGTGTGCGTCCTGTGGTTCATTACAGCTACAGTCGTGCAGAACATGTAGGACACATTGACAATGTTTTTCCTGACATGGCGCAGTTGTTGGAGCAGGGTTACAAGAAACAGAAATTACGAGCACACAGCGACTTTTATCCTAACCGTGCAGTAAATCAATGGGCATTATCGTTCAACGACACAGCAGATATCATGTGCGAGGCCAAAGGCAAAAATCTTGCCAGCGGTGAAATTTATGAACAAAAATTAAATGCTTGATTCAAATATATTTCGTCCCACGATCGAGTGGATCAAAGACGACTGGCGCGAAAACCCGTTGCGTTTTGTAATGGAAGTCATTGCATGGGCAATGAGTATTGTGTGCAGTGTTATTATGATGTTGACAGTGCCCACTCCGCCTTTCTTGATTGTGTATCCTATGTTTATTACACAATGTGCGATTTTTGGGTGGGCATGTTGGACCCGAAAAAGTTTCGGGATGTTGAGCAATTACATTTTGTTAGTCACTATAGACATTATAGCACTGGCAAAATTGATATTACTGTGATTTAGGTGCTTTTTTAGCCGCCGGTTTTTTAACAGTTGGTTTCTTAGCAGGAACTGCTTTCACAGCTTTTGGTTTTGCCGGCGCTTTCTTGGCCGCAGGCTTTTTCTGTTTGACAGGCTTATCTGCTGCCACAGCCGCTTGGCTTGGGAAAGGCCACGTTGAAGTCATGTCAACACGGCCAGTGGGCGGCGGCTCAACTTTGTAAGGTGCAAGTGCACTGGCATCCTCTGCAACCTGGACCGGTTCTGATTTTGCAAATAAATTTTTAATCCATGAAATAAGCGACATAAAGTTCCTTTAAGTTATGTTATATGTCTATTTACTCAAAACACTGTTATAGACACAAAAAAAATAAGTGATTAATTAATCTTGCCGATTGATATTTCCAAGATAGTAAGTGCCACTGATAAATCCGCCGAAATTGTCTACGTTACCATGTCGATACTCAAAATATTCAGAACTAATACTGCTTATAACATTAGATAATCCGTATTTCCAGCTTTGTAAATATTTTTCATTTTCCAAAGGATTTATCCAAGCATCATTCTCGCACATTATATTAGAAGTAGGCTTTTCAGACTGCCACAATCCAAGTTGGGAATATTCTTGGTAAATTATAGATCGTGCTACACTATTCCAAATTGCTTTAGTTTCCGGGTTGTACAGCTTGTTACGATCTATTAAATCTGCCACTGCTGGATTATCTTTAATGTACTTAAATAATAATCTGGATTGTACAAGGGTAATTTCTGGAAAGTCTGGAGTCCAATAAAATAATTCACTCACTCGATTTTCGCCATAGGCATGTGTATTGACTAGTTTGTCTAAAAAATAACAATAAATGTTTCCGTCTTTTGCCCACAACTGCGGTTTGTCTATTCCAAACACTATAGCTGTTTTTAATCCCTTGTCTATTGCTTGTTGTTCGCCTTTGCCTATGGATTGGAATTTTAAAAAACTGGCTACGTTTAAAAAATCTTGTGTCAACATCCAATCTTTATCAGTAACCTCAGATGTAAGTATTTCATTACTCCAGTCATGTATTGTTATCTTTGTATCGGGTATAAGGTCACGAATTTTTTTTAAACTAGGCACAATAGCCAATTCCCACTCGCTAAGAATATTTCCAGCAGATGTATCAGTTGCATTAACTTGATGTTTCTGTGTTCCTGCAACTGGCCAACGAACAAATATTTCATCTATATAAGTGTTACTGCTAATGAATGCGTTTACTACTGTCCAGCTATCACTGCCTCCACTAAAACTAATCGTGATATAGTCATACTTTTCACGTAGTTGTTTTGCACGTTGCTGATAAATTTGCGGCAAACTAATTGGGAGATCTTCCTCCCAATTTAACCCATTATATACATCATCGTGAAAATGCCATGTTGGCCGGGTATGTGTTTCGGTGGCTCGCAGTAGTGCAGAAATTTTATGATCAAAAATTTCTGCACCTACTTTGTAATACCCGTATGGATAAAGTTTACTTGCTAGTGTGCTCATAAATTTTGGAATATTTTTTATAATCTTGATCAATCAACTGTGCAAAGTTAGTATTGGCCGAATCAACATCAATGCTACGCTCAGCCAGTTTGGCTTGAGTCTCTGGATCAGCTAAAGCTGTTTGAATTAATCGATTATAATATTCCGAAATAGCAGGATCTGTGCCGGCTGGTAAACTAATACCAAACCAAGAATAAGAAATGGCTCCTGGTACAAATTGATCCAGTGTAACATTGTCCTGGCTATCTTTATTTGCTGTGGCCACTTTTAGTACTCTACCAGACTGAATCATTGCTTCCTCATTGCTATTGAGTGCCGCATCGATAACAAGATCAATATGGCCGCCCATCAAGTCAACTCGCGCGGGTGTGCTGCCTTGATATCTCACAATTTTTATGTTGTTATTTGACGCGGCAGATATCATTTGTGCTATTAATTCTGCTCCTGAATTACTAACGCCCCATGAATACGCACGGGTACCGTCCAGTGTATTTTTCATCACAGTGGCAAATGGTTCATCAACTGCTACTGTGGATTGATAAACACCTGTTTGTACTTTACCGATCAATGCCACGTGATTGAAACTTTTTATTAGATCATAATCACTACCGGGTTTAGCCAGCACTTTGCTAAACATAACCGCAGTGCCAGTCAATAATAGAGTATGGCCGTCTGCCTGAGCGTTTACCACTGAGTTTGTGCCGATCAACCCGCCGGCCCCAGGCCGATTTACAACCGTGATTTGACCACCAGCTTTATTCATTGCAGTTGCTATAATTCTTGCAATTGTGTCAGTTGCCCCGCCCGGACCATATGGCGCTACCAGATGTACATCCCGTGTAGGTTGCCAAGCCATACTAGACCCAGATATTATTAATAGCGAAGCAGCTATAATTTTTTTCACCAAATTTGTCATTTTAATTTCCTTGATTAGTTTAAAGTTTAAGGTTTATATTTGTTAAAAATATATAAAATACTTATTGTTACTGCCCGTGTGCTAATACTTTTTATCACGGGTCTGCAACTTTTGATATGTGATATGTCATTTGTTTTTTCGGAATCCTGCAACAATTAGTAAAATTACAATAGCGGCCAGGATTCCGAACGAAAATTCCCGTGTTACAAAAACGCTCCAGTCACCATCACTCAGCAATAATGTGCGTCTTAGTTTTTCTTCCATCATAGGTCCTAATATAAAACCTAGTAGCAATGGGGCAAGTTCCAACCCCAGTTTGATAAACATATATCCAACCAATCCAAATAATACAACCAACCAAATATCCCAAGTATTATTACTCACAGAGTACACGCCGATTACACAGAACATCATAATTGTTGGGTACAACCAACGATAAGGAATCGTCAATAGTTTGACCCAAATCCCAATTAATGGTAAGTTCAATATTATTAACATAACGTTACCAACCCACATAGACACAATTAACCCCCAAAACAATTCAGGATTACCTGACATTACCATAGGCCCTGGTTGTACATTGTGTATAGTCATTGCGCCAAGAAACACAGCCATACCTGCACTGCCAGGAATCCCCAATGCCAGTGTTGGTATAAACGCAGTCTGAGCTGCCGCATTATTTGCAGATTCCGGAGCAGCCACACCTCGTATATTTCCTTCGCCAAAAGGAACTTCGTCTGGATGAAGTTTTATTTTTTTCTCAACAGCATATGATAAAAATGACGATATAACCAAGCCAGCGCCCGGGATGATACCTATTATCGAACCTAATATTGTGCCGCGTACCATTGCAGGTGCTGCAAGTTTACACTCTTGCTTGCTGGGCATCAACTTGTCAACCTTGGTAACAAGTACTGTTTGATCACCGGGGCGTTTACTGAGATTATTGATAATTTCTCCGTAACCAAACAATCCCATTATCAGAGTAACAAAGCTGATACCGTCGGACAGTTCTGGAATATTAAAGATAAACCGGTCGACCCCTGAATTGATATCTGTACCAATTAATCCTAATAAAATCCCCACTATAACCATACCTGCGGATTTAAGAACTGACCCTGATGCTAACGTGACTGCACCTATCAATCCCAACACCATTAAAGAAAAGTATTCTGCGGGCCCAATTTTAAAAGCCAAGTCGATCAACGGAGCAGCAAATGCTGCCAAAACAATTGTACCAACGCACCCGGCAAAAAACGACCCTATAGCAGCAACTGCCAGTGCAGGTCCGCCACGACCAGCCAACGCCATTTTATGCCCGTTGATCATTGTGATTACAGAACCAGGTTCTCCTGGCAAATTAATCAATATAGCAGTTGTTGATCCACCGTACTGCGATCCGTAGTAAATGCCTGCCAACATGATCAGCGCCGTCACTGCTGGCAATGAATAAGTCACTGGCAACAATATTGACATTGTGGCTATTGGTCCAATTCCTGGCAATACTCCAATTATTGTACCTAGCAAACAGCCTGCAAAAGCATAGAATACATTCATTGGTGTAAATGCAACTTCGACTCCTATTGCTAAGTTTGTAAACAAATCCATATTATCCAGTAATAAAAAATGGCCAGGCTTGAACTGGCAATCTTAACAACAAGCAAAAAATAAAATAACTTATCACTGTCAACACAGCGGCCAAGACCAGGCTTTCGGTAATTTTAAATCTATCGCCTGCAAGGCTTGCTGTAAAAATTAACACAAAAACAGCAATATTTAAACCAAAGTCAACCA